>Ga0247727_10007297_pt1 | contig 21144 bp, 18 predicted proteins | sample WisWelCaveWW1625_FD_202498 | JGI IMG/M metagenome (GOLD analysis project Ga0247727, IMG submission 202498) | Biofilm microbial communities from Wishing Well Cave, Virginia, United States - WW16-25 | ecosystem: Environmental > Aquatic > Deep subsurface > Groundwater > Cave microbial mat | place... | reverse complement strand
CGTCGGCAGCCATCGCCGCGAGATCGGCGAGCGGCGCCCGGACGATCTGCTCGTGACGCTTCGTCAGCTCACGGCAGACGGCGGCCGGGCGGTCCGGGCCACACGCCGCCGCGATGTCGGCGAGCGTCGCCGCGACGCGGCCCGAGGCCTCGAACACGACGCTGCCGCGCTCGTCGGCCGCGATCCGGGCGAGCCGATCGCGGCGCTCGCGACCACTGCGCGGCAGGAAGCCCTCGAACGACCAGCGCGGACCGGCGATCCCGGACCCGGCGACCGCCGCCAGGACCGCCGACGCGCCCGGCAGCGGCACGATGACGCCGCCCTCGGCCGCCCACGCCGCGACGAGCGCGTCGCCCGGGTCGGACACGCCCGGCGTCCCGGCGTCGGTGACGAGCGCCAGATCGGCCCCGCCGCGCAGGTGCGCCAGGAGCTCGGCGGCCCGACCGGGGCCCGAGCGGGCGTGGTAGCTCACTGTCCGCGTCGAGATCGCGTGGCGGTCGAGGAGGCGCCGGGCGAGCCGGGTGTCCTCGGCCGCGATGAGCGGGACGGCGCGGAGCAACTCGATCGCCCGGAGGGTGACGTCGCCCAGGTTCCCGATCGGCGTCGCGACGACGTACAGCCGGCCGCCCTCGGCGCCCGACGGCCCGGCGGCCGCGCTCACCGGCGGGCGGAGCCCGGGCGCCGCCGCGGATAGAGGTAGTCCACGCCGGCGGTCCGCGGCCCGAGCTTCGCGATCGGCGGAACCTGGCGCTTGAACTCCGCGGCGGCGACCATCCGGTCCACCCGCTCGATCAGCGTCCGCTCGAACCCCAGGGCGACGACCTCGTCGATCGAGCGGCGCTTGTCGATCCGCCAGAACAGGATCCGGTCGAGGACCGGGTAGAGAAAGCCCGCCTCCGCTTCGTCGGTCTGGCCCGGCCACAGGTCTGCCGACGGCGCCTTGCGGATGATCCCGTCGGGCACGCCGATCGCCGCGGCGAGCTGGCGGACCTGGCTCTTGTACAAGTCGCCGATCGGGTTGAAGGCGCATGCCGAGTCGCCGAACAGCGTCGTGTAGCCGATCAGCGACTCGGTCTTGTTGCCGGTCCCCACGACCAGGCCGCCCCAGGTGACCGAGCGGTCGTACAGCACCGCCATCCGCATCCGGGCCATGAGGTTGCCCCGCCGGATCGGCGACGCGCCGTCTGCGTCGCTGAAATACCCATCGACCATCGGACTGATGTCGACCGTCTCCAACGGGCAGCCGAGGCGGCCGACGACCTCGGCCGCGTCCGACCGCGATGCGTCCGACGACGTCCGGTAGGGCATCGAGACGCACAGCAGCCGCTCGGCGCCGATCGCCTCGGCGGTCAGGTAGGCGACGAGCGCCGAGTCGATGCCGCCGGACAGGCCGAGCAACGCCCGCTCGAAGCCGGCCTGCCCGAGCTGGCGCCGGATGAACTCGCCGATGACGCGGCGGGCGACGTCGGTGTCGATCGCCAGCTCGACCGGCAGCTCGTACGCCGGCGCGCTTTCCGTCACGAGCGTCCCGCCGACCCGAAGCCGATCGGTCGCCCAGGGGCGTCGCCCGGCGCGACGTCGAGGCCCGGGCCGGCGCCGTCCGCTGCGGTCGAATCCGGCGCCAGGCCGGCCCGCTCGGCGACGATCCGGCCGAGCTCGCGGGCCTGGAGCTCGAGCCGCTCGTCGCGCAGCAGCGGCAGCGCGATGCGCTCACGGCGCACGTCCGCCAGCGACACATCCACGCTGAACAGCCCCTCGTCGTACAAAGGCGCCGAGAAGGCGGCGGCGCCGGTCGGCGCGATGACCTCCGAGCCGCCCCAGAACGAGATCGATTCGTCGACGCCGACCCGGTTGCAGAAGACGACGAACGACGTCGTCAGCTGCGCATAGGTGCGCATCAGCGTGCGCCAGGAGGTCGCGGTGCCGAGGCCGACCTCGTTCGTCGCCGCCAGGTCGCGGCCCGGCGAGCTCGACACGTTGACCAGCACCTGCGCTCCGTCGAGCGCGAGGAGCGCCGGCACGCCGAGATGCCAGAAATCCTCGCAGACCGCGATGCCGAGGCCCACCCCGAGCCGGGATGGCGTCGCCCGCAGGACGTCGCCGGCGGCGAAGAAGCGGCGCTCGTCGAACAGGCCGTAGGTCGGCAGGAACAGCTTCCGGTGGACGTGCCGGACAGCGCCGTCCTCGAGCAGCGCGGCGGCGATGAACAGGCGATGGTCGGCCGCCTCCTCGACGAACGAGACGATCGCCGACAGGCCTTCCGTGTCGGCCGCCAGGGCCGCCAACCGCGGGTCGTCGAGGCGCATCGCCACCTCCGCGGCGAGGTCCTGGAGCTGATAACCGGTGAGGCCGAGCTCGGGGAAGACGACGAGCCCGGCGCCGGCCGCGCGCGCCTCGCCGATGAGGGCGCGATGGCGCTCGAGGTTGTCGTCCAGTGCGCCGAGCCTGGGCGCGATCTGGGCGAGCGCGATCCGCAGAGCCTGCACGGACGGAGGATAGCGGAGCCTGGCGGCGAACCCGAAGCGAGGCGCGACGGTACAGATGGACGGTGACGCGGCCGCCGCCGGATGCTAGGCTTCCGGGCACTCGCGTCCTGACGGCCGTGCGCGGCCGGCGGCACGCGTCTGGATGCCCGGGCTCCGACAGCTGGAGGAATGCGAGGTCGGCGGCCCGAGGCGATATGGAGGAGGCAACATGATCCGAAGACCAGGACGGTCGCCGGTGCTCGCGTTCATCGCGACGGCGGCGATCATCGTGGCGGCCTGCGGTCCCGCGGCTTCGACGGCACCATCGCAGGAGCCGAGCACGGCGCCGCCGTCCGAGGCGCCCAGCGCCGAGCCATACGAGACGATGACCTACCCCGCCGATGGCAACTCGGCATGCGCTATCCCCGACTACCAGGGCCAGATCGGGCTGATCAGGACGCTCGACGCACGGACCGTCGAGTTCAACCTGTGCAAGCCGGACGCAGCCTTCTTGTCGAAGATCGCGTTCTCGTCGCTGGCCATCCAGGACGCGGACTATCTCGAAGCGACCGGCGGCGGCGGCGAGGCCCTCGTCCGCAACCCGAACGGCACGGGACCGTACAAGCTGAAGTCCTGGACGTCCGGCTCGGACATCGTGCTCGAGGCTAATCCGGATTACTGGGGCCCCCAGCCGAAGACGCCGACCGCGATCATCCGCTGGAGCGCCGAGGCGGCACAGCGGCTCGTCGAGCTGACATCCGGCAACGTCGACGGGATCGACAACCCGGGCGCCGACGATTTCGAGGCGATCAAGGCCAATCCGGAGCTCCAGCTGTTCCCCCGGACCGCCCTGAATGTCTTCTACCTGGGCATGAACAACACCAAGACCTACTGGAAGAATGAGAAGATCCGCCAGGCGATCGCCATCGGCATCGACCGGCAGCGGATCGTCGACACGTTCTACCCGCCCGGCTCGTCGGTCGCCTCCCACTTCACCCCGTGCGACATCCCCGGAGGCTGCACCGGCGATGAGTGGTATGAGTTCGACGTGACGAGAGCCAAGGCGCTGCTCGCCGAAGGCATGGCCGAGGAAGGCATCACCAGCATCGAGACGAAGCTCCACCTCCGCGACGTCGTCCGCGGCTACCTCCCGACGCCGGTGGACGTCGCGACGGACATCCAGGACCAGCTCAAGACGAACCTTGGGATCACCGCCACGATCGACGTCCAGGATCCCACGACCTACCTGGCCACCGCCGGCCGAGGGGAGCTCGACGGCATCTTCCTGCTGGGTTGGGGAGCGGACTACCCGGACGTCACCAACTTCCTCGACGTCTTCTTCGGGGTCGGGGCCGACAAGGGCTTCGGCGACAAGTGGGACGACATCACCGACCCGCTCGCCGAGGGCGGAGCGGTCGCCGACCAGGCGGCCCGCGACGCGCTGTACACGACGGCCAACAACAACATCAAGCAACACGTCCCCATGGTCCCGATCGCGCACGGCGGGTCGGGCACGGCCTACCGGGCCGATGTCGAGGGCGCGCATTCCTCGGCACTCGGCAACGAAGGCCTCTTCGCGATGAAGGCCGGCGACCGCGACCAGATCGTCTGGCTACAGAACGGGGAGCCGGGTGGCCTGTACTGTGCCGACGTGACCGACGGCGAGTCGCTGCGCGTCTGTGAGCAGATCGCGGAGGCGCTGTACTCGTATGAGATCGGTGGCACGGCAGCCGAGCCGGGCCTGGCCGAGAAGTGCGAGGCCAACGCCGATTCCACGGTCTGGACATGCACCCTCCGCGAGGGTGTGACGTTCCACGATGGCGCGACCCTCGACGCCAATGACGTCCTCGTGACCTACGCGGTCCAGTGGGACGCCGCCCATCCGCTCCACGTCGGACAGGAGGGGCTGTTCGAGTACTGGTCGTACCTGTTCGCCGGCTACCTCAACCCACCGGCGTCCTGACCATCCGCTCGTAGTCGCCGAAGGGGCGCCACAAGCGTGGCGCCCCTTCGCTAATCCGAGGCCAGCATGGCGCCGAGTCCGGTCTCGCTGCCTTGACGCGGTTCATCATCCGTCGCCTCATCCTGAGCATTCCGGTCCTGATCGGGATCGTCTTCGTCGTGTTCGCCCTCGCCCGGATCATCCCCGGCGATCCGTGCATCGCAGCCCTCGGCGAACGAGCGAACGAGCGAAGCTGCGCCGAGTACGCCGCCAGCCACGGCCTGGACAAGGCGATCATCCCCGGCATCTTCCGGGTAGATGGGCAGATCGAGATCCGCCCTGCCGAGTTCCCGGCGACCCTCGTCGACAACCAGTTCGTCCTCTATGTCCAGGGTGTCGCCGCCGGCGACTTCGGGAGGTCGTTGAAGTTCGGCCTCCCGGTGACCGACCTGCTCATGCAGCGTCTGCCGGCGACTGTCGAGCTGACCCTGTATGCGCTCACCTTCGCGATCATCGCCGGCATCTCCCTCGGCATCATCTCGGCGTACCGGCGCAACTCGATCGCCGACGTGTTCACGATGCTGATCGCGAACATCGGTGTCTCGACCCCCGTCTTCGTCCTTGGGCTCGTGCTCGCGTACTTCTTTGCCGTCACCCTCAATGGGACACCGTTCGAGCTGCCGCCATCGGCTCGGCTGCCGGCCGGCGTCGTCGTGCCGGCGCTGGCGACCGTCTGGGGGTTGGAGGGGCTCCAGGGACCGCCCCGCGCGATCATCGACTTCCTGTCCAACATCTTCACGTTCAACGCGCTTGTCCGGGCCGATTGGGGGCTGCTCGGGGACGTGATCAGGCACATGATCCTGCCCGCCCTTGCGCTGGGCACCATTCCGCTCGCGATCATCGCCCGGATGACCCGGTCGAGCCTGCTCGAGGAGCTCGGCCTCGACTACGTCCGCACCGCCCGTGCAAAAGGGCTGCGTGACCGCACGGTCGTGTTGCGGCATGCGTTCCGTAACGCCCTGCTGCCGGTCGTAACGGTCATCGGCCTCCAGCTTGGGGGCCTGTTCGGAGGCGCCGTGCTGACCGAGACCATCTTCAACCTGGCCGGCGTCGGGCGTGCAGTCACAGAAGCCATCGGGTCGCGCGACTACGCCGTCATCCAAGGCTTCACGCTCGTCATCGCGATCGGGTTCGTCCTCATCAATCTCCTCGTGGATCTGTCGTACGCCTTTCTCGACCCGCGCGTCCGGCTGCGCTGACGATGTCGGCCGCCGCTCCTCCCGCCCTGGGACTCGCCGAGGACAAGCTCCAGACGGCCCGACCGGCGTCGATCTGGCGCGACACGCTGGGCAACCTGCTGCGCCAGAGGAATGCCGTCTTCGGGGGAGCGATCCTCATCTTCTTCGTGGCCGTGGCCGTGTTCGCGGATCAGATCGCGACCCACGGACCCACGACGGTCCTCATCGGCGTCGAGGACGGCGCGAAGAAGCTGACGCCGCCCTGCGTCCACCTGCTCGGCTGCCCGGAGAGCCAGGCGGAGCACTACTTCGGGACCGACGGCAACGTCCGCGATGTGTTCAGCCGAGTGGTCCACGGGACCCGCATCTCACTGCGCATCGGGTTCCTGACGGTGGGCTTCGCGATCGTCATCGGCACGCTGATCGGCTCGCTCGCAGGGTATGCCGGCGGCAGGCTGGACAATCTCCTGATGCGCCTGATGGATGTCCTGCTCGCCTTCCCCGCCCTTCTCCTGGCTATCGCCATCGTGAGCGTGCTTGGGACCGGGCTGCTCAACTCCCAGCTGGCGATCGGGATCGTGGCGATCCCGGTCTATGCCAGGATCATGCGCGCCTCCGTCATCTCCATCCGCGAGCGGGACTTCGTCACCGCGTCGCGGGCGCTGGGCGAGTCGTCGATGGGTCTGCTCAGTCGACGGATCATCCCGAACGCGCTGACTCCGCTCATCGTCCAGGGGACGCTCGGCATCGCCGACGCGGTCCTCTCCGTGGCCGCCCTGTCATTCCTTGGTCTGGGCGCCCAGCCGCCCGAGGCCGAGTGGGGATCGATGATCGGCCTCGCGCGCAACACGATGTTCGCCGCCCCGCATCTCGTGCTCTTCCCCGGGATCGCCCTCGCGCTCACCGTTCTCGCGTTCAACCTGCTGGGCGACGGGCTGCGCGACGCGCTCGACCCGCGACTCAACCGATGAGTGACGACCCTTCGACGACCGCGAGGACCCTGGGGCCTGCCCCGGACAAGGCCGTCGTGGAAGAGCTGGTCCCAGCCGCCGCCCGTCGTCCGCGCCGCGAGCGGGGCGATCGGCCACTGCTCGAAGTCACGGGCCTGCGCACGTCGTTCTACACGCGCGACGGCGTCGTTCGCGCGGTGGACGGGATCGACTTCCGCGTCGACCGCGGCGAGATCATGGGTCTGGTCGGCGAGTCCGGCTGCGGCAAGAGCGTGACCAGCCTGTCGATCATGCGCCTGGTGGCCAAGCCGGGCCGCATCGAGGCCGGCCGGATCCTGTTCGATGGCAAGGATCTGCTGACCCTGCCGGACGATCGGATGCGCGACATCCGGGGCGACCGGATCAGCATGATCTTCCAGCAGCCGACGTCGTCGCTGAACCCGGTCTTGAATGTCGGCGACCAGGTCGAGGAAGTCCTGCGCATCCATCGCGGGATGAAGGGGAAGGCCGCCAACGCTCGCGCCCTGGAGCTCCTGCGCATGGTCGGCATCCCGGACCCGGAGCGTCGGCTGAAGGCCTTTTCGCATGAGATGTCAGGGGGCATGGCCCAGCGGATCATGATCGCCATGGCCCTCGCCTGCGAACCGGAGTTGCTGATCGCCGACGAACCGACGACCGCCCTCGACGTCACCATCCAGGCGCAGATCCTCGACCTGATGCGCAACCTGCGCGACGAGACGGGTACCGCGATCGTGCTGATCACCCACGACCTCGGTGTCGTCGCCGAGATGTGCGACCGGGTCGCGGTGATGTACGCCGGCGAGATCGTCGAGACGGCCGAGGTGCGAACCCTGTTCGACGACCCGCGCCACCCCTACACCCGCGGCCTCATCGGCTCGATCCCGGTCCCGGGCGAGGTCAAGGAGACGCTGAACGTCATCCCCGGCAACGTGCCGAGCCTCATCGACCTGCCGGCCGGCTGCCGCTTCGCGCCGCGCTGCACGACGCGGGTCGAGTTCGGCGTCGAGCTCGCCGCGACGATCCACCCGTCGCTGCTGCCCGTCGCGCCGGGTCACGATGCCCGCTGCTGGCTGTACCACGACGAGTCCGGCCGTTCGCGCGACGTGCCCCTCGACCGCGTCGAGTCCGCCCGATGACGGCCATCTCGAAGGCGCCGCTGGTCGAGGTCCGTGACCTCGTGAAGCACTTCCCGGTGAAGGGCGGCATCCTCCAGCGGACCGTCGGCCAGGTGCGCGCCGTCGACGGCGTGAGCTTCGAGGTCCGGCACGGCGAGACGCTCGGCCTGGTCGGCGAGTCGGGCTGCGGGAAGACGACCGTCGGCCGCCTGCTGCTCCGGCTCATCGAGCCGACGGCCGGCACGATCCGCTTCGACGGGACCGACATCACCCGCCTCGACGGCCCCGCCCTCAAGCCGTACCGGCGCCGGATGCAGATCATCTTCCAGGACCCCTACGCCTCGCTCGATCCGCGAACGCCGATCGGCGAGAGCATCGGCGAGGGCCTCCGGATCCACGGCCTGGGGACGCCACCCGAGCGGCGCGAGAAGGTGCGCCGGATGATGGACCTCGTCGGCCTCGCGCCGTACCACGCGCGGCGCTACCCGCACGAGTTCTCCGGCGGCCAGCGCCAGCGGATCGGCATCGCCCGGGCGCTCGTGCTCGAGCCGGACCTGCTGGTCTGCGACGAGCCGGTGTCCGCGCTCGACGTGTCGATCCAGGCGCAGGTCCTGAACCTGCTGAAGAACCTGCAGGGCGAGCTGGGGCTGACGTACGTGTTCGTGGCCCACAACATGGGCGTCGTCGAGCACATCAGCGACCGGGTCGCGGTGATGTACCTCGGCAGGATCGTCGAGGTCGCGGACCGCCACGCCTGCTTCCGCGACCCGCAGCACCCGTACACCCGGGCGCTGATGTCGGCCATCCCGATCCCCGATCCCGCCCAGCGGCGCGTCCGCGTCATCCTGACCGGCGACGTCCCGTCGCCGCTCGACCCGCCGGGCGGCTGTCGGTTCCATCCGCGCTGCCCGCTCCGGGTGGCGCTCGGCAAGCCCGAGCGCTGCGCGCTCGAGGATCCGCGGCTGGAGGTCCACGCGCCGCTCGACGGGGAGGCCGAGCACCTCGCCGCCTGCCACTTCGTCGGCGACCGGGTCCCGTCCGCTACTTCACCAGCGTCCGCTTCATGAAGATCGCCTGACCGGCTGCGTCCGACAGGCCCTGCCGGGCGTCGCCGTAGAGCTGCATCGCGACGGCGAGTTGCTCGAAGCCCGACACGACGCCGGCCGGGTCGCCACCGGTGATCGAGTCGCGGACGAGCGCGGCGCCGGCACGGAGCGCGCCGTAGGCCCGCTCCAGCTGGTCGCCGAGCGGGGCGAGGTGGTCGTAGGCCTGGAGCCGCGGCACGTTCGGCAGGATGCCGTCGAGGAGCGTCACCAGGCCGTCGGCGGCACCCCACATCGCCTCGACGTCCTCGGTGTCGGCAGCCAGTCGGAGGTCCACCCCGGCCTTCCAGATCTCGCCATCGGCGGCGCCGAGGGCGATCGTCGCTTCGATCGTCGTCGTCGGCCAGAAGGTCGGCTTGGCGACCGGGCCGCTCGGGTCGGGCGTGGCGGACGACCCCGGCGAGCCGGAGGGTGCGCCGCTGACGCAGGCCGCGAACGCCGCGGCGACGAGGAGACCGAGCACGGACCGAGCCGCGACCCCAGTCGAGCGATCGGGGCTGGCGGGGCGGGTCGGCGGGACCCACCGCCGGCGGGCGGTCACGCCGGATCCGCGGCCGCCGTCTCCAGCACCGACTGCTGCGCCGCGATCTGCTCGACGGCCGAGGTGTCGATCTGTTCGGCGAAATGACAGGCCGCCCGGTGGTCCGTGCCGCCGATGACGCGCAGCTCGGGCTCCGTGGTCGCACATTGCTCCGGGTTGCCAAGCCGCTCCCGGAGCCAGCAGCGGGTGTGGAACCGGCAGCCGGATGGCGGGGCCGCCGGTGACGGGACGTCGCCCTTCAGGACGAGGCGCTTGCGGCGCCGCCGCGGGTCGGGCTCGGGGATGGCCGACAGGAGCGCCACCGTGTACGGGTGACGGGGGTCGCGATAGAGGTCCTCGACCGTGCCCATCTCGACGATCTTGCCGAGGTACATGACGCCGATCCGGTCGCTGAAGTACTCGACGACCGATAGGTTGTGGCTGATGAACAGGTACGTCAGGTTGAAGTCGCGCTTGAGGTCCAGGAGCAGGTTCAGGACCTGGCTCTGGATCGACACGTCGAGCGCGGAGACGGGCTCGTCGCAGACGATGAAGTCCGGATCGAGGGCCAGCGCCCGCGCGACGCCGATCCGCTGGCGCTGGCCACCGGAGAACTCATGCGGGTAGCGGCGCGTGTAATCGCGCCGCAGGCCGACGATCTCCAGTGCGTCCTCGACCCGCTTGTCGCGGTCCGCTCGATCGGTGACGCCCTGCGCGTAGAGACCCTCGCCGATGATGTCGCTGACCGGCATCCGCGGGTTCAGCGAGCCGAACGGATCCTGGAAGATGATCTGCATCCGGCGCCGCAACGGCCGCATGTCGTCCTCGTCCACGTCGTCGAGCTCATAGCCGTCGAAAATGACCTTGCCGGCCGTCGGCGGGGTGAGCTGGAGCAGCGTCCGGCCGAGCGTCGTCTTGCCGCAGCCGGACTCGCCGACGAGGGCGAACACCTCGCCGCGCTTGACGTCGAAGTCGACGCCGTCCACGGCGTAGACGGTGCCCACCTGGCGCCGCAGGACGCCGCCCAGGATCGGGAAGTGCTTCTTGAGGCCGCGCACCGAGACGAGGAGCCCGTCACTCGTCGAGGTGTCGTCGCGGCTGGCGCCGGTCCAGGCCGGCGACGGATCGCTCCACGCGACGGGCGCCGCGGACGCCGCCGATGGTGCCGGCGCGTTGCTCGCCGCGGTCTCCCGGCGGAGCGTCTCGGCGGTCGCGATGGCCGGGCCCCCAGTGTCGCGCGCGAAGAACCAGGCGCGAGCCAGGATGAGGTTCCAGATCACCGGAAGGCCGAGCAGCAACAGCAGACCGGCCACGACGCCGAGGCCGAAGGCGGCGTTGCCGCAGTCCGCCTCGTCCTCCGCCGTCTCGCGGCAGGCGGCGTCGACCGCCGGGTCCAGCATCGTATTGAGCATCAGCCCGGCGACGAGGATGAGCGCGCCGGCGACCGCGATCGCGAGCACGAACGACCAGATCGTACGGTCGCGGAAGCCGCGCGTCGCCAGGACCGCGAGAACGGCGGCCACGGCGGCCGGGCTGACGTTGAGCAGGATCCCCCACGCCGCGTTCGCACGGAGCAGCGTCGCGCCGATGACGAGCGCGACGACGACCGTCGTGACGAGCGCGACGTAGCCGTACAGGAACGCCCTGGCGCGGCGGATCTGGTCGGGCGGGCGGCGCCGCAGGCGGGCCCGGACGGCCGGCGTGGAGACGGTCGCCGCGCTCATGACTCAGCGCTTTGGGCGGCCACGCCCCGGCCGACCGCCATCGCACGCCGATGGTGCTCGAGCGCGGCGGGCAGCCGCCCGGCGCCTTCGCTCGCGTGGAGGTGGCAGCGCGCCAGCCGGCCGGAGGATGCGACAGTGTTCAGCGCCGGGATGACGCTGCTGCAGCGCTCCCAGGCGTACGGGCATCGCGGCTGGAAGCGGCAGGCCGGCGGCAGGTTGAACGGCGACGGCACGACGCCCTGGATGGCCGACAGGCGGCCGCCGCGCTTCTCGACCGTCGGGATGGACTCGAGAAGACCCATCGTGTATGGCGCGCGGGGCTCCAGCAGGACCTCGTGGACGGTCCCCTGCTCGACGATCTCGCCGGCGTACATGACGACGACGTGGTCGACCATCTCGGCGACGACGCCGAGGTCGTGGGTGATGAGCATCAGCGCCGACCCGGTGCGCTGCTGGATCAGCTTGAGCAACTCAAGGATCTGCGCCTGGATCGTCACGTCGAGCGCCGTCGTCGGCTCGTCCGCGATGAGCAGCTTCGGCTCGCACGACAGGGCCATCGCGATCATGACGCGCTGGCGCATGCCGCCCGACAGCTCGTGCGGGTACTGCTTCACCCGCCGCTCGGGGCTGTTGATGCCGACGAGCCTGAGGCTCTCGATCGCCCGCTCGAGACCCTCGCGCCGTTTCACCTTGAGGTGGAGCATGACCTGCTCGGAGATCTGGTCGCCGACGGTGAACACGGGGTTCAGGCTCGTCAGCGGCTCCTGGAAGATCATCGCCATGTCCTTGCCGCGGATGAGCCGCACCTCATCGATCGGCAGCGACAGGATCTCCCGTCCGTCGAACCAGATCTCGGAGCCCTCCACGATCTCGGCCGGCGGGATGTCGAGCAGGCGCATCACGGTCAGCGCGGTGACGCTCTTGCCGGAGCCGGACTCGCCGACGATGCCGAGGGTCTCGCCCCGCTTCAGGTCGAACGAGACGCCGTCAACCGCCGGGACGGTACCGTCGAGGACATGGAAGTAGGTCCGCAGGTCCCGGACGTCGAGCAGGACGTCGCGCGCCGGCGGTGCGCCGCGCACCGCCGCGCCTTGCAGGGTCGCCGTCACGCGCGCGTCCGCGGGTCGAAGGCGTCGCGCAGGCCGTCGCCGATGAAGTTCACGGCGAGCACGGTGAGGATGATCGCCAGGCCGGGGAACAGCGGCCACCACCAGTTGCCGACGAGCAGGTACGTCAGCGAGTTCGACAGGATGTTGCCCCAGGTGGGATTCACTGGGTTCACCCCGAAGCCGAGGAAGCTGACGAACGCCTCGCCGATGATGTTGCCGGCGACGATGAGCGTGGCGACGACGATGATCGGCGAGAAGGCGTTCGGCAGGATGTGCCGGAAGATGATCCGCCGGTCACGCACTCCGACGGCCTTCGCCGCCTCGACGAACTCGCGCTCCCGGATCGACAGGAACAGGCTCCGGACGAGCCGGCTCACGCCCATCCAGCTGAACACCCCGAAGACGAGGATGATCGACCAGACGTTGTCCTTGGCGTCCTTGAAGAAGCGCGCCACGACGAGGATGACGAACAGCGTCGGCAGGCTGAGCATGACGTCGACGATGCGCATGAGCAGGTTGTCGATGAAGCCGCCGAGGTAACCGGCGATCGAGCCGACGACGGTGCCGATGATGACCCCGATGAGCATGCTCGAGAAGCCGATGAGGAGCGATGTCCGGGCGCCGTTCACGACGAGCAGGAACACGTCGCGCTGGAGGCCGCCGGTCTCGCCGAACGGGTGCACGCCGAACGGCTCCTCCGTCAGCGACGGCGGGTTGCCCGCGTAGGTGATGACCTTCGGATCGGGGATCTCGTCGAACGCGAAGGGCATGAAGAAGGGGCCGACGATCGCGATGGCGACGAACAGCCCGAGGATGCCCATGCCGACGAGCGCGAGGCGGTGGCGCCGGAACTTCCGCCAGGCCAGCTGCCACTGGCTGAGCGACTCGAGGCTGACCTCGTAGTCCGCGCCGGCCTCCTCCTGGCGGCGCCGGAGCTCGTCGCTCAGCGCCCCCGCCCCGAGCGGCGCCTCGAGTTCCTTCGTCATCGGGTGCCTGCCTCAGTACTTGATGCGCGGGTCGACGAGGGCATACAGGATGTCGGCCAGCAGGTTCGCCAGGACGACGATGATGGCGGTGATCATCAGGACGCCCATCAGGATCGTGTAATCGAAGCTGCGGATCGAATCGATCGTCAGCTTGCCGATGCCCGGCCAGCTGTAGATCGTCTCGGTGACGATCGCGCCGGTGAACAGGAACGGGATCTCGAGGCCGATGTTCGTCACCACCGGCAGCAGCGCGTTCCGCAGCGCGTGCTTGAAGGTCACCACCCGGCCCGGCAGGCCCTTCGCTTTCGCCGTCCGGACGTAGTCCTGGCTCAGCGCCTCGAGCATGCTCGCCCGGACGAAGCGGGAATCGCCGGCGATGTTCACCACGACCAGCGTGGTCACCGGCAGGATGAGGTGGCGGCCGATGTCGAGCAGCGCCCGGCCCGGATCCTCGGCGAAGTACGGCCAGTACTTCTCCGAGCCGAAGGCCGGCGAGCCGGCCTTGATGTCGATCATGCCGCTGATCGGCAGCAGGTCGAGCTGCACGCCGAACAGGAAGACGAGCATGATCCCGAGCCAGAACGTCGGCATCGCGAAGCCGATGTAGGCGAACACCGTCGCCGCTTGGTCGAAGAAGGAGTAGCGGCGGACGGCGGACAGGACGCCCATGAGCAGCGCGATGCCGACCCAGATGATGAGCGCGAAGCCGGCCAGGATGGCCGTCGGCAGCGCAGCCCGGCCGATCCGCGAGCCGACGGGCTCGCCGGAGTCGATCGAGAAGCCGAGCTGGCCGTGGAGGACGCCGTTGTCGCCGCCGCCGAGCGCCTCGGGGAAGACGTTCGGGACGCCGTTCGCACGGAGCAACGCCAGGCCCTCGCCGTCCGGATCGCACAATCCCATCCAGCGGCAGTACTGGATCGGGATCGGCTGGTCGAGGCCCCACGCCTTGATGAACTTGAGCCGGGCCTCGTTGCTCATCTTCGGGTTGTTCGCGAAGCGCTGCTCTGGGCCACCTGGGGCAAGCAGCATGATGCCGTAGGTCACGACGGTGATGCCGATGACGACGGGGATCGCCTGGATCAGGCGACGGATCACGTACTTCGCCATCGCTGCGCTCCCTGCTGACGTGGGACAGAGGTCGATCGGGTGGCGCTCGAGCCCCGCCTCCGGCGTCGACCGGCGGCTGGGCGCGAACGGTACACGAGCGGCCGGGAGAGCGCTCGGGGCGCCCGCGTGGCGGGCGCCCCGAGCGCGATCGCTAGTCTTCGGGTCAGGTCGCCGGGACGGCGATCAGCCCTTGTTGTACCAGTCGACCGCGTTCCACGTCGGGCCAGCCTGGGTGCCGTTCGCGAAGAAGTTGCCCAGGTCCGGGCCGTGGAGCTCGACGTTCTTCCGGTAGTAGAGCGGGATCTCGACGGTCTTCTCCACGTAGATCTTCTGGAACTCGGCCATCGCGTGCTTGATGGCGACGAAGTCCACCGAGGTCTTGACCGTGTCGAGCGCGGCGTCGATGCCCGCGTCCTCGATCTGAGCGTCGTTCGCGCCGTCCGGCTCGAACTGGCTGCTGTGGTAGCTGAAGTAGTTGCCCAGAGGATCGATCGACGAGCTGAACGCGTGCTCAGCGAGGTCGAAGTTGCTCTTGGACAGGCTGCACGGCGTGTCCACCGTCGCCTCGTTGTAATCGGCGAAGATGTCGCCCGCGCTGACCGGGTTCGGGACGCCCTCGATGCCGACATCCTTGAGCCAGTTCGTGATCAGGGCGAGCGTGTCCTGGCGGACCTGGCGGGTCGTCGTGCAGAGCTCGATCTTGAGGCGGAGGCCTTCCCTCTCGCGGATGCCGTCGCCGTCGGAGTCGACCCAGCCGGCCGCCTCCAGGATCGACTTGGCCTGCCCCGGATCGAACGTCGCCGGCGGCTGATCAGCGTAGAACCAGGCGGCCGGCGAGATCCCCGTGTTCGCGATCTGGACGTTGCCGCCCAGGAGCCGTTCGTTGATCTCCTGCTTGTTGACTGCGAACGTCAGCGCGTAGCGGACCGCCGGGTCGGAGACCGGGCAGCCGTCGCCGCGATCCTGGACGACCGCGTTGCGCGAGCAGCCACCCGTCTGGGTGCTCTCGTCGAACGGACCGGCCGACCAGTTCGGGCGGAGGAACTCGTACAGCAGCGCCGGGATGGCGCTCGTGCTGTCGGTCAGTCCCTGCGCATCGAGCTTGGGGATGTCGGAGTCCTGGAGGTCGGTCGCGAAGTCGATCTCACCGGCGGCGAAGCCGGCGATCATGAGGTCCGCGTCGCCGTACCACTTCCAGATGAGCGTGTCGAGGTGGGCCGCCTTGCCGGTCGCCCAGCTCTTGTAGTTCTCGTTGCGGATCAGCCGCAGCTCGGCGCCCGGCGTGACCGACTCGAACTTGAAGGCGCCGCTGACCGGGAGGTCGGCGACCTCGTCGGCCCGGAAGCCGGCGCCGGCCACCTGCTCGGCCATCGGGATGCTGCCCAGGAAATGGCGCGGCAGCGGGGCGCTGTTCAGCGTGATGTAGCCCTCGAAGATCTCGCTGAAATGCTGGACCATCACGGTGTCCGAGGTGCACTCGGTCGTCGCGATGTCGAAGCCGGTCGTGATGACGCCGACGTTGTCGGTGTCCAAGACCCACTCGTGGGCGTACGCGAAGTCGTCACACGTGAGCGCCTCGCCGTCCGACCACAGGAGGCCGTCGCGCAGCGTCCAGGTGACCGTCATCGCGTCGCCGCCGTCGCCCGGCACCTTGACGCCGCCGTTGCCGGTCGTCGGGACGTCCACCGCGAGGTCGGGTCCGTAGCGGTAGTCGTCGGTCAGGACGACGAGCGAGGCCCACGCCGCCGAGGCGACGTTCGCCTCCGTGACCTGGCCGAGGTAGAACGGGTTGAACTGGTTCGCCTCCTGCCAGTCACCGATGATGATCTGGCCGCCGTCCACACCGTCCTCGACGCGATCCGGGTAGGTCGTGTCCGTGAGGCTGACGGTCTCCGGGGTCGGGGTCGGCGCGACGCTCGGCGCGACGCTCGGCTCGGTGCTCGGGGCCGTGCTCGCCGCCGGGCCGCAGGCCGCGACCACGATCGCCGTGATCGCAAGCAGGCCGAACAGACGTTTCCGCATCAATGATCCTCCAAAACTCGGGCGTATGGACGCCACTCCCACTCCGCAGTCGGGGCCGCTCCGCGTCCCGCCCACGGTCCCCCGGCCTTCGCCAGGGACACGGGGGGTCGGCGCGCGGGTGAGCAGCGGCCTTCTGCGCTGCCGGTACTATCGTCAGGCCGCCTGCAGGTGTCAACCCGGCGCTCGGCGCCGGGACGGCTAGCTCGCCGCCGGCGGCTGACCGGTCGGTCTCGGCTGGCCCACCTCCTTCCGCCCGGGTCGAAGGCCGTCCGGATGATTCCGCAGGCCCTCGATGGACGTCTCGTGGTCAGCTCGGCTCGACGGCAGCGTGCCGGTCCGCGCCGCAGCGGCGAACCGCGCCTCCGCCTGGGATTCGAGCCGCGTCTGCTCGGCCGCGTCGTAGCCGGCCGGTTCGAGCCCGGCTTCGGTGCCGAGCGGGACGGACGCCGCCAACGGCCCGACGAGCGCCCCGACGATGAGGCTGCCCGTCGCCAGCCCGCCGAGCGTCATCTGCCAGCGCCAGGCGAGCGCGCGGGCGCGCGCACGCGAGCGCTCGATCCGGGCGACGAGCCGCGGCCACGCGCCGCTCGGCAGCGGCTCGACTGACGCCCGACGACCGAGACCACGGAGGGCGTGCGCGGTGAGCGCCAGCTCCGTCAGCTCCGCCGTGCAGCGAGGGCAACGCTCGCGGTGGAGCAGCGCAGCGGCCGTCATCGGGGTCCGCTCCGACCGATCGACGAGCGCGAGCAGGGCCGGGCGATGCCGCGCGCAGGCCGGGCGCAGGATCGTCGGCGTCATGTCGACCGTCGCCGCGCGGCGCCGGCGACGACGCCGGCCCGGGCGGCGGGGCCCTCGACCGGGGTCGGTCCCACGGCCTCGAAGCTGGCGCGGAGCGCGTGGAGCGCGTAGTGGATGCGCGACTTGACCGTCCCGAGCCGGACCCCGAGCACCGTCGCCGTCTCCTGCAGTGACAGGCCATCGAGGTAGTACAGGACGATGACGCTCTGGTGCTTCGGGGCGAGCGCGGCGACGCCGTCGCGGATGGCCTGTCGGAGCTCCTCGCGGATGGCCCACTCGGGCGGCTCCAGGCCGCCGTCGCGCAGCCCCCCGGCGGGCGACTCGTCGAGCGGGTCGGTCGTCAGCCGGCGCCGTCCGAGACGCGTGTAGCACAGGTTCAGCGCGACGCGGTGCAACCACGGCACCGGGGAGACGTCGTCTCGCAAGGTGCCACGGTGGCGGTACGCTCGCAGGAACGTGTCCTGCAGGATCTCCTCGGCGGCGTGGCGGTCGCCCGTCAGGCCGTGGGCCGTCCGGAAGATGAGCGCGCGATGGCGCTCGAAGAGGATCCTGAACGCGTCGAGGTCGTCGGCCCGCAGGCGCCGGATCAACTCGGCGTCGGTCGCCGCCTCCGCGGCGGGCGGCGGACGATCGGGGTCCGTGGTCAGCCGTCCATCTCCGTCGCGAGCGCGCCCGGACGCGCGCCCTGCGACCTTTGATACCGCGTCCGGCCGCCGAAGGTTCATCGCCCGAGTGGCGATCTCAGTCCGGACACGGCGCCAGCGCACCGGCGGTCGCACGCCAGCGCAGGTTCGGGTTGCGGGCGGCGCCCGCCTCGTCGAGGCGCCTGACGGGCGCCGTGTGGGGGGCGCCGGTGACCAGGGACGGGTCCGACTCCGCCTCCCGCGCGATCGCGATCAGCGCGTCGGCGAACGCGTCCAGCGTCTCGAGCGACTCCGTCTCCGTCGGTTCGATGAGCATCGCTTCATCGACCGTCAGCGGGAAGTAGATCGTCGGCGCATGGAAGCCATGGTCGAGCAGCCGCTTCGCGATGTCGAGCGTCCTGACGCCGGTGCGCTTCTTCAGCGACGACGCGCCCGCGATGAACTCGTGCTTGCAGGCGCCATCGAACGGGATGTCGTAGGCACCGGACACGGCGAGTCGGTGCTTCAGGTAGTTCGCCGCCAGGACGGCATCGTCGGTGACCTCGCGCAGGCCGGCCGCCCCATGGGCTCGCAGGTACGCGTACGCACGGACGAGCACGCCGCTGCTGCCGACGAAGCTGCGCAGCCGGCCGATCGACGTCGGCCGCTCGTCGGCGGCCTCGAGCCGGTAGGTGCCGTCCGCCTCACGCAGGACACGCGGCGCGGGCAGGAACGGCAGCAGCTTCTCGCCCACGCCGACCGGGCCGGCGCCGGGCCCGCCGCCGCCGTGCGGCGTCGAGAACGTCTTGTGGGTGTTGATGTGCATGACGTCGAAGCCGGCCTCGCCTGGCTTGAACCGGCCGAGGATGGCATTGAGGTTGGCGCCGTCCATGTACGCCAGGGCGCCGACGTCGTGGACCGCCTCGAGCAGCTCGCCGATGCGACGCTCGAACAGGCCGAGCGTCGAGGGGTTGGTGATCATGATCGCCGCGGACCGCGGACCGAGCGCGGCCCGGAAGGCGGCGATGTCCACCCCGCCGTCCGCGGCGGATGGGATCGACACCGTCCGCATGCCGGCCATCGTCGCCGTCGCCGGGTTCGTGCCGTGGGCCGAATCCGGGACGAGGACCTCGCGTCGCTCGGATTCGCCGCGCGATTCGTGGTAGGCGCGGATCATCAGGATCCCGCACAGCTCGCCGTGCGCTCCGGCCGCCGGCTGGAGCGTGACCGCCCGCATGCCGCTGATCTCGCACAGCATCTGCTCGAGCTCCCACAGCAGCCCGAGCGTGCCCTGGGCGACCTCGTCGGGCGCCAGTGGGTGCAGGCGTGCGAAGCCCGGCAGGCGGGCGGCCCACTCGTTGAGCTTCGGGTTCCACTTCATCGTGCACGAGCCGAGCGGGTAGAACCCGGTGTCCACCGCATGGTTCAGCTGCGACAGGTTGACGTAGTGGCGGACGACCTCCGGCTCGTTCAGCTCCGGCAACGCCGGCGGGACGGTCCGACGCTGCTCGGACGGGATCCGGTCGAGGGCGTCCTTGGGCGGATGCGGCACGATCGAGCCGCCGCGACCGGGGCGGGACAGCTCGAGGAGCGTCGGCTGAAGCCGCTCGCCGGTCGCGCTCACGCCGCGCGCTCCGCCGCCAGCGCCGTCGCGAAAGCGGCGATCTCGTCGCTCGTGGTGACCTCGGTGGCGCAGACGAGGAGCGCGTCCGAGACCGCCGGGTCGTCCACCACCGCGTCGGCGAGGACGAGGCCGCCGAGGACGCCGCGCGCGAGCAGCCCGCGATGGATCCGGCGGGCGTCCGGGACCAAGACGGCGAACTCATTCAGGTATGGCGCCCGGTGGACCCGCGGCACGCCGACGGCGGCGAGCGCCGCCTCGAGCTCCGCCGCGCGGGCGGCGCCGAGCGCGGCGACATCGCGCAGGCCGTGCGGCCCGAGCATCGCCAGCCAGACGCTCGCGGCGAGCGCGAGGAGCGCCTGGTTGGTGCAGAGATTGCTCGCCGCCTTCTCTCGCCGGATGTGCTGCTCACGGGCCTGCAGGGTCATCACGAACGCGCGGCGGCCGTCTAGATCCGTCGTCAGCCCCACGAGCCGCCCGGGCAGCTGGCGGACGAGCGCGTCGCTGCACGCGAGGATGCCGAGATACGGCCCGCCGTACTGCGGCGCGATGCCGAGCGGCTGGCCCTCGCCGGCCGCGATGTCGGCGCCATATGCGCCCGGCGGCGCGAGGACGCCGAGCGAGACCGGCTCCACGATGGCCACGAACAGCGCCCCTGCGGCGTGCGTCAGTCGCGCCGCCTCGGCCATCGGCTCGAGCAGGCCGTAGAAGTCCGGCTGGGCGACGAGGACGCCGGCGACCGGGTCGGCCTGCTTGCCGAGCAGCCGCTCGAGGGCGTCGAGGTCCGTCGTGCCGGCCGCCGGTCCGTCGACCGACAGCGGGATCTCGTCGACGCGCATGCCGGCGCCGCGGAAGTAGGTGCGGATCGCCGCCCGGTAGTGCGGGTGGACGCCGCGGCTGACGAGGACCCGCGCGCGCCGCGTGGCGCGGCAGGCCATGAGCGCGGCCTCCGCCGTCGCCGCCGCGCCGTCGTAGTGGGACGCCGAGACGACGTCGAGAGAGACGAGCTCGGCGATCAGCGATTCGTACTCGTAGATGCTCTGGAGCGTGCCCTGGCTGACCTCCGGCTGGTACGGCGTGTAGGCCGTGTACCACTCGCCGCGCAGCAGGATCTGGTCGACGGCCGGGGGCGCGTAGTGACGGTACACGCCGGCCCCAAGGAATGACGCGAGGTCCGTCCGGTTCCGGCCCGCCAGGCGCTCCAGGCGGCGGGCGAGCTCCTGCTCCGGCTCCGGCGGGTCGAGATGGAGGGGCGTCGCGCGGAGCGACGCCGGGATGTCGGAGAACAGGGCGTCGACGCCCTCGAGGCCGAGCGCCGCCAGCATCCGCTCCCGGTCGGCAGCGGTATGGGGTCCGTAGGTCATCCGGCGGTCACGCCTCGGCGATGAGCCGCTCGTAGGCGGCCGGGTCGAGCAACCCGTCGAGCTGCCCGGGATCCGCGATCCGCAGCCGGATCATCCAGCCGGCGCCCCACGGGTCGCTGTTCACCAGCTCCGGCGTTCCGACGAGGTCGTCGTTCGCGCCGCGCACCTCACCGGCCACCGGGGCGTACAGGTCGCTCACGGCCTTGACCGACTCGACGACGCCGAACGTGGCCGCCTGCTCTAGGACCCGACCGACGGGTGGCAGCTCGACGAACACGACGTCGCCCAGCTGGTCCGCCGCGTAGCTCGTGATGCCGATCGTGGCCTCGTCCCCGTCGAGCCGGATCCACTCGTGATCCTTCGTGTATCGCCGATCGGTCGGCACCATCGCTGGCTCGTTCCTCCTCGGGCCCGGCGAGGCTCGCCGCACCGGCTG
>Ga0247727_10007296_pt1 | contig 21144 bp, 18 predicted proteins | sample WisWelCaveWW1625_FD_202498 | JGI IMG/M metagenome (GOLD analysis project Ga0247727, IMG submission 202498) | Biofilm microbial communities from Wishing Well Cave, Virginia, United States - WW16-25 | ecosystem: Environmental > Aquatic > Deep subsurface > Groundwater > Cave microbial mat | place... | reverse complement strand
CCTCCGCGGTTGATGCGGTAATACGTTGCGCCGGCTGAGCGAAGCGCCTCTTCCGAAGCGAGCAGATTTGTTTCCGATCCGCTTTTTCCCAACGTGAACACGTGCGGATGTTCGCAGAAAATGAGTTTATTCGACGGTGTTTTCGCCGACGGATCGTTGCGCCGGACTAGTTTTTCCGAAATCGTTTCCTGAAAAAGCGTTTCCTGGAAATCCCAGCACTCCTTGTAATCGATATGTCCTTTGTCGAGGGTGCGGACCAATGGCATAAGCCAAAGGTAATACCCTTTGCATTACACTTCAGTCCGTGTGATCAAATCATTTGACAAGCAACGCCGTCCTCTTAATGCACCACCACCCGTTCGGACAGCATATAATTACCGCTGACAACGTTCAGAACGTAAATTCCATCCGGTAATGAGCCGAGGTCCAACTGGATCTTATTCTGATTGTCGCTTTTACGTGTCTCAGAAAAAATCACCTTGCCGCTGAGATCGGTCAGCGTGACCAATGCATCTTCGCTGAGTTCCTGATCGAAATCGATGTTCAGCACACTGTTGGTTGGGTTTGGATAAACCAGGGCATCCACTTGGTTCGGATTGTCGATTCCAGCTACCCAATTGGTATTGATGGCGCTCTGGTAAACCTCTTGCGTGACGTCGTCCTGAACAAAGGCAACAACCTGAATGTTGTTCATTCCTACCCAAAGATTGTACGATCCGGTTGCGACGCTACCTACAGTAAATGTGTAGCTTTCATCCACTGTCACCACATCGTATTGCGTAAGCGCACCAATGGAGGTCCCGTTTGCGTCCGGCATCATTTTCCGCATCACATAGTAAAAATCAGTTTCTCCATTGAAGCCGGGAACATCTGTATAATGCGCCTCCGCGACAGCAATGTGCAGCTTTAAATTTGCAGACGGAATATCCATCAACGGATTTACATCAACACTAACATCCAGCAGCGTTCCGGTTTTTGTGGCATTCACTGTCATTTCAATAAAGGATGGCGTTTCTTCGTAATACCAATCGGCATAACTTGCCGGTTGTTTCCACTCATCATCCAGAATAGGGCCGTGCATCGTTTGCCAGCCGTCGAGGTAATGCTGAGGAATTCCGCCAGAACCATAGTAGGTGTGTCGGATGTCTGCGTCCGGATTGTTGCTTGGGTCAGGTGTTCCAGGAAAATCCTGCATATAATAAATTGCCGAAATATTTCCGGTTGGTTGATTGGCTTTCCAGTTATCGTGAATGTGTGGGAAAATAAACTCGTTCCAGCTAACACAAGGACCGCATTCCTTACTCGAAAGGTCTTCATAAAGCGGCCGACGCAAAATCATATCCTCGTAAACCGTTACGTCTTTCAGGAAGATATCATTCGCGGTAAGTAAATCGGCATTTCCATTGATGTTGCTTGCCCAAACCTCGATGGTTGCAGCGCCCGTACCAGACGGTGTCCATTGGGTGCCGTGCGTAAATTGATATTCGGTCATCGGTGCAATGCTCAATCCCGTCACATTCTCTGTTACAGTTGATCCGCCGTCGATGCGGTAATTGATGTTCATCGAAGTGACCGTAATATTGCCGTAGTTTTTAAGCGTGCCGCTGATGTCCTGTGCGACGCCATCCTTTACGCCGATGAAGGTTGAAATATCTGTTCCTGCCATATCGTAATCGAGCAGTTCAATGATCTCCAAATCATCGACGCCGAGTATGTATGCATCAAAAGCGTTGTTCTGAATGGCTACACTGATCGTCTGACCGGCATACGCGCTGAGATCGACGTATTGATCGTACCATTCGTATGCGGGGAATGATGCCGAGTACAGTTCGGTTGAATAGTTAGCCACCGCCATACCGGTAGTTGAAATCTTCACTTTGTAGGCATTGGCCGGCCAGGAGCTCACGCTGCTGTGGTTCGCGCGCACCCGCCAGCGAAAATAGCAATTGGAAGGGATCAATGTAAGCGGAGACATAATCCAGTCATCGGCCGCTGCCGCTGGTGTATAATCGGACATACTCGTTGCAATTTTGTTTCCGACAGGCGGGAACTGAAGCGCGTTGGCATAAACGTAATACATATCGTCTTGCACAATCCAGGCGCTATCGACATCGCTGTAGCTGCCCCAACTTGCGGTGTTCATATCATTGTTAATCCAGGTGGCGGTTGGAACACCTTGAAAATCCTCGAGCCAGATGCTGTTCTGCGCAAAACAAGCACAATTCACCAAACTCGCATACAGTAGTAGTTTTGTTTTCATCGTTCGTTTTTTTGGTTAGGCCAGCGGTTTATTTCCAAAGCCAATGGCAATGTACGGTAAAACAGTTCGCTCACTTTATTAAAAATCGTCTCTCTCTTGGATTTTCAACTCACAACCTCTGCGCACTCATTCGATTTAAATGCGTTTTGGATACTTAAAGCGATCTGAGTCACAACGGAATCATTCCCGATTACGTAATTTTGAACAGAGACTATGTTCCGGTGCAGTTACATACTAATCGTGTTGAGTTTGCTTTCCTGTCGCAAGGATCCCTCCATTCCGCTCGCGGATACAACCCCGTACGTCATTGACTATCCGGAGCGCTTTGCCCAATATCTCACGCCGATCACCGTGCCAGACGACAACCCACTAACCGAAGAAGGAGTTGACTTGGGGCGGATGCTCTTTTTTGACGAACGTCTCTCGGCGGACAACACACAGTCCTGCGGTTCTTGCCATAAGCCAGAATTTGCCTTTAGCGATACAGTAATCTTCAGTCTCGGAATTGACGGTTTACCTGGAACACGGAACGCGATGCCTATTTTCAATGTCGGGTGGATGAATGACGGTTTATTCTGGGACGGTCGGGCTGCGTCGGTCGAGGACCAGGCCTTTCAACCGGTTGTCAATCCGGTGGAGATGCATACGACCTGGCCGGATGTGGCGGCTAAACTTCTTGCCGATCCTTTGTACCCATCGCTTTTTGAAAGGGCTTTTGGAACCGCGGCGATAGACTCCGTGCTTGTCGCGAAGGCCATCTCGCAATTCGAACGAACGCTCATCAGCGGAAATGCCCCCTATGACAAATACCTCACGACTGGAATCAGTGGCTGGAACACCGCGGATGAATTCGCTGCCTACCAGGGTTTTGCCATTTTTATGGATATGGATAAAGGCGATTGTTTTCACTGCCACGGATCGTTTTCCAATCCACTCTGGACCGATAATATCTTCCACAACAACGCCCTCGACGCAAGTTTTGCGGACAACGGGCTGGGTGAGGTATCGGGTCTTGCTTCCGACAACGGAAAATTCAAAACGCCGAGCTTGCGGAATCTGCTGTTCACCGCTCCCTATATGCACGACGGAAGATTTGCCACGCTTACAGAGGTCATCGAACATTATAGTACTGGGCTGGTAAATTCTTCCACGGTCGACCCCTTGATGCAGCATCTGTCAACCGGTGGCTCCAATATGACTCCCGAGGACAAAGGCTATTTGCTGATGTTTCTCAAGTCGCTGTCTGACAGTAGTTTTGTGAGTAATCCAGAATTTCAGGATCCAGGATAATAACTACCAACTATCAAAAGAAAGAAACTGCCAAAAGGAAGATCAGAGAGCAGGATTTTTGGCGGTTGACAATTGATCTGCTTTTTAACTAGTTTTTTAGTTTCGCCATCGTTCCCTTCAACTTCCCAATCACCTCAACCTCCACAGGATCAACCCCCAATTGTTCCGAAAGAAAGACTGAAACCCAGTCTGTAAAATGAATGAGATAAAAAGTTATTTGCAGATTTCCATCGCCTTTTGATTCGATTTGGAATACTGCGCTGGTCTTTTTGTTGATGACTTCACGGCAGAATTCCCAACGCTTTTTAGTCCGTGGGTTATCCTCCGGAGAAGAAAGATAAACCACGGCAAAGCTATCTGCTCCTCCAGCCCAGCCGACCAGTTCGTTGTGCGTCATCTCGGGCAATACGTGGTGCCAGCAAAGTACCTTGCAATTTTCGTTGAGTTGCTGGCGGAATCTGACACAAATGGCTTCATTCTGGGATGCAGAATAAATAATCGGAATTTTTCCTTTTAGACCGCGGGCGATTTCCTCTGCCTGGTTCAATACGAATGCCTCTTCTTTCGCAATAAATGCTGGTATGCCGGCAAGATCAGCCATACATTTTTGCGGAATCAATCCATACCGGACGAGCAAATGAATTATCTGAACAAGCGAGTAGACCAACATCGCCCGAGGCTGCTCACCTCCTGGAATCAAAACACAGTTCCAGCCATTTTCAGTGGCGAGTTTTTTCAACTCTCCCCCGGATGTAATGACGCAAATCTCAGCTCCCGCCTCCTTGCATTTAAGAACGGTGGCAATTGTTTCCTCGGTCGTGCCAGAGTAAGACGAGGCAATTACCAGAGTACCTGATCCGACGAAAGCCGGAATTTCATAATCGTTAACGGTAGCGAAGGGAACTTTGAGCTGGGACGCGAAAATTTGGCCGACGATTTTTCCCCCAATACCAGATCCGCCGAGGCCGCATACCAGTACCTGTTCCGTTTTCCGTGTCGAAAGCCGGACCTGCACCTTTTGGGCAATGCCGATGGCCTCCGTCAACTGCCTTCCAAAATCAGAAACGATTTTTCTCATACCTGTTCATACCGTCAAAATCGGGACAAAGCCACTCAATGATACGTGAAAATCGCGTCTTTGTTACCGTGTTTGGGCATTTTGAACTTATCTTCGCAACGGCCTAATTTACTGCCAAACCCTATGAGCGCAAACGACCTGTCAGAACACGAAATTCAACGGCGTGAAAGCCTGATTGCGTTGCGAAATGCAGGGATCGAAGCCTACCCCGCTGCTTTATTCCCGGTCACAGACCATTCTGCAAGTATCCTGTCCCATTTCGAGGAGGGCAAAAAGGTCGTTATCGCCGGTCGGCTGATGCGGAAAAAAATTCAAGGAAAGGCTTCGTTTGGAGAAATTCAGGATAGTGCCGGTCGAATTCAGGTCTATTTTAACCGCGACGAAATGTGCCCCGGCGAAGACAAGTCACCTTACAACGATATCTTCAAAAAACTCATCGATCTTGGTGATTTTCTCGGAATCGAAGGAGATGTATTCAGGACACAAGTCGGCGAAATCACGGTGCTTGTAAGAAAAATGACTTTGCTAAGCAAAGCCTTGAAGCCGCTTCCATTGCCGAAGACAGACGATCAGGGCGTGGTTCACGATGCCTTCACAAATCCCGAACTGCGCTACCGCCAGCGTTATGTCGACCTTACGGTAAACCCTCAGTTGAGAGATATCTTTCGAAAGCGAACCAAGTTGTTCGACGCAATGCGAAAGTTTTTCAACGAGAGGGGGTATCTAGAAGTAGAGACGCCAATTCTGCAATCTATCCCGGGGGGTGCCGCCGCCAGACCTTTTATTACCCACCACAACGCACTGGATATTCCGCTTTACCTGCGTATTGCGAACGAACTTTACCTAAAGCGCCTCATCGTTGCCGGTTTCGAAGGTGTGTATGAATTTTCGAAAAACTTCCGCAACGAAGGAATGGATCGCACGCACAATCCGGAATTCACGGCAATGGAAATTTACGTTGCGTACAAGGATTATTTCTGGATGATGGAGTTTGCTGAACAGCTGTTGGAGAATACCGCAATCGCAGTGAATGGAAGTGCTGAATGCACCTTCAATGGTCAGAAAATTTCCTTTAAAGCACCCTATCCCCGGATAACGATGCGCCAGGCCATTCTTGACAACGCGCACTTCGACATTACGGCAAAAACAGAAGTTGAACTGATCGATTGGTGTAAACTGAATGGCGTGCAGACCGACGATACGATGGGCCGCGGAAAACTCATTGACACAATTTTTGGCGAAAAATGTGAAGGGAAATACATCCAGCCAACGTTCATCATCGACTATCCCAAAGAGATGTCGCCACTTTGTAAAGCACATCGAACTGATCCGGAACTTACAGAGCGTTTCGAGCTGATGGTCTGCGGCAAGGAAATCGCCAACGCGTATTCTGAACTCAACGATCCCTTGGATCAACGGTCCCGATTCGAGGAGCAACTCAAGTTGTCCGAAAAAGGCGACCACGAGGCGATGTTCATCGACCAGGATTTTTTGCGCGCGCTGGAATATGGAATGCCTCCCACATCGGGGCTCGGAATTGGCATCGACCGGCTGGTCATGTTTTTAACCGACAACGTCTCCATTCAGGAAGTGCTTTTTTTTCCGCAGATGCGCCCTGAAAAATTCGAGGTTGCGCCCAACACAGACGATTTCAAAAATGCCGGCATACCTGAAATCTGGGTAGAACACATCGTCAAAGCCGGATTCAAATCATTGGCAGAGCTCCGTGAAACCAAGTCCACCGTCGTTCATCAGAAACTGAACGGTTACCGCAAAAAGAACAAGCTTGAAATTCCGGCCTTGCAGTTGGATGAAGTGGAAGAGTGGTTGGTTTGATTTTGCCGATCTCGATACGATTCAAAATAATTTGTTTTTTCGTGCTCATCTATCGGAATCACTCGATCGGCGGGCCTTGATCCCCGAAATCAGTTATTCGCATATCCCGACTCCACTCGATCTCTGGACTCCTCACGAATAGGCAAGTTTTGCGGTTGTCGTAATCCCTTTCGTTAAAACTTTGTTACTAATTCTACAAAATTGGCAACGGCTTGTGTTTTACATTTGATGCGCCGGAATGGATATAAAAACAGACACCCGAAAAATTCATACCCTTTATCGGCTTGCCTCAAGCATCAAAACGGCTATTGAAAAAAATTACACGCGACCGTATTGGATAAAGGCAGAAATGAGCAAACTCGGATTTTCTTCACAAACGGGACATTGTTACCCTTCGCTGGTTGAAAAAGCCAACGGGAAAATCATCGCCGAAATGCGCGGCATCATTTGGGCCAACGACTTTGAAAAAATTCACCGGAATTTTATGGCGGTTCTGAAAGAGCCCCTCAAAGACGGGATACAGGTTTTGTTCCAGGCCCACGTCGCCTTTGATCCACGGTATGGAATCAGTTTGCGGATAGTTGATATTGATCCTGCCTACATCCTTGGAGAACTGGAACGCGAAAAAAGGGAGTGTATTGAAAAACTTAAGAAGGAGGGAATTTTTGACGACAACAAAAAATTGCCAGTTCCGCTGTTACCCAAACGAATCGCCGTCATCTCTCAAAAATCAAGTGACGGTTATTCCGACTTTGTCAACGTACTTCGAAACAATTCCTTTGGTTACGGATTTTCCCTTTCTCTCTTTCCGGCTGCTTTGCAGGGCGATAAAGCCGTGACTGAAATCATCCGAGAGCTTCAGCACATCGAGGGTTTTAAGCACCTGTTTGATGTCGTTGTGATTATCCGCGGCGGAGGAGGCGATGTAGGACTATCCTGCTTTAACCAGTATTCCCTCGCGAAAAAAATATGCCTGTTCCCGCTGCCCGTCTTTACCGGAATCGGGCACTCGACCAACCTCACAGTTTCGGAAATGGTCGCCGGCTTCAACGCCATAACCCCGACCAAACTGGCCGAAGACTTCATCCAGCGCTTTCACAATTTCGCAGTACCTGTCAACCGGGCCATTGATTTGATTCATTCGGTGAGCAAGGCTTTGATGGCCTATCAAAAAACCCGTGTCGGACAAATGGCGAATGAACTCCGTCGCAACACACGGGAGATTTGCGCCCGGCATTCGGCCCGGCTCTCCACTTTGTCAGCCGGAACTGTTCAGTCGGCCAAATACAGAATTCGCTCGGATGTTGACTTCACGAGTCGTTTGCCTGCAACATTGAGGGTGTTGCTAAATCATAAAATTTTGGTGCTACGACAACAGTCGTTGGCTGCAAAAGAAACGTTCCTTCGGCAGCCAAATCGACTCATCACCCAATCGCGGGAACGCATTGAATCACTCCACAAAATAACTACTTTGGTCGACCCGATGAATGCCGTAAAAAGGGGCTACTCGATCACCCGGAAAAACGGAAAAGTTGTGAAGTCGGTAGCGAATTTGTCCGCGGGCGACCAAATAGAAACGGTTCTGGCCGATGGCTCACTAGAAAGCAAAATTGAATTTATCACACCAACCGAAAATGGCTGAAACCAACTACACCAAAGCGTTTGAGGAGCTCCAGGAAATTGTGAGCGAACTGGAGGACGGAGAAATTTCCATCGACGACCTGTCAAAAAAAATCAAACGTGCCGCAGAACTTATCCGAATCTGCAAAGCTAAACTGACTTCAACGGAAGACGACGTAAACAAGATCCTAAAAGACCTTGAAGCCGATGGACAGACGAATAATGCCTCTGAGGCTGACTAGAGCGATTCAGAAAAAAAACTTATCTCTCGTCAACGATCGGCACGACAACTGCGCGGATCATTTTCGCTTCGATCAGTTCGCGGATTCGCGCAATGATCGATTCAGCCGCCATAATGATCAACTGACCACCGAGCTTCCGAGCTTCCGCACTCACCATAATCCATTGACTGATTCTGTCGCCGAGCTCCTTTTTATTGATGCTCGTTTCGATAAGGTACAGGTCGGTTCTGTTTTTGAATTTCACCGCCGCATCAGGCACACACACTTTATTGAAACTTAGTTTCAGCTTCGGTGGCTTTGTGTGACCTTCAGCATTCGCAAATATTTCTGAGGCCCGTTCGCGTTTTGCGTTCGAGATGATCGTTTTATAAGCTGCTGTTCTCTCTCTTTTCATAATCCTTCTCTTTCATTAATCGACCTTGTTTTCCACCTTGGAAATTTAGGTCATATAAATAGACGTTTAAACATTGATAATAATACGAAAACTTTGTTAAAAGAAGGTAAAAATCTGCAAAGCTTCTTGTTCGCTTTGATCTGAATGCGTGTAATTATTCACGTTTTCGTTTGAAAAACGTTTTTATGAGGGTTGATGATTCTTCCTCAAAAACGCTGCCAACAATCACAGTATGTGGATGATATAGGTTCGTTTTCTGAAGACTGGCGCCATTTTTTGTGTCTTTTGCCCCATAAACGATTTTTGCCAGTTGCGACCATTTCAAAGCACCCGCACACATCACACAAGGTTCCAGTGTTACATACAATGTGCAATCCGTGAGATACTTACCTCCGAGGTAATTGCTCGCTGCGGTAATAGCCTGCATTTCAGCGTGTGCGGTGACGTCCTTTAGTTGTTCCGTAAGGTTGTGGCCTCGGCCGATAATCTTGTTTGCCACAACAATCACGGCTCCGATGGGAACCTCGTCTTTGTCGAAAGCCAGTTGCGCCTCACGCAGCGCCTCCTTCATAAAATATTGGTCGTTATAAATTTCCAGCACAGAAAAAATGTTGCTCCAAATGTAGCCGGAATCCCTCTTGATTCTAACAATCGGCGTTTAGCAACATCATTTCAACGGACATCAGAGATTGTTGCATTGAGGTAATTTTGATGAAGCCCGTGTCTATGCAGTTAGCTTCCGTCGATTGGATCATCATCATTGCGTTTTTTGTGGTGACCTTATTGATTGGGCTTTTCTCATTCCGCTCGGCGGGCAAAGATTCTTCGGAATTTTTTCTCTCCGGGCGGAATATGCCCTGGTGGCTGCTCGGTGTATCGATGGTCGCAACGACCTTCGCTGCAGACACGCCCAATCTTGTTACAGGTATGGTTCGCAAAAACGGCATAGCTGGCAATTGGGAGTGGTGGGCCTTTCTGCTCACCGGTATGGTTACCGTTTTTATTTATGCACGGCTTTGGCGCAGACTGGGAATCACGACGGATCTCGAATTTTACGAAATCCGATATTCCGGTAAGGCGGCAGCATTCCTTCGTGGCTTCCGCGCGCTCTATCTCGGCGTTTTTTTCAACGTCGTGATTATGGCCACCGTATGTGTCGCGGCGATTAAGATCGGGCACACATTACTCGGTATGTCCGCGATGGAGACGCTTTTGATCTCGTCCGTTGTAACAGTCATTTATTCGATGATCGGCGGATTTAAGGGGGTTATTCTCACCGATTTTTTTCAGTTCATTGTCGCGATGATCGGGTCGGTGGCGGCTGCCTGGTTTGTGCTGGATATGCCTGAAATTGGAGGAATGAAGGGGCTGCTTTCGAACCCCGATGTGATTGCGCGTTTGGAATTTGTGCCGGACTCCAGCACACACTACGATCTGTGGTTATCCGTTCTGCTAATTCCTCTCGCTGTACAATGGTGGAGCGTGTGGTATCCTGGCTCAGAACCCGGAGGTGGTGGGTACATCGCGCAGCGGATGCTGGCCGCGAAAGACGAAAAACACGCCACTTGGGCTACCTTGTTTTTTAATTTTGCCCATTACGCTCTCCGGCCCTGGCCTTGGATTATTGTCGCTCTTGCATCGTTGATTATTTTTCCAGAAGTAGCCGATTTGGAAAAGGCCTTTCCAGGCCTCGGAAAAGATTTCTATCAACACGACCTCGCCTATCCTGCGATGCTCACCTACCTTCCAGCGGGACTGCTCGGCCTTGTTGTGGCGTCTCTGATTTCTGCTTTTATGTCCACCATTTCCACTCATCTGAACTGGGGCTCTTCCTATGTCGTCAATGACTTTTACAAACGCTTCGTAAACAAAAGCGCCACTGAAAGGGCAATGGTTAATCTTGGGCGGATGTCGACCGTTGTGATGATGCTACTTGCTGCATTGCTTGCGCTGATCATCGACGATGCGATGGAGGGCTTCAAGTTGATTATGAACATTGGCGCTGGAACGGGCTCCCTTTTTATTCTCCGCTGGTTCTGGAAAGCCATCAACCCCTGGAGTGAAATTGCGGCAATGGGTATTTCGTTCTTCACTGCGCTGGTATTTTTCATCAACAAAAAACAGGAATTCGCCTGGTTTGCGGATCCGGGTCAAATGGAACTGATTATACTCGTTGCAGTGACAACGGTTGGCTGGGTCGCAGTGACGTTTCTTACCGCGAAAGCATCTCAGGTGAATCCAGAATTTATGCAAAGGGCTTTTGGATCTGAAAACAAATTCAAGAACTTTGGCTACAAGGTTCTGGCCATTTTCCTTGGCTGTATTGCGATCTACTCGGCTTTGTTTTCGTCGGGAAAATTTCTCTTTGGGGAAATGCAACAGGGTTGGCTTTTCTGCATTACGTGTATTCTGAGTACAGGAACAATCTATTTTCTCCGACGGAAAATTTTTAGTTGAAAAATACGCTTGGTGTTGTGCATAGTGTAAAAAATAATAACCGCTAAGGGCGCAAAGAAAAAATCCGCAAAGGACGTAGAGGACTTTTTTGGAGGCGGTCAGAGCTGAGACCAAAATCTTTTTTTTTCTTCTTTGCGTACTTTGCGAACCCTTTGCGACCTTTGCGGTTAGAAAATCAATTCAAATACTTCTGTGCGAACTGAAATCAAAACACTGCTAGATTCCGGAATAATCGGAGATACTGTTACTGTCAAAGGTTGGGTTAAATCCAGCCGTCAACGTTTTGTACACATCAACGATGGCTCTACGATCCGGAATATTCAGGCGGTTATCGACATCGATACACTCGATCCCGGGTTCGTAAAGCGCATTACCGTCGCTTCGGCGGTTTGCGTTACCGGAAAACTTACAGCGTCTCAGGGCAGCGGACAATCTGTCGAAATCATCGCCGAGAAAATCGAAATAGTAGGCGATGCTGATCCGGACGAAGTCGCAAAAACCGTGATGCAGCCGAAAAAACACAGTCTTGAGTTTTTGCGGGAACAGGGACATTTGAGATTCCGGACCAATTTATTTGGTGCTGTATTCCGGATTCGGCACGCAGTTTCGTTTGCGATTCACAAATACTTCAACGACCGTGGATACTATTATATCCACGCCCCGATCATTACCGGAACCGATGCCGAAGGGGCCGGCGAAATGTTCCGAGTGAGCATTCTCAACTCGAAAAATCCGCCGTTGAACGAGGACGGCAGTGTCAACTTTTCGGAAGATTTCTTCGGCAAGGAAACACATCTCACAGTGTCGGGTCAATTGGAAGCCGAGCTTGCCGCGCTGGCAATGGGCAAGGTGTACACGTTTGGCCCAACATTCCGCGCCGAGAATTCCAATACAACCCGGCATCTCGCCGAATTCTGGATGATTGAACCAGAAGTCGCCTTCAATGACATTGTCGACAATATGGATTTGGCGGAGGATTTTTTGCGATATATCTGTCAGTACGTACTCGACCATAATGCAGAGGATGTTGCATTTCTCGACGAGCGCGAGCAGAAGGAAGACCAGGCAAAACCAAAAGAAGAGCGCAACGAAATGTCCCTCACTTCTCGTTTGAAATTTGTGATCGACAACCAATTCGAACGGCTAACCTATACCGAAGCGATCGATGTATTGAAACGCTCAAAGCCTTACCAGAAAGGAAAATTCAAATACCCAGTGGAATGGGGAAGTGACCTTCAGAGCGAACACGAACGCTATTTGGTGGAGAAGGAATTCAAAAAGCCGGTTATCTTAACGGGTTATCCGGCAAAAATAAAAGCATTCTATATGCGTTCCAACGACGATGGAAAAACGGTTGCTGCGATGGACATTTTGTTCCCAGGCATCGGTGAAATCATCGGTGGTTCACAACGGGAAGAGCGTTACGACGTGCTTTTGCAAAAATGCAAAGAGTTCAACATCCCCGAAAGTGCGATCTGGTGGTTTCTGGAAACCCGAAAATTCGGAACCGTGCCTCACGCCGGATTCGGACTGGGCTTTGAGCGAATGGTGATGTTTGCGACGGGGATGACGAATATCAGAGATGTCATTCCATTTCCGAGAACGCCGGGGAAAGCGGAATTTTAATCAAGGTAATTTTATAGGCTCGCGGTTTTTGGCTTCCCTCGACGGTGGAACCACAACTCCAACAAGAGTCTTATTAAAACCATACAAACGAACATCCCACTTGTATGATCGGTTGACATTGATGTTCCGATGAGTATTCCGCCCATACTCGCGAAATAAAGGCAAAAAGCCTGAAACAATAATATCTCCTTTACATAACGTTCCCGTTGCTCCCAAGATTTTAATTGGGAGAATCGAGTGACGTAACTTATTCCTAAAAAAACAATCATCAGCCAGAAATCTGATTGCGCAAAAAAGTTCATAAACCTATGGCGAAAACCCGATGTTTCTTCTGAGGCCAACAGGGCAATAAAAATATAGTTGATCAAAAGCAATGGAACAGAGCCGAGCAAAATGGAGAATGCCGAGGTACGCAGTCGATATTTTTTCGGATTTTTTTTCTTGTCTATCGATCTGGTGATGCAATAGTAGAAAATCAACACCAGCATTTCTGCGAAAAACGAAAGAAAAACCAGATAGACCGGAGCTTGGAAAAGCCAATGGGACGCGAGCAGGAAAAAATATCCTACGATAATTCCAACTTCCTTGAAGTTTGTCCTGGCGAACATATTTCGGTCGCGATATTGTGACCGCAAGATACGGATTTCAATCCGCCCTAAAGCCCAAAGAAAGAAGAGGTATAGCGGCTAAAACTCAAAACCTCCAACCAAAATTCAACCCAGCGCCGGCTCCAAAACCGCGGCTCAGGAGAAAGGTCTGTGGCCCGTTCAGGTTGGCGTTGACTGAGAACGACGGACCGAAACCGAATTTTCTTTTGGCTCCGACGAAGAACATAAATTCTGCGTAGGCATTCATCGACGTATAGGTTTCCCGCATGCCACCGGCAAAATCGTTGACAAGCTGCGTTTGTCTTTCGACTGGTACCGTCATCCCTTCATTGAACGCAATGTTTTGATCGGACAGAAACCGGAAATGCGGTGTTAGGGACAAAAAGGCCGACGGAACAAAACCTCCTTTTTTTCCGATTTTCGGAGCGAACCCGACCTCAATCGGAATGCTCAAATATTGGGTAGACTGCGTAAAGACTTCGGCTGTGTGCGAGTGCCCATCGCCCGCAACGAGCTCAGAAATGGAGGCGCCGGTTAACATAAGATTTACTCGTTGCAGTCCTAAACCTGTTCGGAACGCGAGAAAATTTTTGACCGTATATTGAATCCGTACTTCCGACTGTTTTTGTCTGTCAAAAATTACATTCCGACCGGATTCCTGATCGTTGATCACGCGGTAAATCATCGGGTTCAGCGATGGCCTGACCAACACGGTCCAGTTGTCATTATTTTTCTCAATAACCTCAGGTTGCTCTTCCTGGGTTAATCCGGCGAAGGGAAAAAGTGCGAGTGCGATGGCAAAAATTTTCATTTTGAGCGTTTAGATTAAGTCGTACCGAATGAAAAATCCCCTATCGGTCAGGAATCAGTTGAGCAGCGGATTCACTTCCTTCACCCTGACGATGAACATTGCGCCGGCTTCGTTTCGGTACGAAACATTTCCGTACAACTGTTCAGAAAGAGCTTCTACAATTTCCATACCAAGAGACTTTGAGTTCTTAATAGAGAAGCCCTGCGGCAGTCCCATTCCATTATCCTTCACCGTGAGCGTAAGGTAGTCGTCTGTTTCGATGCGGATGGTTAGTTCCGGATTTAACTGAACGTGAAAAGCGTGCTTGAAGGAATTGGTGATGAGTTCGGCGATGATCAAGCCAAGCGGCACCGCGGTATCCAGTCCAAGGAAATGCGTCTTCCCAATCACGGCAGTCCGCACCGGTCGGTGAGGATCTGCGTAAAGTCTTTTCTGACTTTCAACTAAATCGGTGAGATAGTTCTTGAAATCGACTTTTGCAAGATTGGTCGACTGGTAAAATTTCTGGTGGATGAGTGAGATCGACTGAATCCGGTTAATGGATTCACTCAGGGCCTTCAGGGTTTCCTCATCGTCCACGCGGTGGCGCTGCAAGTTGAGTAGGGAAGAAATAATCTGCAGGTTGTTTTTCACCCGATGGTGGACTTCCTTCAACAACAAATCTTTCTCGCGGAGTGAAACATCGATTTCATCGTTTTTGCTTTCGATGTCTCGTTTTTGTTCCTGCAGTTTGCGATTTTTGATTCGGAACTTGATCACGAAAAACACAACAACAGCAAGAAAACCTGCACCAACAAGAACAACAACCCACAACATTTGTCTTTCGGAATGCGCGCTTTCAAATTTCTCCTGATAAAATCCCTCCTGAGTATTCATCGTAGCCAGATTCGCGTCGGCGATGTAATATTTTTTTAGCCCCTCACTCACTTCCCCTGAATGATTGACGATTTCTCGCTCCAGGGCCACATACTTTTCGTAATAGATCAGGGCCTGCTGCCATTTCGCTTCCGATTTATCCAATTCGTAAAGGCCCTTATATGCAAGTAAAATATCCTGGGGGTTGTTGCGTTGTTTACCGATCTCCTGGCAATTGATGAATGCGGCTTCCGCTTCGAAATAATTTTTCTGCTTCATATTCAACACCCCGATGTCGTAGTTGACAGCCACCTGACCCGAAAAATCGCCTTGCTTCTGGTAATAGGCCAGTGCTTTGTTTAGAAATTTTCCGGCCTCTTCGAATTGACCAAGATGCGTGTACGATACTCCCATATCGGTCCAGAGATCCGCCTTGCCATAATGATCGTCCTTTGACCAGCAATTTTCGGCTTTCTCGTAAAAGCTCATCGCCTGATCGTCGGCGCCCAACTCGTTGTGCACGGTGCCGATTCCTTCGTACGCGTAAGCCATTCCGGCCGAATCACGCATATCTGAAAAATACCGCAGTGCAGTCTGGTAATCCGTTTTTGCCCCACTAAAATCCGCTGAGGCCATTTTTACGTGACCGGCAATGAGCCGAGTCTGACCAATGAGATCCTTGTCTCCTTTGTTTTCTGCGCGGGTGATGTTGTCTCCGATGGTCTTCCGGGCAAGGTTCATAAAACCGAGTTCCTTTTGAACCGCGGCCAAACGGTTACTGCTCTGGATCAACGATTTTGTGTCTCCGATGCGCAGCGCGAGCTGTTGCGTAAAATCAGTCACCTCCAAACAATACTCTGGGTCGGAGACAGAAACTGCGTCTGAAATTTTGAGGAGAATGTGGAGTGAGTCAATGCTTGAGGCACAGCGAGAGAGTTCCCGAAAAAGCAAATCCGGATGTTGCTCTGTTTGTGCAAACAGTCCTGCTGGCAAGTTCAACCAAAGCACGATAAAAAACGCTATTTTCCGGCTGTGCGACATCAAGCTATTAGCTGCTGATTTTTAATCATTTGCGGCTGCAAAGGTAGCAATAAAAAGAGTATATGTCAATCAAAACTTTCAATTTTGTTGATTTGTCAATGCGGTGATCAACAACAATTTATAGTCGGAACAACACCCGTGCCCCACATCTGGCACTTAGTATACGCCCCTCAGACAAATTCGTTGCTGTTGCTCACGATCGAAATTTCGAACGGAGAGAATTCCTATTAAAATCCGCAATCCGTTATTCCGTGCTAATATTGCAGCGTGCAAAAAATTTATTTTCTCTCCTCCTGTTCGACCTGCGCGCGAATTCTCAAAGAGTGGAATCCGAGTAAGAAGGTTGTTCTGCAGGACATCAAAACCGTAAAAATCACCGCCGCACAGCTGGATGAAATGATTTCGCTTGCCGGTTCTGCAGAAGCTTTGTTCTCTCGCATTGCTTTGAAATATCGTGCGTGGGGATTGGGAAGCAAAAAGCTGACCGAAGCCGATTACAGAAAATATATTCTCGAAGAGTATACCTTTCTGAAACGGCCAGTACTCATTTCTGGAAAGCAGATTTTTATCGGAAACAGCCCTAAAGTTGTAGCTGGAGCCGGCGAAAAACTTCGTTCTTCGTAGTTGGCGCCGCGCATCCACATAATGCCACACCTGGCCCTGCTTACGGCGAACGTGATGTATGCGGCGAATTATATTGTAGCCAAAGGGCTGATGCCGTCTGTTATTGGACCGAATGCCTTTATTTTCTACCGCGCGTTGGGCGCAACCGCCCTGTTTTGGATCATTTTTCTTTTCCGATTCGAGCGAGTTGCTAAACAAGATTTGTTGCGCATCGCACTTTGTGCCGTGTTCGGAATTGCCGTAAATCAACTTTGCTTTTTCAACGGGCTAATGCGCACTTCACCGGTAAATGCATCGGTATTTATGACGCTTACTCCCATTGTTGTTCCGATCGTGGCGTACATTTTTATGCGAGAAAGAATTGGTCGGTGGCAGATGCTTGGAATATTCATTGGGGCTGTTGGCTCGGTGATTTTCACACTGACAGGGAGCAACTCCGGATTCGCCACCGGATTGGGCGACTTTTTTATCATTCTAAATGCCGTGTCGTATGCATTTTATCTGATTCTTGTAAAGCCCCTGCTGTTGCGATATCATCCGATTACAGTCATCACCTGGGTTTTTACCTTCGGGCTACTTTATGTTGGACTCTTTCCTCCAGCAATTCGAGAGATGGATGATGTAGCGTGGATGGATTTTGATCTGGAAACCACTTTTCGCTTTTCATTCGTTGTTGTCTGTGTCACCTTTCTCCCGTATCTTCTTTACACCGTAGCTATAAAATACGTGAGTCCTCACGTTACCGCCGTGTATATTTATCTGCAGCCTATTCTAACTGCTGGGTTCATCTATCTATTCGCCGCGTTGACAAACGAAGATTATTCCGCGGACATCACGCTCAGTAAAGTCCTCAGCTCTTGCGTGATTTTCGCTGGAGTCTATTTGGCGATACGACCGGAGCAGATTGAAGGGGTAAAATAAGGCTTCACGCTTTGACTTGATTTCTTCTCTTTCTTTTGTTGTCCTGATTTCTGTGCGCGTTGAGTACAGTTCTTTCTTGCGCGACGGAAACGAACTCGGTAAATTCCTCCAAAAGAATGAGGTTAATGGCATACATTTTAACCCGGCCATCAACCCAGCCGACAATAATGCCGTTCGATTCGAGCACGCGAAGGTGCTGAGAAATCGTTGGCAAGGACAGTGGAATGTTTTTGCAGAGCTCAGAGCAGGAGCAAATATTTTCGTCGAGAATATTTCGGATGATCGCGATGCGGGCGGGGTGAGCCATTGCTTTCGCGAGCCTGGCCGTTGAGTTGATTTCTTTGTCGAAAAGGTGGAATTTGGTGATGCCCAAAGGAGGTGTGAAAAAGCGCAAAGCTAACATTTTTCACGTTACTATGTAATTATGCAATATTGCATAATTACATAGTTGTAAATTCAAGTAAATCAACGTAATTGCCCGACAATTAGCGCTGTCTATCTCACGTATTCTTCCCTCTTTTGAAAAATTATTCGCGGTAACGCGCCTGCAGAAACAGGGATAAAAGCAACGTCTAATTCCGAAACTCAATCCGATACTCTAAGCCATCCGAACTATTCTTCACTTCCAGACGGGCATCTATTTGGTCGCAGAGAATCTCGACTATTGAAAGGCCTAGCGAAGACCTGTCCAAATCCTCCGGCAGCCCGCTTCCGTCGTCGCCCACGACAAGCAAGTACGACTCATTCTCCGCTATACGCGTCAGTTTGAGATAAAAGGTGCCCTTTTTGACAAAGGCATATTTAAACGAATTGGTTGCGATTTCATTCAGAATAAGCCCCAATGGAATGGCCTTGTCCGGTATGAGCAAAAGCTCTTTGGGATCAATTTCGATCTGCATATTCACATCACATTTCTCGGAACCATAAACCTGGGCAAGTGATCGAAGCAAGCGAGTGAAATATTTTTCGATATTGATTGAGCTCAGGTCCTTGTCGCCATAAATCATCTCGTGAATTTTGGCCATCGTGTTAACACGCATAATGCTCGAGGTGAATTTATCCTGCAGGGCTGGATCTTCGATCGTTCCTTGCTGAAGTTTCAGAAGGCTCGAGACAATCTGCAAGTTGTTTTTGACCCGGTGATGCACCTCGCGCAGAAGTGTTTCCTTTTGTTGCAGCGACTCCTTTAGTTTATCCTCTGCGTATTTTCGTTGGAAGAAGACAGGCACTTCGTGCTGCGCGTCCCGTGTCGCCTGCTCCTGTTCAAGATACGTTTGTATTTTATCCGGAGGCGCCATAATAAAGGTGCAGCGATCTGCCCCACACGCCTCGCAGGTAATTTCGACGGCTGTTAGCGGCAGTCCAAAACTCTCCGCGCACCAGCCCGAAGAATAGCCCGAGTTCATAATGCACACCGGAACGTCCGATTTTCTCTTCGCCTTTATCCACGCTTGTGCCTCGAAAGAATTATGGTGATGATATTTGAGATAGAAATGTTCATCTGGTGATGGCTTGCTCTCTGGAAGAATTTCGACATTGGCCCAGCCCGTATACGCAAAGTGAACGGGGCCGGCTGATAGCTTCTGCACTGGGTCTTCTAGTTTCATTTTTCGGTGGAACTCTTTCGCGTCTTCTTTCCCGAGAACGTGTGCAATATCGAAGAGGAAATTATTTCCGATGCGAACGGCTTCCTCCTCTCCCCGGTTTGCATACAACTCTTTAAACACATCGAGAAATTCATACGAAATCGCTGCGCTTCGCATCAACACATACCGTTCGCCATTTATCAGTATTTCCGCATTTTCCGGTCGAATTTCACAACTCTCAAAATACTTCGCAACGTTCTTCTCCGCGATCTGAAAGATTTCTCGGAACTGCTCTGGTACAATCACAGTGTCCCCTCTCGACGCAATATCCGGACCGATGCGTTGTAAACGCTCCACTTCCTTTTCGAGCCGAGTTATTTCTCGAAGCAAGTCCTCCACCGGTAAGGTCGACTTATCCATTCTTGCGGGAATATACAGAGGATTGCGAAAACAGGCACTGATGACCCGAGTGAAAAACACTTGTTGCAACAAGCAATTTTTTGCATCGGACCGACTAAAACATTTAGCCGTTGGCTCAGCAACCTCGAGACAATTTATTCGTATTAATTTTGATCAAGCCTATGTATTCGAGCCATCCGCTGTTTATCTTCTTGATTTGTTTCCTTTTTGTTTCGTGCGGCAGTATGAAGCAAGGAAATTTTCACAAGAAAAAGTTTTTGAAACTCGACAAAATTGAACCGGTTCGGACAAATGCGACTGACTGCAACGATGACTTTACAGAACCTCTAAAGAACTTGCCGGTTGTTGAAGTTGCTAGTTGTGATGAGCAATTACAGCCCGATGGCGCAAGCGCATTTGACGAAGAAATAGCCGAGCCGCAGTCTACCGTTTCTATTTCAGTTTCCGAGACACAAAATGCCTCTCAAGAAAAAGAAGATGTCGACGGCGAAGCAAGTATTGACAATACGGTCATCTACGAGGAGGAGCCGGATGTGGATCAAAAGACGATCCGTCGCTTTTATATCTGCGGCATAATAGCAGCATTTTGTGCGATTCTAAGTGGTCTTCTGTTTTATCCTGTTGGCAAACCGCTTGTCGAAACCAATAATGGTGCCGTGTTGGCGCTTCTGGGCCTCGCAATGGTAGTAATTCTACTAGCATTCGCAGCATCACTGATTTTTTCTCTCCTTACGCTCAACTATGCTTTTAAGATACCAAAAGAGAAAAGACCAACGAAGAAATCATTCCGCTTTTTCTTGATTTTTGTCATCGTACATCTGTCCCTCGTGTTTATCGCGGCAGTTTGGAGAATTATTTGGCGGCAGGTTTATGGGTGAATCCAAACCAAAAGGAATAGTCTTTTGATAAGCTAGACGCAGTTCGTTTTACAGCTTTACGTTCAATCATTCGGGCCGTATGATGTGCGAATGAAGTGGTTGATCGAGCCAGCGAGGTAGTGTTCAATACCGAGCGATCGCTTCAGTAAAACTCGATCCGTCGGAGCGTTCAACGCGAACAAAATAGACCCCTGTCTGAAATTTACTTAGATCAAGTTCAATCGGGGAATTGTCAGAACTCAGAATATTTTCCATATGCAAACTTTCGCCCAATGTGTTGCGTATTTCAACTCGCCGGACTTCGGCAGATCGGCTCAAGATAAAGAATTTTCCGGTCGAAGGATTAGGATAAATATCTACTAGGTCAACGCCATTCGAAAGTTCTTCAGTTCCAACCAATCCCGATTCATACCGAGCGATAGCAAAGTTGTTATCCCCGGATACCGCCGAAAAACCAGCTACCAGGATTTTTCCATCCGGCTGAAACGCTATGGCATAGGCGAAGTCATCACCGGTTTCCATATCGGTGACCACAATGCCGCTTGAGCCAAAGGTGTTGTCGAGGGTGCCGTTGACGTTAAACCGCAACAAGGCAAT
>Ga0247727_10007295_pt1 | contig 21147 bp, 16 predicted proteins | sample WisWelCaveWW1625_FD_202498 | JGI IMG/M metagenome (GOLD analysis project Ga0247727, IMG submission 202498) | Biofilm microbial communities from Wishing Well Cave, Virginia, United States - WW16-25 | ecosystem: Environmental > Aquatic > Deep subsurface > Groundwater > Cave microbial mat | place... | reverse complement strand
AGGCCGAGCAGCGGCGCGATCGCGGTCACGACGACGAGCGGTCGCAGCCGCCGCGTCATCGTCCCGACCTCGCGCCCGCCCGCCTCCTCGATGGCGCGCTCGACCTCGCCGCGCGGCGCCTCGAACCGCTTGAGCCCGGCGGCCATGACGCGCGCGAGGGCGACCCGCGGCTGCCGCTCGCAGAAGTCGAGCGCCGCCTTCGCCCCCTGCGCGAGCGCCTGGTCGAGGCCGCCCCTGAACGAGCTCGGCGCGAGCCGGCGCTTCGAGAGCGCCGCCATCCGCTCGACCAGGAAGCCGAGCGCCACCACCGAGCAGAGCCCGATCGGGATCATGATCGGCCCGCCGGCGACGATCAGGTCGAAGAGGTTGCCGAGCTTGCTCGCGGCGGCGCTCGACGTCGACTGCACCAGGACGAGCGGGGACATGGCGATCTCCGTCAGGAACCCTTGGTGGACTCGAGCTCCTTCAGCCGCGCGCGCGCCTGCTCCGCCTCGGGAGCCTGCGCGTGGCGGCCGACGAGCTCGCGGTAGCGCGCCTTCGCCTTCTCCGGGTCGCCCATCTGCTCGAGGCACTGGCCGGCGAGCCAGAGCGACCGCGCGACCTCGGGCTCGCTGCTGAACAGGAGCGAGACCTTCAGGTACTCGCCGAGCGCGTCGTCGAGCCGCCCTTGAGCGAGCAGCGCGTCGCCGCGCCCGAGGTGCGCTCTTGCGGCGAGCACGCCGCGGTCGGCCTGGATCACGGCGTCGAACCTCGAGAGCGCGTCGTTGGTGCGCTTCTTCGCCAGCAGGGCGCGGCCGAGCCAGAGGTCGCTCTCGGCCTTGAGCTCGAAGTCGGGAAACTCGCGTTCGAGCTTCGTGAGCGCGTCGGCGCACTCGTCCATATGCGAGAGCTCGCCGCAGGCGAGTCCCAGCCGGAAGAGCCCCTTCGCGCGCAGCTCGTGGCGGGGGTGGAGCTTCAGGAACTCGGCGAGCGTCTCGGCGGCGCGCTCGAACGCGCCGGCCCGATAGTGCGACTCGCCGGCGAGCAGGCGCGACTCGCCCGCGAGCGGGCTCTTCTCGAAGCGCAGGGCGACCTGCGCGAAGGCGGCGGCCGCCTCGGCGAAGCGCTCCTTCTGGAACTGGCACCAGCCCGACTTGTAGAGCGCGGCGTCGGCGACGGGCGAGCCGTCGGCCGCGGCGCGCGCGTAATGCGTGAGCGCGCCGTCGAAGTCGCCCGCGGCGTAGGCCTGCTCGCCGAGCGCGAAGGCGGCCTGGGCGGCGAGCGGGCTCTCGCTCAGCTCCTTCTCGAACTTCGTGAGCAGCGCCGCCGCCTTCTTCTCGTCGCCCGACTTCCGCAGCGAGAGGGCGCGTTGATAGGCGAGCCGGTCGCGGCCGCTCCACTGCGGCCAGCGCCGCGTCGCGTCCTCGAGCAGCGCCGCGGCGGCGCGCGCGTCGCCGCCCTCGTCGAGCGCGAGCGCCGCGACGAGGGCGGTCTCGGGCGTGCGCTCGCCGTCCGGCGCGAGCCGCACGAGCTTCTCGTAGGCGGCGCGCGCGCCCGCTCCGTCCTTGCGCGCGCGGGCGAGCGAGACGGCGAGCTCGAGCGCCGGCGCGGCGATTTCCTTCGGGAGCGGCGCGTTTGGCGTCTCGCTCGAGAAGAGGCGCGAGAGCGCCGCGCTCGCCTCGTCGAGCCGCTTCAGCGCGAAGAGCGACCACGCCTGTGCGTAGAGCGCAGGCCGGAGCGAATCGGCCGGCGCGTCGCCGCCGACGATCGGCTCGATCGCGGCGAGCGCCTCTTCATGGTGGTTGGCCGCGGCGTGCGCCTCGGCGCTCTCGAGCGCGGCGCGGCGCGCGAGCGCCGGGTCGACCCGCTCGCCGCCGCGCGCGAGCTGCGTCAGGAGGCGTTGCGCCTCGTCCTGCTTCCCGAGCGCCCGCTTGCACTGCACGAGGTCGTAGCGCGCGTCGTCGCTCCACTCGCTCGCGGCGCGCTGCTGGACGAACTGCGCGAGCGCGGCCTCGGCCGCTTTCGCGTCGCCGCCGCGCAGGAAGGAGCGGCCCGCCATGAAGGCCGCCTCGGCCGCCCGCTCGTCCTTCGGGAACTCGGCCGCGAGCGCGGCGAAGCGCTGGGCCGCGTCGGCGAAGCGGCCGAGCTTGAAGCAGCACCAGCCGCCGCGCGAGAGCGCGCGCGGCCGGCGCGACGCGTCGTCGCCCGGCTGCGCCGCCTGCTCGAAGGCGGGCAGCGCGTCGGCGAAGCGTTCCTGCGCGAAGAGCGCCTCGCCGAGCACGAGGCTCGCGTCGGGAGCGTGCCTCCCCTTGGCGTAGCGGGCGAGGAAGTCGCGGGCGCGCTCGGAGGCGCCTTTGAAGTCGCCGCCGTTCAGCGCCGCGACCGCCGCGGAGTAGACCGCCTCCTCCGAGCCGCCGCCCGCCCTGGCGTAGGCCTCCTTCGCCGCGTCGAAGTCGCCGGCGTCGAAGAGCGCGTCGGCGCGCGCGAGCGCGAGCCGCTGCGCGAGCTCCTTCTCCGGCTTGCTCGAGAGACCGCGCTCGAAGTAGGGGACGGCCGCCTTCGCGCCGCGACGCTTGCGCTCGACGAGTCCGCGCCGGTAGCACGCCTCGCCGGCGAAGCCGCCCGCGTCGCCGGCGAGCAGCCGATCGAGGACGGCGGCCGCGTCGTCGTCGCGCCCCGCCCGCTCGAAGTGGAGGCCGGCGTGGAGGCGCGCCTCGGCGAGCAGCGAGCTCTCGGGCGCCGCCTGCTCGAGCCGCAGGAACCACTGCGCCGCCTTGGCGTCGTCGCCGAGCTCGGCGCACGCGAACCCCGCGGCGAGCAGCGCGTCGTCGAGCCACTCGCCCGGCGGGACTTTCTGCAGCGCGGCGATCGCCTCGGCCGCCTTGCCCTGCTTGAGCCGGCACTCGCCGAGCAGGAACTGCGCTTCACCGGCGGCGGGATCCTGCGGGAAGCGGCGGGCGAAGAGCTCGAAGCCGTTCGCCGCCGTCTCGAACTCGCCCGCCTTGTAGAGCGCCCAGCCGAGCCCGTGGAGCGCGTTCTTCGCGTACTCCGCGTCGCCGCCCTTCACGGCGCGGCCGTAGGCCTTGGCGGCGGACGCGAACTCGCCGGCGCGGAAGTGCGCCTCGCCCGAATGGAACGCCGCGGCCGGGACGAGGTAGTGGTCGCCGCCGCCGCTCGTGATCGCGTCGAAGCGGCGCGCCGCCTCGGCCGGGTCGTTGGTCTCGAGCGCGCACTGTCCGAGGCGGAAGCTCACCTCGATCGAGTAGGGGAAGTCGCGCGGCGGAGGCTCGAGCTTCTGGAGCTCCGCGCGGGCGTCGGCGAACCGCTTGAGCTCGAAGAGCGACTGCCCGAGCCGGTAGCGCACGAGCGGCGCTCGCGCGTGGCCCCCGTTCGCCGCGAGGAAGCGGCGCGCCTCCGACACCACGAGGTCGTGGAACCCCTTCTCGAACAGGCCGGAGATGTAGTTGTACTGGTCGTCGGACGCGGCGTCCTGGGCTCGAGCGTCCGCGGTGCCGACCAGCACCGCGATCCCAAGCCCCGCGACGAAGGGGCTCCGGAGCTGCATGCGCTTCCCTCTTCCCGGACGGAGAGAGCCCGCGTCGCGTGCCGTTGTTCGCGCGGCGGGGCGGCGATCCTACCGGCCATCGGCGGACGGAGTTGGAGTCAAATCCGAGGAGTTTAGGAGTGGCGGCGGAGCGCTTCGACCTCGCGGCGCAGTCGCTCGAGTTCCTTCAGCGCCTCGGGGAGCTTGCCGGTCGCCACGATCTCGCGCAGCGCGGTGCGGCGCTCCTTGGCCCAGTAGCCGAAGTAGTCGCCGGGCTGGTCGATGGTCGTTGCGACGCCCGACTTCGCGGCGACGCGCACGTTGCTGGTGATCTTCACGTGGTCGGCGACTCCGACCTGGCCGCCGAGCAGGCAGTTCTCGCCGATCTCGCTCGAGCCGGCGACCCCGGTGAGGGCGGCGAGGACGGTGCGGGCGCCGACGACCACGTTGTGGCCGAGGTGGACGTGGCTGTCGATCTTCACGTCGTCCCCGACCCGGGTCTCGCCGAAGCGGGCGCGGTCGATCGTCGCGTGGTTGCCGATCTCGACCCGGTTCCCGACGACGACGCGCCCGAGATGGCGCAGCCTTACCGGGCCGGTCGGCCCGAACCCGAAGCCGAATCCCTCGCCGGCGACCACGGCGGCGTGGCCGACCACGCAGTCGTCGCCGATCGTCGCCGGCGCGCCGACCACGGCGTGCGAGTGGACGCGGCAGCGCGCGCCGATCGTCGCGCCGCCCTCGACGACGGCGTGAGGATAGAGACGGGTGGAGGCGCCGATGCGTGCGCGCGGACCGACGACCGCGAAGGGGCCGACGGCGACGCCCTCGCCGAGCTCGGCGCTCGGATCTACGTCGGCACTTGGGTGGCGGCCGGTCGCCAGCCAGGGCAGCGGCCACAGCCCGAGCCGGTCGATCACGCGGTTCTGCGCGATCTGCGGGAACTTGACGACGATGCACGGTCGGTCGATCTGCGCGGCGAGGTTCGGAGGCGCCAGGAGGGCCGAGGCCTTCGATCGGCGCGCGGCGTCGAGGAACCGCTCGCCGTCGAGCGCCGCGAGCTGGCCCGGCCGCGCCTCCTCGATCGGCCCGACGCCGTCGATCACGATGGCGCCGTCGCCCTGGAGCTGGCCCTCGACCAGCTCGGCCACCTCCTTCAGCGTCAGAGTCGGCGCCTGACCCATCGCGGCCCTTTCATGCGCGGCCGCGCTCGCGGCCGTGAAGGCGCCGCATTCTGCCCGGCGGCGATCGCGCGCGCGACCGGGCCGGAGCGAGTCGTCAGCCGCCGCTCGGAGGGAGGAGCTCCTCGCGGTGGTTCGACCACCAGTTGCGCCACTGCTCCTCGTTGCGGCCGAAGCGCCGGCCGGTGAGGCGGCGCAGCGCGTCGAAGCTGACGAGCCGGAGGCTCCGCTCGCCGCACTCCTCGAGGTGCTTCAGGATCGCGTCGACGGCGCGCAGGTCTCCCTTCCGCCCGAGCTGCACGATCGCCTCGTGGCGCACGTGGATCGAGGCATCCCGGAAGAGCGCGTCCTCGCAGCGCTCGCGCACGTCTTCCTCGCCGAGCGCCGCGTAGGCGCGCAGCGCCATCTCGCGCACGAGCTCGTCGTCGGCGCCGAGATTCGCCCGGACCCGCGACAGCCATGCGTGCGCAGGCTTGGGGAACTTCGCCGCCTGGTCGACCAGGATCCGGAGCGCACGGCGGCACGCCTCGGCCGACCGATCGTCGAGCGCCGCGCCGAGGTGGGGAAGCGCGACGGCTCCCTGATCGACCAGCAGCTCCTCGCAGCGGTCGCGCACGCCCGCGTCGACGTGGGCCAGCCCTGCGACGAGTCCCGGCGAAGGGATCTCGGTGACGGGTCGCGCCGTGTGTTCCTTGAGCTCGGGCGGCGGCTGGTCGGCGATCACCTCGATCGCGCCGCCCTCGACCAGGAGAGCGCAGCCGCCCTCCGCCGTCGGGTCGAGCGGCCAGCCCGAGAGCTCGCGGCCGGCGACGACGAACCGGACGTAGTCCGCCATCGGGACGGGCGCACGCGGCCCATCGTCGGCGAGCGCCACCGGAGCACCAAGGAGGGCTCCGATGAGCGCGGCGCCCGCGAGGGTCCGGCAGCCGTGGTTCGCGCTCATCGCTGCATCCAGGAGACGAGCGTGACGCCGCCGGAGATCTGCGAGGTCACGATGGAGAGCGCCTGCGAGCTGTACTGGATCTGCACGGTGCCGTTGATCCTCACGTCGGTTCCCTTCACCGCGCCCAGCGTGAGGAGCGCTCCGTGCAGATCCTTGTTGCCACCGCCTCCGTTGAACGTCACCGCGCCCGACACGTAGATGAAGCCTGCGTAGTCGAAGCTGCCGTTGATCGTCAGGTCTCCGTCGACGATCAGGATCCCGCAGCCGTTGGTGTTCCCGTTGAGGTTGAGGTTGCCCTTCGCGTGGGCCACGACCGGGATCATGTTCGTGCGATCGCCGATGTCCCCGCCGTAGGAATCGTCGGGTCCGTTCCAGGTCATGGTCGCCAACGCCGTCATCGCGGCGATCTGCGCGGTCATGTCGATGTCCGCGACGCCGAGAACGCTCGGCGCACCACCCTTGCCGATCACGCACTTCTCTTGCGCCTTCGACAGCTGGTTCACGATGTCATTGGGATCTCCCGGAGTTCCGATGCCTGCGACGGCGGCTTGCGGGCCGGGCGTGTTGTCGAGGTTCGTGTCGTTGCCGTTGATGAGGAACGCCGTGCCGCTGAACTTGAACGAGGCGAGCGGGTCGTCGATGTAGGCCGCCTGGTTGATCGGGACGATGAGGTCGACCTTCTGGACGACCGCCTCGGTGAAGCTCCGCGCATGCCGCGTCGCGCGGTCGATCTCCAGGCCGTACTTGTCGAAGGCGACGTTCGTCGTTCCCGACGAGACGATCCCGATGAAGGGCGCTTCGCCGGCGTCGTCGACCATGCCGTTGCCGTCGTTGTCGACGAGGTCCTTGTCCCAGGCGGTGACCGAGACCTGCGCGACCGGTCCGGCCAGCGACAACTGGTAACTGCCGCGGTAGTTCGGGTTCACCGCGAGCTGCGCCAGCGCGTCCTGCGCTCCGGACGCCGCCACGTCGCGCGCTTGCGCTAGCGCGACCGACGTCTCGGTCGACTTGCGGCCCTGCGTCACCGACGTGAGGAGCGCTCCGCCGGCGATGAGCAGCGGGATCGCCGCCGCGAGCGCGATGATCAGGGCGCCGCCCTTGCGACGTCCGCACGAGGAATGGAGTCGGTCATTCATGGTGGTGTGCCTCGGTTCGGGGTCGTTCAAGGCCATTCATGGAACGAGCAGGGCGAGCCGGAGCTCCGCCGTTCCCTCGCCCGTCCTGCCGCACGAGCCATCCGGGCGCGTGGACTGGAGCGTGACCTTCAGGTACTTGCCGTGGAGCTCGAACGTCGCGCCGATCACGTGCTCGAGCAGCGCCGTGCTCGAGTTCCCGTCGTCGAACATGAGCTGGCCGTCGACGTTCGTCCGCCCGGCCTGGAACCAAAGCTGCCACGGGTTCTTTCCGATCGGGGGCTCGTAGACCGCCGCTCCATTCATGAAGCCGGTCACGATGCGGAAGCGCGCGTTGTCGTAGACGACGTTGGCCTGCATCGGCTCGGCGACGGCCGCCTTGGAGCCGGTCGGGACCCCTTCGATCGTCGAGAGGCTCGCCGGCATCAGGAGCCGGCGCAGACGCGTGAGCGAGTCGGCGACGCGATTCTCCGCCGCGTCCATCGTCACGACGCTGCTCGTGGCGCGCATCGCTGCCTGGGTCGCGCCGAAGGCGGCGAAGACCATGACGGTCAGGATCGTCGCCGAGGTGACGACCTCGATCATCGTGAACCCGCGCGCTGCACGTCCGCGCGTCGACAGCTTCCGAGGTCTCATGCGCCGCTCCCCAGCCGCGACAGACGCATCCGTCGCGTCACCGATTCGGGTCCGTGCCGCGAGATCCAGTCGACGCGCAGTGCGATCTCGATGAGCTCGTCGGCGTTTCCGGTGGGCGCCGTGATCTGGACGTTGCCGGGAAGCCCGTCCGCGTCGTTGGGCGGCGCACGCAGGGCCATGCCCGCCTTGCCCTCGATTCCGACGGCGAAGCCGGTCCCGCTCCAGGTCGCCGGGATGGTCGCGAAGTCGGTGGCGACGATCGTGGCGAGCTGCCGCTCGGCGGCGCGCAGCGCGGCGGACTTCTGGATCCCCGCCTGGTGAAGGTTGGCGCTGGCCGCCGCGACGCTCGTCAATCCGATGATGGCGAGCGCCAGGATCACCGCGGCGCACGCCGTCTCGACGAGCGTTATTCCCGCGACCTGGCGTCGCGGACGTGTTTCATGATGTCGCATCGATGGTGTCACTTCCCGCGACCGGTCCGAGAAGCCCTTCCGGGGCCGGTCGTCTGGGCTACATATCGGCCACTCCAGACGCTGAAAGCCGTCGGGCGCGCGTGGCGGCGCGCAAGGCCGGCCGTGCGCGGGCATGGGCACGCGAAACCGGAACAGACGTCCGCCATGGCAGTGACTTCGGCTTCTCAAGGGACTCTCAAGCGAGTCCTCCTGCGCGGGTGGCTCGGGATCGGCCTGCTCGCGGCGCAGGGCGCCGGCGTCGTCGACGACCCGATCCAGTCGCGGCTCGAGGCCCTCCGGTCGCGGGCGGGACTGCCGGCGCTCGGCGGCGCGATCGTGACGAGCGAGGGGCTCCAGGAGGCGTGGGTCACCGGGGTGCGCGCCGCGGGGCGCGACGAGAAGGTCCTTCTCGGCGACCGGTGGAGCCTCGCTTCGTGCACGAAGGCGATGACGGCGACGTTGATCGCGCTGCTCGTCGAGCGCGGCGACTTCGGCTGGGACGCGACGCTGCCGCAACTTCTTCCCGACCTCGCGGACTCGATCCACGAGGGCTTCGCCGACGTGACGGTCGTCGATCTCCTGACCCATCGAGCCGGCATCGAGGACGACATGGAGCGCGACGGGGTCTGGCTTCAGTGCCTCGCGCGGGGCGGCTCGCCGTCCGAGCAGCGCCGGGCCCTCACGCGGGCCGCGCTCTCGTGGGGCCCCGCCTGCCCGCCGCGAACGAAGTTCGAGTACAGCAGCGGCGGAGTCGCGATCGCGGGCCACGTCGCCGAGTCGCTGACCGGAAAGCCGTTCGAAGCGTTGATGCAGGAGCTCCTCTTCGGCCCGCTCGGCATGACGACGGCCGCCTTCGGAGCGCCCGGCTGCGCAGCGAGGATCGACGAGCCGCGAGGCCACGGGGCGGACCTCCGACCGGTCGAACTGGGCGGGATGGACGGAAACGTCCCCGCGGCCGCTCCGGCGGGAACGTGCATGATGTCGCTTCAGGACTGGGCGCGGTTCGTGGGACTGCACCTGCGCGGCGCGAAGGGAGACGTGAAGGTCGGCGACATCACGTTGCACGCCGCGACGATGAAGAAGCTGCACACGCCCATCGATGGGCCAGGCAGTCGTTATGCGATGGGATGGTTCGTCGAGGAGAGTGCGTGGGCGAAGCGCGACGGGATCGTGCTCACCCACGCGGGGACCAACACGCTGTGGTTCGCGCGAGTGAAACTGGCGCCGGCCGACGGCTTCGCCGTCCTCGTCGTGACGAACGCGGGGATCGAGCGCGCGCCCGCGGCGACCGAGGGCGCCGCGACCCTGCTCATCCGCAAGCACCTCCAGCGTGGAGCCAGGATCGTGGCGAAGAAAGAGGGCGAGAGGTGACCGGCGGCCCGCGTAGGAGGTCGACGCCTTGCGGCTGGGCGCTCGCGTGCGTGCTCTTCACGGCGCCGGCCGGCGCGCACGACGACGCGGCGATCACGGCGAGGCTCGAGGCGATCCGGGCGAACGCGAAGCTCCCGGCGCTCGGCGGGGCGATCGTGACGAGCGAGGGGCTCGAAGGCGCGTGGGTCACGGGAGTGCGCGCCGCGGGCCACGACGAGAAGGTCGCGGTCGGCGACCTCTGGCACCTCGGCTCGTGCACGAAGTCGATGACGGCGACGCTGATCGCGCTGCTGGTCGAGCGCGGCGATCTCACGTGGGAGATGAAGCTGCCCGAGCTCCTGCCCGACCTCGCCGACTCGGTGCACGACGACTACGTCGACGTCACGCTCGTCGAGCTGCTCACCCACCGCGCCGGCGTGCCGAGCGATCTCTCGCGCGACGGACTGTGGGGACGCTGCTGGAAGCGGGAGGGCACGCCGACCGAGCAGCGGCGGATGCTGACGAAGACTTTGCTCGAGTGGGGGCCGGTGCATGCGCCGAGGACGAAGTACCTCTACGCCAACGCCGGCTTCGCGATCGCCGGCCACGTCGCCGAGACGGTGATGGGCAAGCCGTACGAAGCGCTGATGCAGGAACTGCTCTTCTCGCCGCTCGGCATCACGACCGCCGGCTTCGGTGCGCCCGGCACGACGGCCGCGCCCGCCGCGCCCAGCTTGCCAACGGTGATCGACGCGCCGCGTGGCCACGACGGCGCCGGCAATCCGATCGAGCCGGGACCGCAAGCCGACAACCCGCCCGCGATCGCGCCCGCCGGCACCTGCCACATGTCGCTCGCCGACTGGGGAAGGTACGTGAGCCTGCACCTGCGCGGCGCGAAGGGCGACGTGAAGGTCGGCGACGTCACGCTTCACGCCGACACGATGAAGAAGCTGCACACCCGCTTCGACGGTCCGGGCGAGACCTACGCGATGGGATGGGTCGTCGCCAAGCGCGACTGGGCCGGCGGCGACGGCACGTGCTGGTGGCACAACGGCAGCAACACGATGTGGTTCTGCGCCTGCTGGCTCGCGCCCAACGACGGCTTCGCCGTCCTCTCGACGACCAACCAGGTCGGCACGACCGGCCAGAAGGCGACCGACGACGTCGCCTCGCTGCTGGTCCAGGAGCACCGCGCACGGATCGGGAGTGCCGACGTGCGGTGACGCGGTCCCGGTTCTCTCACTCCGTGGGCGCGGCCGAGAGGAAGGCGAGGTACGCCTCCGTCATCGACGCACCGATGAGATCGTTGGTCGCCACCTGGCGGAGCAGCCGCCCGTCCGCGGAGCGGATCTGGGTGTCGACCGGGTACTGGTAATCGGCGAGCAGGGAGGCGGCGAAGTCGTGCAGCTCGCCCCGGCCGTCGCGCTTCAGGCGTTCGAGCTCCTCGATCACGGTCCAGACGTTCACGAACCGGTCGTTCAGAAGCTCGATCACCTGCGGATTCGAGAGCGGACCCGCTCTCAGCGTCTTGCCCGAGCCTCAGCACGACTCGTCGGTGAGCGCCCCGAAGAGCACGACCACGTGCAGCGGCAGCTCCTCGGCGTTCGCCCGCTCGAGCCCCTCCTCGAGCGGGAGCCAGTCGATCGCGGCGAAGTCGTAGAAGGCGCGTTCCAGCACCGCGCGCGCGTGGCGCAGCCGATCGGTGTCGCCCGCGCGGGGCGCAGCCGCGGTCCCGTCCGACATCGCGGGGATCGATCCGATGTCGGCGATGACGCCGAAATCTTGCGCGACGTTCACAACGACGTTGGGACGGGTCGGCGGGAGGCGCAGCGAGAAGTGGTCGACCGTGCCGGCGCGGCGATCGACGACGAGCCGCCCCTCGAATTGCGCCGGCGCCATCCACGCGGCGTTCGCCTCGATCTCGAATCCCGCGTGCACACGGTAGAGGACGTCGAGCGTCGCGTCGCTGCGCTCGACCACGCAGCCAAAGGCGCCAGGCGCCTGGATCATGTGTTGCACTCGTTCGCACGCGCCGGGGTGGATCTGCCGGAGGAACGGCAGGAAGTCGGCGACGGCCACTCGAAACGGCACGCCGAGCGGCTGGCCGTCGGCCGGCAGGATCGACGCGAGGCTCGCGTTCGGCCAGGAGCGCACTTCGGCGGCGACGGCCGGCGCGCGCAGCGCGGCGAGCGCCGGCTCCGTCTCGTGCAGCCGGTATTTCGACTGGGTCATCGGCTGCCACTCGGCACGCAGGACGAAGCAATCGGTCGCCGCCTCCGCCGCCGGCTCGAGCGAAACCGGCGTCTGCGCGCAGCCTGCGAGCGCGAGGAGAGGGCCGACCGCCGCTCCTCGGAAGTGCAACGTCATCGAGGCTGCTCCTTGAAATCGTGACGCGGCCGCCGCATCACGGCGGATCGAGATCAGGATTGCGCCGTCCCATGTAGCCGATGCGGCCGAGGGGGGAGGTGCGCGGGCCGCCGGTCGAGAACGAGCCGTGGCCGTCGCTGCCCTCGCTCGCCTGCGTGAAGGCCCAGTCGGCGCGGTAGATCCAGGGGTCCTGCGAGCAGTGCTCGATGGTCGCCTTCCAGGTGGCGAGCGCCTCGTCCTTCTTCCCCTGCTGCCACTGCGCGAGGCCGACGAGGTAGCGCGCCTCGGTGGTGCGGCGGCTCTCCTTGCCGACGGCGGCGACCTCCTTGGCGGCCGCGGCGAAGTCGTGCTCGGCGTAGCGATGCCACGCGCGCTCGACGCGGGCGTCGTCCTCGAGCTCGCCGCCCTTCACGCGCGCGAGCGCCTTCTCCATCGCGTCCCAGTCCTTCGCGAGTCGGCAGAGATGCGCGAGCAGCGCCGACTCGGCCGCTCCCGTCTCCTTCTCGAGCAGCCGGCGCGCGGCGTCGACGTTGCCGAGGTCGAAGAGCACGTTCGCGCGCTCGAGCGGCGTGCCCGACCTGGCGATCTTCTTCTCGTCGTCCGACGGCTGGTTCCAGTCGGCGTGCTTCTGGAGGACGTCGCGGAGCGAGTCGAGCATCGTCTCTTCGCTCGCGTAGTTGTCGACCTCGCCGAGGACGTCGCCGTCGGGCGTCATCACGAGCACGGGTGGCGTGTTCACGGAAGCCCCGCCGAGTTCCTTCCTCGCCTTCACCACGAACCCGCGCGCCTTGTTGTCGGCGAGCGCGCCGCCGGGGTTCAGGTCGAAGTAGAGCGGCACGAACCTGCGGTTGATCTGCCGGACGATCCGCTCGTCGCTGAAGGGCCCCGCCCTCAGCACCTCGGCGGCGGGTCACCACCCGCCGTCTTTCGACGTCCCGAACGCGATCGGCTTGATCAGCAGAAGGCGGCGCTCGGCCTTCGCCTTCTTCAGCGCCTCCGGGAATGGGAGCACCCACTGGATGCCGGTCTGGTCGCGCGCGCCGTCGGCGGCGCGCGCGAGCGTTCCGGTCAGCAAGAGCGTGGCGAGCACGGCGAACTCCACGAATTCCACTCGACCTCGCGCCGCCGCCGGCCGCGGCGACGCCGTTTGCGATCCTACGTCACGAGCTTGTTTCCGTCTCGGAGCGACCCGACGTCGTCGCCGACCACGTCCTCGCCGAGGAACGAGAAGGTGCTCACGAGCCGGGCGTCCTCCCGGTCGCGAAGAGCTTTCCAGCCCTCCGGCGGGAAGAGGCGCGGGTCGGCGAGCAGTTCACGCGCGCGCCCGATCTCGAGGCGGACTGAGGAGGCCGGCTGGCGGTCGACGAAGGCGTGGGCGTACGTCTCCGTCCAGATCTCGACCGGCGAGGCGTCGGTCTCGCCGCGCGCGAGCGCCAGCTCGTGGCGCCGCAGGAACGGACGTATCACCTCGGGATAGCGCGCCGCCACCGCGAGCAGCGAGAGCAGCACCTGTTTGATCGCCATGGCCGGCTCGTCGGCGCCGCGGCGATACCAGACGATCTTCATCAGCTTGAGCGAGTTCGTGACCCGCTTGATCGCGCGCGGCGAGAGATCGGAGATGCCCTGGCAGGCGATCTCGAGGACCGAGACGTCGTCGTTGGTGAGCTGGAGAACCTCGGTCGGCAGGTCGACGCGGCGCTCGGCGGGAGCTGCTTCCTCGGGCGGCGACTCGGCCGGAGCTTCGGGCGCGGCTTCGGTGTCAGGCGGCGGTGGCTCGCCTCCCTCGCCCGCTCCTCCATCGTCGAGCGCCGCGAACTCGAGCTCCGCCTTGGCGGACGCGACCACCTTCGCGCCTGGAAACGGCGGCGAGCCGGTGACCACGAGGTTGTCTCCCACCTTCACCGCCTTCTTCGCCGCCGGCCCCGCCGGCGTCTCCTCGCGCACCTTCACGTTCGAGCGGATGAACTTGCCGAGCTCCCGGGGATCGACCGCCCGCACGCGGTAGGGGACCTGGACGATCTTCTCGAGGTAGTCGAGCCCCGACGGATCGCCGTGGTGCTTGAGCACGCCCTTGTAGACCTTCTCGAGCGAGCGCGTGATGTAGCGCACGTCCATCGCCAGCACGACGACGAAGAGGCGCGTCTTGACCAGGAGCTGCGCCGCCTCGAGCACCTCGACCACGCGCCGCGGCGGACAGCGGTCGAGGTCGTCGACGACGAGCACGACGCGCGGCATCCCTCGCGGGAAGAGTTCCTTCTTCGCGTCGCGTTCCGCCTTGGCGTCGCTCTCCTTCACGAGCAGACAGTCGCTGAGCTCATCGAGGTCGAGCTTCACCCGGTGCAGCAGCCCGAGCCGCTTCTCGTAGTCGCCGCTCTCGAGGCGGCCGCGCACGAACTCGACGAGCGAGCGATAGCGGGCGGTGAGCCCGACGCGCCGCTCGCCCGCCGCGACGCCGGCCTCGAGGTCGGCGACCGCGCGCTCGAGCTTGGCGAACTCCGACGGCTCCTGAGTCTTCGGGTCACGGCGCGCCTGCTCCAGCAGGTTCTCGGCGAGCGCCGTCTCTTCCTGCTCCATCCTCTGGTGGACGCGGGCGACCTCCGCCTCGAATGCGTCACGACGCTGGAGCAGGCTCTGGTGCCACTCATCGAGCATCTTGGCGAAGCGGGCGAGCGGCGCGGCGAGCCCTGCGACGATGGTGACCAGCTTCGTCCACTCCGGGGTCCCAGCGATGAACGGGACGGCGGAAGCGAGGGCGGCGAACAGCGCGAACGGAACCCACGACCATGTCTTGAGGCGACGCCGGAGTTCGCCGCCGCCGAGCGTGTCGAACGCTTTCCGCAGCGTCGCCAGCTTCTCGTTCACCGCCTTCGGATCGATCAGCGCCTGCAGCTCCTTTGCGTCAATGCCGGTGGTCTTCGAAATCTTGGCCGCGACGTCGGCGCCGAGGCGTGCCGTGATCGCGGCACTCATCGACTCGAAGGCCAGCAGATGCGCTCGAGCCGAGACCTGCGCCTTCGCCTGCTCGACGAACTGCGCGCGCTGCTGCTCGAGCGTCGCACGCTTCTCCGCGAGCTCGCCGCGCGACTGGTCGAGACGGACGCGCTCATCCTTGCGCAGCGCCTCGATCTTCTTCCAGAGCGCCGCACCTTGCTTGCCCGGATCACCGCGCTCGAGCGCGCGCAGCGCGTCGCCCATGAGCGGGTCGGCAAGGAGGCGCGTGCGCGCCGCATGATCGAGCCCCTGAAGTGCGCGCCATGCCGTCGTCTCTTCGACCGCGTTCGTCCCGTCGGCGTTCTTCCGTTCAGCCAGCTTCTCGCGCAGCGCGACCTCGAAGGAGATCTGGCGGTCGAGCTCGCAGAAGACGGTCTGCATGAGGCTCGCCCAGAGGTTGCTCTTGGCGTAGGTCCACGCGTCGAACTTGATGACGTAGGGATGGCCGACGAACGCGAACGGAAAGCCCTCCTTCGCCCCTTCCTGCTTGAGCGGATGGCTGCGGATCTCGTGCAGCCGCTCGACGATGAGCTTCAGGACGAAGCTCTTGCCCGAGCCCCAGCCGCCGAGCACCCCGACGACGAGCGGCGGCTCGAGCTCCTTCGACGCGATCGCCTCGGCGAGCGCGTAGGCCTCGGGCTTGACCCCGAGCCGGTCGGGCCCCATGGCCGCGTCGTTCGTGAGAGGCTGGACGAGGGCGTTCCGGCGGGGCTCGGGGGGCACGGCGTCGGCCATGCCGAGGTTGCCGAGTGCGACGCCTTCGGCTTGGCGGTCACCGGTCTCGCGGGCGATGGCGAGTTGCTGCTCGTGGTGCTCGATGGCGCGGCGGGTCTCGCCGAGGTTCCTGTAGGCGATGCCGAGGTTGCCGAGTGCGACGCCTTCGGCTCGGCGGTCGCCGATCTCACGGGTGATGGCGAGTTGCTGCTCGTGGTGCTCGATGGCGCGGCGGGTCTCGCCGAGGCTCCCGTAGGCGATGCCGAGGTTGCCGAGTGCGACGCCTTCGGCTCGGCGGTCGCCGGTCTCGCGGGTGATGGCGAGTTGCTGCTCGTGGTGCTCGATGGCGCGGCGGAGCTCGAGCGCCGGATCCGCCGCGGCTGAGGCGTGGCTCTTCTGCGCGATCTCTTCGCTCGGAGCGTTCGACTGCGGCGCGGGGGCGTCGACGAGCTCGCGGAGGACGGCGACGTCCGCGTTGTCCTCCATGCCCGGGATGAAGAGGTCGGTCGGGCGCTTGGTGGAGGACGAAGCGTTTCTCGACGAGAGGAACTCTCGAAGCTCGGGCACGAATCGGCGCAGCACCGTCGGCGGCGCGAGGTTCATGTCGCCGCAGCCGACCACCGGCAGGACGATGCCCTTCGCGCCCTTCTCCAGGGCGAGGTCGACCGCGCCGAGCATCGCGTCCGCGGCCCGTTCCTCGGAGGGGCGATCGGACTCACCCTGCGCCGTGGCAAAGATGAGCGTCGGGTGGCGACGCGAACGGTCGCGGAACGGGAGCGTGGGCGCAACGTTGGCGACGTGCTGGACATCGGGGGTCTGCTTCCACGCCTCGCGCGCCGCGTTCACAAGCCAGCCGACCTCCTCGAGCTTCAGCACTTCGCGCGCGACCGAGAGCGCGAAGCTCCCCGGCCTCCCCTTTCGATCGATCGGCAACACCCACGTGTCCGCAAGCTCGACGAGGGCGCTCAACTGCCGGTGGCGCACCGCGTGGATGCGAAGGTCGCCGACCTGGCCGATGAACTCCGGCGGCGGCGGCGCGGAAGGCGGCGGGTCTCCCTTCTTCATCGTCCTCTTCCTGTCCACTTCCTGCCCTCTGGCTGTCAGGTGACAGCCATCATGAGCGAATCGGCGCCGCGCCCGTCACCGCGCTCCCTCGCGGGGTACCATCGCCCCTCATGCGCACGCACACCATCGGGGACATGACGCTCGCCCTGTCGGAGCCGGTAGAGGCGAGCGTGAAGTGGATCGGCCAGGAGGAGCTGCTCGAGCAGATCCTCGCCTGCTGGACGCGCGTGACGAAGGACGACCTGCCGCTCGCGCCGAGGCTCGTCGGCAAGCCGGGCATGGGCAAGACGACGCTCGCGCAGGCGGCGGCGCAGCGGCTCGGCCGGCCGGTCTTCATCTATCAGTGCACGACCGACACGCGGCCGGAGGACCTGCTCGTCACGCCCGTGCTCTCGGGCGCCGGGAAGATCAGCTACCACGCCTCGGCGCTCGTGACGGCGATGATCGACGGCGGCGTCGCCATCCTCGACGAGGCCAACAGGATGCCGGAGAAGAGCTGGGCCTCGCTCGCCCCGCTGCTCGATCACCGCCGCTACGCCGAGTCGATCGTCGCCGGCGTGCGCGTCCCGGCGCACGGCGACTTCCGCTGCTGCGTGACCATGAACGACGACGCCTCGACCTACGAGGTGCCCGAGTACATGGTCTCGCGCATCCAGCCGCTCGTCTTCGTCGACTTCCCCGACCGCGACGAGGAGGTGCAGATCCTGCACTACAACGTCGACTTCGCGCCCGCCGACCTGCTCGAGCTGACGGTGAACTTCCTGCAGGAGGCGCACGGCCACAACCTGAACTACTCGACGCGCGACGGCATCAACATCATGCGCTTCGCGCTCAAGCTGAAGCACGCGCGCGGCACGCCGATCGACGCCGCCTTCCATCAGGCCGTGAAGCAGATCCTCGGCGAGGGCGCCGAGAACTTCGAGGAGCGCGCCGCCGGCCTCTTCTTCCCGAAGGACGTGAAGGACCTCTCCGAGTTCATGACCCAGGAGGGGGACGTCGAGGAAGAGGATGACGACGACGAGGACGATGACGCGGACGAGCCGGAGGCGCGGGACGCGGGCGCCGGCGGCGAGCCCGATCCCGGCAAGCCGCCTCCGAAGCGGCCGCGAAAGTGACGCAGGAAGCACCGCCCGGCGCCGCTGCGCCGCCGCTCCACTGGAAGAACGTCGAGGCGCTGCCGCTGATTCACGGGCGGGTCGCCTTCGCGCTCGTCGTGCGCGAGCGGATGCTGGCGCGGCGCCACGCGGCGCTCGCGGTCGAGCTTCCGCCGAGCCTGAAGGCGCGCGTGCTGGAGGGCGTCGAGCGGCTGCCGACGATCCACGCGGTCGTCTACCGCGACTGGACCGCCGCCGCGTTCGAGCGCGAGCCGTGGTCGCCCGAGCGCGAGCGGCGCGAGTCGCGCGAAGACGAGGACGACGTCGCGGCGACGACCGACGCGCGCGCGTGGTACGTCCCGATCGACCCCTGCGACGCGATCATCGAGGCGCTTCGGATCGCGCGGCGCGAGCGCGTGCCGATCCACTTCGTCGACGCGGAGGTCGAGCAGTTCGCGGGCCGGCGTTTCGTCCTGCCCGATCCGCACGCGCTGCTCACGCTCGGCCTCGGCGAGTACTACGGCGCGGCGCTGCCGGCGATCCGACGCGAGCATCCGCCGACGCCCGAAGACCGCCTGCGCGAGCGGCACATGGCGGCGCGGCTCGCCGAGCTATCGCGCGAGGCGGCGGCGCGCGGCGCGGCCGGCGACGTCCTCTTCCTCTGTGGCATGGCTCACTGGGAGCGGATCCGCGAGCATCTCGACCACGGCAGCGGCGAGCTGCAAGGAGGCAGCGGCGGCGGTCCCGACGCCGAGGACGTCGCGCTCGTGCCGGTCCATCCCTCGTCGCTCTTCCACCTGCTCGGCGAGATCCCCTTCGTCGCGTGGGCGTGGGAGCGTCACCGCAACTCGATCGAGCTCCATCGCCACGACCTGATCCTCGCCGTCAAGGAAATGCTGCTCACGGCGCGCGCGCGTTACGACAAGGAGAGCGGCGAGTCGCTCGAGCGCGCGACGCCGGCGGCGCTCGCCACGCTGCTCGACTACCTGCGCAAGCTCGTGGTGGGGCGCGGCCGGCTCGCGCCCGACCTCTACTCGCTCGTCGTGGCGGCGAAGGGAGTCGTCGGCAACGACTTCGCGCTGGCGATGCTGCACACGGCCGCCGACTACCCGCCCAACGCGCTGCCCGATCCGCCACTGGAAGGCGGCGGCGATTCGAAGGAGGGCGCGTCGCCGCCCGCCGACGCGGACTCGCTCGACGCGGACTCCGGGTTCCTCTTCGAGGGGACGGGCGAGCTCGCGCGCATCGGCGACGCCGTCTCACGCGTGACGTCGCGGACTCCGGGCGACTGGCGGACGCTCAAGCGGGTGAAGCTGATCGACAAGCCGCCGAAGATCGACCGCGAGCTGTGGCGTTCGGTGTGGAATCCTCACGCGTCGTGCTCGTGGCCGCCCGAGGACGTGTTGATCGAGAACCTGCGCGCCTACGTGTCGAGCCGCACGCTCGCGCTCGCCGGCATCGACCTCGTGCGCACCGAGGAGTTCGCGGCGTCGCTGAAGGACGGGCTGGCGATCCGCGAGACGCTGCGCGACCTGCCGCTCGGAAAGATCCACGTGAAGGTCGAGCCGCGCGTGCCCGGCAAGGTGGGCGCGGTCGTCCTCGTCTTCGAGGAGGACGACGACGGCACCCGCTTCCCGCTGCGCATGACCTGGATGGCGGAGCACGACCAGGAGTCGACGCTCGCCTTCTACGCCACGAGCTTGCTCGACGACATGGTGGGGCCGGGCATCGGCCGCTGCCGCTACGGCGGCTGCATGTTCCTCTACCCGCCGATCCCGATCCCCGACGTGTGGGACGACCTGCGCTTCGAGAAGGCGCGCCGCCCCTCCGAGCGCCTGCTCCTCGCCGCGCTCTTCCACGCCCGCGACCGCTACGTCGCCTACGTCGCCGCCAAGCCGCCGCGCCCCGAGGTCCTCGCCACCGCCCAGCGCTTCCACCGCCACGTCGTCCACCTGCCGCTCTCGACCTTCTCGTCACGCACGCTCGAGAAGCTCCGGCGGTTCCACGTCCTGAACGGCCGCGTGGTGAGGAGTTGGGCGGCGAGGTTTGTCAGGTGAGGAGTGCGGCGGGGCTGCGACGCTCCCGCGGCGCGGCCGATTACAACTCGCTCATGCCGCCATCAACCGCGAGCTCGACGCCGGTGATGAAGGAGGAGTCGTCGGAGGCGAGGAAGAGGGCCGCGCGCGCGATCTCGTCGACGTTGCCCATGCGGCCGAGCGGCACCTGGACCAGCAGGTCGTTCTTGTAGGCGGCCGACGCTCCCGGCTTCTTGTAGATGGGAGTCTCGACCGGGCCGGGGCTGAGAGTGTTGACGCGGATGCGGCGGCCGATGAGCTCGGCGGCGGCGGCGCGGCCGAGCGAGCGGACGGCCGCCTTCGTCGTCGCGTGCACGGTCGACGAGGGGAGCGCCATCCTTCCGGCGATCGAGGCGGTGAGGACGACCGAGGCGCCGACGCGCAGGAGCGGCAGCGCCTTCTGCAGCGTGAAGAAGGTGCCCTTCAGGTTGGTCGAGAGCTGCTCGTCGAAGGAGGCCTCGGTGACCGACTCGATCGGCGAGAACTTCGCCACGCCGGCGTTCAGGAAGAGGACGTCGAGCCGGTCGACGCGCCCGCGCACCGACTGCATCAGCGCGTCGATGTCGCCGAGCTTGCCCGAGTCCGACTTGACCACGAGCGCCGTCGAGCCGAGCGTCTGGGTCGCCTCGGAGAGCCCCGGCTCCGAGCGGCCGGTGACGACCACCGTCGCGCCCTCGGCCTGGAAGAGCCTGGCGGTCGCGAGCCCGATCCCGCTCGTGCCGCCGGTGATCAACGCGTTCTTGCCGGTGAGCTTTCCCATAGGGCACTACATCGAACGGACGCCGGCGCGCCCTTACCCTTTTTCGCGCTCTCGATTGACCTCCCCGCCTCGCCCCATCAGGAGAAACGGCATGGCCCGAGTGCAGAGCTTCCGCTGCTCCGAGTGCGGCCGCGAGGAGGAGGGCGAGGCGCTCGTCACGGTCTGCCCGAGGTGCGAGCGGCCGTGGCTTGCGACCTACGACCTGGCGCCGCTCGCGGAGCTCTCGCCGAAGTCATTCGCGGGGCGGCGGCGCGATCTGTGGCGATGGCGCGAAGTGCTGCCGATCGGGCCGGGCGAGGAGCCGGTGAGCCTCGGCGAGGGGTGCACGCCTCTGCTCGAGCTGCGCCGTCTCGGGCGGGCGCTCGGATTCACGAGCCTCTTCGCCAAGCACGAGGGCTTCAATCCGACCGGCTCGTTCAAGGACCGCGGGATGTCGGCGGCGATCACGGCGTTGCGGGCGCGAGGGGTGTCGCGCGTGGCGCTGCCGAGCGCGGGCAACGCGGCGTCGTCGGCCGCCGCCTATGCGTCTCGCGCGGGAATGTCGGTGCGCGCCGTGATGCCGCGCACGACGCCGAGCGCGAACCAGGTCGAGTGCAAGGCACTCGGCGCCGAGGTCGAGCTCGTCGACGGCAGCATCCGCGAGGCGGCCGCGCGGCTGAAGGCGACGATGAGCCAGTCCGACTCGAAGGGCCAGACCGGACCCGACTGGTTTCCACTCAACACGCTGCGCGAGCCCTTTCGGCTCGAGGGCAAGAAGACGATGGGCTTTGAGCTGTGGCAGGAGCGCGGCGGGGCGCTGCCCGACGTCATCGTCTACCCGACCGGCGGCGGCACGGGGCTGATCGGCATGGCGAAGGCGTTCGACG
>Ga0247727_10007294_pt1 | contig 21155 bp, 25 predicted proteins | sample WisWelCaveWW1625_FD_202498 | JGI IMG/M metagenome (GOLD analysis project Ga0247727, IMG submission 202498) | Biofilm microbial communities from Wishing Well Cave, Virginia, United States - WW16-25 | ecosystem: Environmental > Aquatic > Deep subsurface > Groundwater > Cave microbial mat | place... | reverse complement strand
CGCTCTCCCAGCTTTATGACAAAATCGCGTTTCCGGCGCCAAGTCCGCAATTGGCTTTGCCCTTCGCGGAACCCGCAATGCGAAATCGCCAAACAAAAAACGGGGGATAGGCAGCTAAACTGGGCCGGCCATACTCGACGGCGTGGTAGAAACCGAGATAGGGGTCGAAGCCGGCGCCGTCGAGCAGGGATTGGAGCTCGTTGCCGACGACGACGTAGCCAAAGGAGAGCACGGCGTTGACCGGGTCTTTGGGCGGCCGGCGGGTGCGGGTGGAAAATTTCCACGGGGCTTTGAACATGCGGCCAAAGAGTTTGAAGTAGGCAGCGGTGGCGCTGCCTTCGTGTCCGCGCAGGGTGTCGGCACGGGTGGCAAGAGGCAAGTTGCAAAAGGCGAATGCTTCTTCATCTCTTGCGCCTGCCTCTTGCTCCGTTTCGAACCCGCGTGCGGAGGTGTTGGCTTTTCCGAGGCTATTGAGGGTTTTTCGAAATTGTCAAAGAACGAAACGGATAAACAAAAGCTATCGCTTCATGCCGCGCGCGGCGACGAACAGCGCTTGTACGAGCGTCAGATGGTTGTTGGCAAAAGTAACATTGTCAAGGTCACGCAATATATTCTGGTCGATGCGCACGCCCTTTGTATAAACGACAAACGCCACGTCTTCCCGCTCAGCCAATTTCTTGTCTTCGATGAACTGCTTGAGCTTTCTCGCTTCGTCATCCGTCGTTGCCAGATAAACCACCGCGTTTCGCGTGCAACTTTCGTCGAGCCAGGGATAGGCGGAGATGTCGCGAAATTCCAGCTTTTTCAGGCGGGCGATTTGTTTTTCCATGCCGGTTTGCGGAAGCTTGATCGGCATATCGCGCGGATCGGTGCGATAAATGGCATCGTCGATGCGCTTGTCAAATTTGGCGGTTGAGCTGGCAATAAAGCTTTTGATGCGATCATAGCCGAGAAAGGACAGAACGAAGGTGACGACGGCCAACGAAACGCCGCCAATGAGGATGTAGATGTTGATCGAGCGCCGCAAGTCTTCTTTGGCGGCTTGGACATTTTGGGCGGTCTCTTCGCGAAGCTCGCGCTTGAAGTTTTCAAACTCGGCTCTTATGGCGGTCTGCTGCTGATCAAGGTCTTTCTTGAATTTTTCTTGAAGCTGATAGCGCAGCAGGGCGATTTGCGTGGTGTCCGCCGATTTGGAGGCTTGCACGGGAGACGCTAATAGAGACAGCGTCAGCAATAGGTACATGGTTTTCCTTTCACGAGCCTGATGGTAAACCATCAGGACGAGAGATGGCCGCATGACCGCCTGATGATAAATCATCAGGCTGAGAGATGGAAGTCGCATGAATGCGACTCCGAACCCATTGAATGACAGCCGTCTTCAGACGGCTTACATGTTTTAGCCTGAGGATTTATTCTCAGGCGGTTGCAAAAGATGATTTTATTTCTTGATCTTGCTCACGAATTCGATTTTGGTGACTTGGTTGCCCGCCGGGTTGGTGGCTTTGACGCGCACTTCGACGAGGTCGCCGACGCTGACAGGCAAGTACGTGCCGGTGAAAGTAAGCTCGCGTCCGGCATCTTTTTCCAAGAGTCGCACAAAATATTTGCCGGGTTCGATTTTGAAAAGCTCGGCGCGGAGCTTGTCGCCGGTGCGAATGGCCACCTCTTTTTGGGCTTTTGGTTGTTTGGGAATAGGCGGAGGAGGCGGCAGCGGTGTTTGCGTTGACGCACCTCCGGTTTTGTGCGTTGCCTTGTAAGGCGGCGGCGTAAATTTGCTGCGATTTTCTGCGGGCGGAATTTGCGGTTGCGTTTGGCGAAATACAATCCAGCCGAAAGGATAGCGAGGCTGGCTGCCGTCTAAAACTACTTTTCTGGTTTTTGGAAAAATTGGGAATAGCACTTTCTTCACGCCGGGCGCAGGGAAGTTGTGCATGCCTTCGAAGCAAAAGCCGGTTTCTTCTTTGCGATTGTCGGGGCGAATTTTTTTGGAGCCGCAAACCGGACACTCTTCGGGCATGTCGCCTTTCATCTCGAATTTGCCCATGTTGAATTTTTTTCGAATCCGCTGCATGTCATCCGAATCTTCAACCAGCTCGCCGGTCATGCCTTGCCAGCCGCTGCCCCAAGAGAGGCGCAGGAGAAAATCACCCTCGGGCAGATTGGCGTGCTCTTTTTCCAGTTCGTCATAAAAATTGACCAGTGCCGTGAGTTTGTACTTTTCAAAAAACGCGCGCTGTTTGGCGATTTGCCGGGCGGCGTAGTCGTTGCAGATTTTTGGCAAAGAGTTAAAGAGTCCGGCATTTTTGCGAAACTCGCCTTCGATTTGTGCTGCGTCAGATTGCAGGAGAAAATCGTCGATGGTAAGGGTAACTATCGCGGCAGCCTTGAGGCGCAAGGCTTCGGCGGCCAATGGAGTGCCGTCACGCGGAATTTTCTCGTTCCTACTTTTCATTTTTTTCCATCCGGCGCTGCTTTCATCGGTCAAATTGAAAATGCGGGTGTCGGCAAATTCTATGTCATCGCTGGAAAAATGAACGTCGCTCACATGCAGAACACGCATGAGGTCATGATTCGAATCGTTCAGGCGCTTTTGTTTTACGGCAATATTGAAAGCATTTTCAGTAAAAGCGGTAGCTGCCCAACGCTCGTCGCGAGCTTGCAGAGCCTCCGCCAACAACTGCGGCTTACTCTGTTGCCAGTTCGGGTCTTGGCTGATTTTCCACAGCAACACGGTGCGGAGAGCACCTTTGATGGAGCTGCCGGGAAGATAGGGCACGCCAGTACCGGATCGAACAAACTCGAACATCTCCTCCGCCTCTGCTTCGCCGCTATAGCTGGTGTCGATGATCGAAGCGAGATCGAGGTGATGGCGGCCGGCGAGGGCATAGACATCCGGATCGTCGCTGTTGGCATAATCTTCAAGTGCCTGCTGGTGCTTCGCCAAGACAGATTCGAAGCGCTGTTTGTGAAGCAGCCAGATGCGGCCACTGGCTGAAAAATAATCCATTCTTTTGCGCAATCGCGCGCCGCTGCCGACGTGAACCGGCGAAAGAGTTTGCAGATAATAATGCAAGAGACGATTTATTTTTTGCACTGGCATGATCAGGCCTCCTGTTTGAAGCCGACAGGAAAAGCATAGCCGTATCGAAACACGGGATGTTTTTCCAGCGCATCATTAGCATCTTCTTCCCAAATTTTCGGGGTGACTCTCGTCAATGCCCCGGCGCGGGTCGAATCAGAGCCGGGGAAGACCGAGCCTTCGCTGAACATCCACACGGTTTTCCGGCGGAGGGTTGAGCCTTCGCGCGAGGAAATCCAGCCGCGCCGTGTGATGATTTCATAGAACGGATCGCCGCCACCAACGAGCCGGTTAAGCTCATCGGCATTGCGCGGGCAAAGCGGTGCGAGGGTGAGAAACGCTTTTGCATTGCTTGCCGAGGGCAGGGCTTGAACGGAACTCGTAAATTCGAACAAGCCGTACCCGCCGCCGCGTTCTCCGCCGATGCCGGTATCACCGAGCAGACGAAGGCAGCTTTCGAACTTTTGCCGAAAATCCGGGCCAAGCTTGCTGTTGAAATCTGCCGCGAACCACAAACCGCAGCCGCGATGAAAATGAACGCTGCCGATGTGCCAGATTTGCGAGGCGGAGTTGACGCGATCCAAAGCAACTCGCGGCCGCACTTGCGTGCTCCAGAATTCATATTCATTCTGCGCCGCTTCCAAAAAAGGCTTCAGCTCTTTTTCTTCACCGACCGGCTTCCCATCGACTAGCGGCTTGCGCTCAAACCAGATCTTGCCGTGATTACCGCAACTGCTTTTGTCGAAAGTGAGCGGCTCGCCGCCAATCATTTTTTCGAAAATGGCTTCAGAGACAAATTGAACGCGCTTGAAGGCTTGGTAACTTTTTCATCAATGGTTAGATGCCTTAGTCGCGCGACCGGCTTTGGGTAAAAACGTACAGCACCGGCATACGGGAAGGCAGAAGAAATAATCAGCGGCATTTGCTGAACAGCTTCACCGTCTGAACCGGATGGTTTCAAGACGGCCTCTTTAAGGTCGTTGACATCATATAGCTCGCGCCACATGATGCAAATTGCCGAGAAGAGTGTATCCGCCGGTACGTAAGGACGCGTGGCCTCCAGCCCCACACCCCGCTCCCCAATGCGAACGGGAGAACGGAAGGTAAGGCGATAGACAATGGAATTTGGCATGGGCTATTCTCCACCAAGAACGATGGCCGCTTTCAAAGCATCGAAGCTCTCAAGAATTTTTACCACGGTCGTATTTTCATCATTGATCTTGCTTTTTGCATGAGAGGCGTTGCCTGATTTGTAATAAGCATCCGGGCGCCATTCCACGGCCAGTTCTCGGAAGCTGACTTTTCCCGAGCCGCGCGAGCCGTGGCCGCCGAGGTAGTCATCTTCAAGCAGGTGCATGGCCTTGAAGACTTCCTGCAGATAGTCACGGTCACGGGCGCTGTAGATCGAGTAAATCATCTCGCATCCAAAACTTGCACCGGCCGGTACGCGCTCCATCTGTCGAGGATTGGCCGCCGAGGTGATACGGTCGATGCCGACTTCCCATTTCACTTCCGTGTAAGGCAGGTCGGTCTGAGATTTTTTGAGAGTTGCTGCGCTCTCTTCGCGCATCTGCCCATCGCGAACCAAAAGCCTGGTCGGGGTCGTGTGCTTGATTTCCAGCATTTGGCTTGAATCATCCACGCGGGGAAACTTGCCGTTGTTGCGTCCATAGATTTCGCAGACGATGCAGTTGGGTTCGTCACAAAGATGCATGCTGACTTCATTACGCTTTACCCAGACGCGCTTGTTGACCTCGGCGAGACCGCTGGCGCGCTCCAGAAGTGCGCGCATCTTGCCCTTCAACGAAGAGCCGGGAACATAGGGCCGGTTGTCCAACGGATTGCGCACGACCATTTTATCAACGCCGCTGATTTCCAAGCCGGTGCTGGCAGCGCCGATGTGCAGCGCGGTGTCGGCCATGAGCTGGCCGGTGATGATGACTTTTCCTTTGATTGTCATGTTCGTTCTCCTAAATTGAAAATTTCAATAGTTAGCGGTGATACGCCAGAATGGCTTCGAAGAAATCCACGAAACGCGCAAAATCCTTTTTCGTTTCAACTTTCTGAATGCAGGCATCCAAGACTTGTTGCAACGGCCGCACTTCCGATTTCTTGTTTGCAGCATAAGCCAGCTTCGGACGCAGCAAGGTGATTTTGTCAAGCTCTTCTTGCTTTAAGTCTTCGCCGACGTCTTGGAATTCCATTTCGAGGATTTTGACGGTGCCGTAGAGCTTGCGGATTTGCGCCGACTTGAGATCGCCTCGCAGCTCGTTGGCGAGCGCATTCGCGTGCTCTACAAGAGCTTTTGCAGGGTATTTAGCAAGCCGCCCTTCCGGCAAGTCTTTGAGCGTTTGCTCAATCTTTTGGACTGCGACGGATGGACGATCATCCCTGCGTCCGCCTTGTTGTCCGCTTCTTTCTGCTGGCATGGTACTACTCCTTTCTCGTTAAGAGTTCCGCCCAACGGGCGATGACGTTTAAGTTGTCGATGAGTCTTTTATCGATGATTTCCTTTTGGAGCTTCTCAATTGTCGGCTTGTATTCCGAATAGCGATCGGCAACTCTATTGAGCTGATAGGTGAGGTGCCACCGCCATTTTTCATAATAGATCATCTCTTCAATCGTTTCGAAATCGTTTGCGCCCTGACGAAGTTGCAGTTTGAGCTTGCGATTCTCTGCGAACATCGAATAGATTTCACCAAGACGGAGAAGAAATCCGCGCGCGAGTTTCGGTCGGCCGTTCTCGGGTTCGATCATCTTCACGAGATCAGTCTGCCATCTTTCAATGTCAGAGAAATGCTCCCAGCCAAAAGTTGCTTGCAGGAAGCAGATGGCATCTTTTTCGCGTCCGTTATTTTCTCGCCTGTATTCTTTGGCGCGGTCATCCAACGCGTGCTTGGCGTCGTTCGCCAGTTGGTAGAGAGGATACTTTTCGTGCTCGATAGCAATACCGGCCGAGAGGGTGACGTGATCTCCACCGACAAAGTCGCCAAACTCATTATGAATTTTTCGGGCAAGAGTCGGCAGTTCACTCCATGCGCCGGCGACGAAGAGATCATCGCCGCCTGCATAAAGGAGAAACAGGGAGTCTTTTGCATCTCGGTTTGCGTTTGAGTAAGGATTCCTTTCTCGACAAAGGTGTGGCACACGCGACTCAAAAAACAAGCGCAGGGATTCGCTCAAAGTGCTCATGCGCGCAATGTTGGCTCTGTTGCCCAAGCGATTTCTAAAAATGTCTCCGAGGCTATCAACATCCATGCGCAGGGCGCCGAGCCATTTTGCGCCATCAGAGGCTTCTGCCAAGTCGGAAAATTCAGCGACAACATCCTCGCATCTTTTTTCATCCCATTTCGATGGAGTTGCGGCGGCTAACAAACGAAAGCGGCGATGTCGGGGCGGTGTATCCCAATTGTAGGTTTGCAGAGCGTTCTTAATGCTTGGTGAATCTTTGTCAACGGCTGGCCAAATGTTCGTGGAATCAAAAATCCACAGTGTAGCAGTCTTGCCGTCAAGATGCTCCTCGTTCGTTGGCGGGCCGACTTTGATTTTCACGCCAAAGGCAGCGAGAGTGTTTTGCCATGTTGAATTGGGTGGCACTGCTTTATCGTCGAGGGTGATCGTCACCATGAATTGCGGGCTGCGCAAATCCCTGCCAAGCTGTTCAAAAGCGCGGCAGCGCTGGCATTTGGGGGTTTCATTTTCCTCGTCGATCACGATCTCGCCTTCAAACTGGCAAACGGCGCAGCGTGCTTCCACGCCACCGATTTCCTGCGCCGTAAAAAATGCGCGGTGCATTTTATCAGCAATCTCCAGCCACTTTTGCTGTTTTCGGGCGGAGACATCAGCGGACGCTTGCGTCCACTTCCCTGCAAATCTACTTTCGCCCTTGCCCTTGGACTCGATGAGGTCGTTGTAAGAAATTTCTGCGAGGCCGAGGTTCAGATACAGATCGCCTCGATGTGCTTCCCAAAGTTTTTCTGAGATGTCCTTTCGCCACTCGTCGATTTGCTTTTCAGTTTTGGTGAATGGCAAAAGCACATAGAAATGGCCGCCACCGGCAAAGAGCAGATTGATTTCGGATAACCCGACTTTACGCAAAACCCAATTGGCGATGGTTTCCGTCAACAATTGCAGGTAAAAGGATCGTGCACGCAATCCGCGCGCAGCTCCATCGCTGGTGAGAAGGTAAAGAAAATCCTGCGTGCCGGAGATGTCACCCTTGACGAGAGCGCAGAGCGGGCGTTGGGTCATCTCTTCATTTTCCCGCAGCAAGGCATCGATTTCGGGATCTTCAAGCTGTTGGTCAAGGCAAGCAGCAATTGCCGCCGTGGTTTTCAAATGATGATAGAGCGAAACATTGAGCGGGTGTTCTTCACTTTTCGGGTTTTGCTGAAAAGGCAGAGTTTGGGCCGGCATGCAAGAAGTGAATTTGTGCAATAGACTGAGGATCGTACCAACATCACCAAGTTCAAACTTTCGCTCTCCGACAAAACGGGCGAACTCCGCTTCGAATTGATCCCAGAGAGTTGCGTATTTAACAGCGTCATCGGGTTTATACTCAGAAGGAAAAATACCCTCGCCTTGCAAGGGCAAAGATTGCAGACTGATTTTCTTTCTGGCTTTGAAAGAAGGAGCGAGCGGCTCGCAAGTGAGCAAAGCCGAAAGCGGCTCCCAGGGAGGACTCAACGGATTTTGTGTTTCTGTCGGAAGCTCTCGCATGGAAAGTTTGTCTGATAAGGCGACAAGCTTTTGGAGGCGAGAGGTCATTTTATCAGAATGATGTTGAGCAATCGCCTGTTCCAAGTCGGGGTTCAGTGGTTTAAAATAATTGCTGAACGTTTCAGTAACAACGAGCCGACTTTGCTCTTGATGTGTGATGTTGGCACCGGTCGCAGCACGTTGCCGAAATTTGCCGAGATCGTGCAGCAGGGCTGCAAGCCAAATACTTTCTTTCGGGTATTGGTTCATAAATGCTCCTTATGATTTCCAGTCTCCCCTGCCTGAAGACGTGGGGTTAAGACTTGGAATACCGCTGAAGCGGTACTAATTCCTAAAGATTATCCATGTACCCATTCGGTCATGAATTGATCGTTTTTAAGGCAATATTTGTATGGCAAGATAAGAACGGGAAAAGTCCCCATTTTGTCATGAGTCATTTGACTCATTTTCTGTACCAGCTAATTCACCGTTCAGCAGAAACATAGATGACAGTTCTGCCATCACAACTACGCGGGCGTTCGAAAGTCCGTACTCCAGGCACCCCCAAACTAATTCCGACGACCCTACTTGCGCCAGAGTCAGGCTACTCATTTTTCATTGTCTCCATTCCATCGCGCAACAGAAATACCGAAGCCAATTCCGCGATCACCACGGCGCGGTCGGTGGGCACGTCGTCGCGGAAGTCGAGGAACTCGTGGAGCTTGTCGTACACGTGGCTGAGGTGATTACCCACGGTGCGTACGCTGCGGTGCTGGCGCTCGGCAATGGCTTCGTTGCTCAGGCCTTCTCGCACAAGAAGCTCGACGACTTCGCGTTCGGCGCGGGTGAGAATGCGTTCGACAAATTGTTTTTTGCGTTGCAATTCGGCGTGCAGGCGGAGATGGCGTTGTTCTTGGAGAGCTTCCCACGGATCATCATGTCGCGCCAGCTCGGTGAGCACCGGCGAGACCGCGCTCCAACGTAGCACCGGAATGGGAATGAGCTTCACCTCGTCGCCTGGTTGCGATTGCATACGCTTCTCTTCGAGAATCTTTCCGGTGGAGAGCAAATGCCAGAGATGGTCGTCATCGTCAAAGAGCATTTGCGCGACGGCCATGCCATAAACCGCCATGGTTTTGCGTCCGCCGGCAATGGAGAGATGCACGGTTTTGCCGTCGCGCTTGGCAGCGAGCGTTTCACGATAGAGCGCACGAAACATTGCGCCGACTTGTTCTTCGGTCACGAGATCGGCAATCGGCTCAGCGCCGCCAATCAACACGCTGCGGAAGAGAAAAGAATGCCGCCGCGGGTCATTGAAGAACTCTTTCAGCCGCGCCATTGCTGAGCGCACCGGTTCCTCTTTCGCAAGCGTATGCAACACGACGATTTCGCGGATGTCGTGGCCTTGCGCCAAGAGCATTTCGAGGGTCAGCGTGACCACTTGCGCTTCGGAGCCGAGGGTGGCGAGGAGGAGGTTGGGTTTTGGTTTGTCTTCGTAGGTCATCGGGCAATAAGAGTCTGAGAGTCCACTATAACAGGAAAGAAAATCATTGGTTTCAAAAACCAAAACATTTGTTGCGTCGGTTTTATCTCAACTCTCAGTCTCATGAGGAAGTGTCGCTTTGTCGAGAGGCTCTTCCCGTGAACAGCGTATCTTCCCATTCCCAAACACACATGCCTTTCCGACATGAAGCACTTCGCAAGCAGCAAGCAATTCGGCATACTGTTCAAAATTGCCTTCCAAGGTGAGACTTCCCACGAACCCTCCCATTTTCATTTCCACATTTTGCCGGTTGCTGCGACGTTCCCAATCGACCCACTCAAGATCACGAGAGACGATTTTTATATCATCAGCGGCAACAAGGAGGGGATGAAATCCCCAATTGATCTCGGCGCCTGGCACATGAAAATGGGCAAGCTCCAATACCCGCCGGAGCATCTTGAAAACCAGCATGCGAAAAGTGAAGTCCATCGTCAGATCGTCTCCGAATTTCAGTCGGGTGGGAGTAAGAAAGTTGCAAGTGAGAAGTGGCAAGTGAGAAGTGATAGCAGGAGGAATTGTCGGCAATTGTGGAGTTGGAGCTTCGAGTAGGCGTTTTGCTCCACCATCGTAAAGTAACCGCCATTCACTTTCAATTGTCTGTTCACTTGTGACCGGCGACTTCTCACTTCTTACCCGCATACTTGCAGGCTTTCTCTTTGCCTCCCACTTCACGTCTTGCAATCGAAACCGGAATCGCTTCGCACTCAAACCACTTTCGGCCATTTGCGAAACCGCAAAGATGGCATAAGGAAAGAAATCAATTGCCTGGCCGATGAGTATCAAGTCGAATTGCAAAGGGTCGCCGGCGGTATAGTGAATTCTATTGTCGAAGGGTTCAAAAACATACGGTCGAGGCGCGGTTGGCAGGCCGCGCAAAAATCGCGGGGCGCTCTCGTCGGGTTCGATCAGTGTTTCAAACAATCGTGGATAGGCGCACTGCTTGCGCAACATGCAGGTAGGACAAGGTTGCTCTGGCCCCATCACGCACACTGTCTTGCGCAGCGCGTGGCCGAACGCCCCTCGCAGCATAGAACCTTTGAAAGTGTAAAGCGTGGCATTTTGCTCTGCGATGAGCGTAAAACGGAGTCGCAGGCAAGGAACTACAGGAAGCTGGTAGGAGAAAACCAATGACATCCGACACGCTCCGTCCTAAGTTGTCGGTACACGAAAGAAGATGTCCCCACAATCATCGTCGTGCGACAACGCTGCTTATTGGATTTAGAAAAAATGACATCAGGAGAGAAAAAGTGGTAGGATATTAACAAAACATCACAGACAAGTCAAGGGGTTTTTGTGTGGACTTCATGAATTGCGCTTCTCAGTTCTGCTCTTTGCGAACTGCCGATTAGTGCAAGCACATTTCTCAGCCGCCAGCGACGGTTTTGTTGTCGGATTGAAGTCGAAAGCGCTAAATCTTACGGTAATGAAAATTACTTGAAGACTTCTGTAATGATTCGTAAAATTGGGTCAAGAGACGCGTGAATTTCCGATGAACGAATTCGACGATTTTCTCAAAGCCCCCGAACTCAATAGCCATCGGAAGCCTGCGCGCCGTCGAGGCTCTTAATTGAGGCGATTTCAGTAATGATCACAAAAGGCTGAAACAACGAACGAAGTTCAAGATCGAAAGTGAACCAATAGAAAGGGGTTTCTGAAATGGATAAATCATCGCAAACACAAAACAACAATGGTACAGAAATTGTCGACATATTCTTCGACGAGATTGAAACAGTCAAACGAAAAGGTGCAGGATGAATCAACAGAATTTGACGCAAATATAACGCAACGCAGAAAAAATTGTACTGTAAATATTGGGGTTGCATTTCCTTGCGGTTGTCTGCCGTAACCAACGGTCAAAGATTGAGCGCAGAACAAACAGTGGCTTAAATACTTGGTTAGATTAGAAATGGATCAGTAGAATGTGGAAGTGGGATGAGACCTTGTGAGTTTTGGAGAGACATACCTTATAATATAGCTAAATGCCCACCATGCAGAGCCTGTCATCAAAACTCTGATCATTGACCACCATTACTCCTTCTTATTGAAACGCTCTGCGCACTGCTCGACCTAAATTCTCCTGAACGACGTGAGTATAAATCTCGGTGGTGGTGATGCTCGAATGCCCGAGGAATTCCTGCACCTCGCGAATGTTGGCCCCGGATTCAAGCATCGCTGTGGCGGCCGTATGCCTGAGAATATGCACAGCGCCAGCCTTGTTGATGCCCGCTCTTTCGATGGCTCTTTAGAAATAATCGCTGAGTGTATCCCGCACGAAACTGATCACATGCTCTTCGGGGTGAAAGTTGTCGCCGATTTCATTCTTTCTGTCGAGAAGTATCTTTCTCAGATGAGGATGCAAGGGCACCAGCTTTTCTTTCTTCTTGCCATAGAGTCTGATCTGGTTTCGCATCCAGTCGATGTGTTTCCATTTCAAGCCGCGATCATCGCCGACGAACTTGCGGGCAATCTCGCCGCGCCGCGCCCCCGTGTAGCGGATGATCCAAAAGGCCAGCCGCGCTTCTCCATTCAACTGGTTGGCAAAGGCAATGATGTTGTTCTTGCCCAAGACTGCCGGCAGACGACGCCGATCCACTCTCAACTTTTGGATACGCGGTACCCATTCGATGGGAATGATTCCCTTTCTTTCCGCTGCTCGAAAGACCGTCCGCAGGTTTTCAAGTTCTTTGTTGATACCTCGCTTGATCTTGTCTTCGTCAAACGACCAGCCCTTTCTTGCATACTCGCTTTTCGCTTTCTCAAACCTGGCATTCTTGAACTGATCCAAATGAGTCGATTTGAAATCAGCCACCAGAAAATCTTTGCCCAAGACCTCCATGAGAAGCTGCATCGAATAGCGGTTTCTGCTGATGGTTTCATCAGCCACTTCATGCCTTTTGGCTTCGAGCACCTTGTCAGTCATCTCTTCCAGAGTGATGAATTCGATGCAACCCTTGTCTTCACCAAATTTCTTGATACTGGCTTTGTGAAGCGCAATGTCAGCCTCAAGCCGTTTCAACTCGGCTTTGGCAACGGCATCGGGAGTGTTCTTGGAGAGAGACTTGTAATGTTTGCGGCCATTCAGGTAATATTGAATTTGAAACCCTGAGCCGACTTTTCTCAAATGCGCCATGGATGTACCTTGCCTTTTGTGTTAGCAGCCGATAAAAAGATGAAGCAACGAGGCCGCATTGATCGAGAATGAAAGCCGAAAAACTTCTGGACAGAGATGGATAAGGGAGGTGCAATAAGGAAGGCGATGAAGAAAACGCTTGCAAATAATACTGCGGAGCGTTAGTTTTTGGGTGTTCTGATGCGGAAGCTCTTCAAGGCTTCCCATTGCACTTGCTCAGTGAGTGCGTCAACACTCATCGAGCATTTTTTATCACATCAAAGTATAGCAGATAACTCTCTAAAAATAAAATAGAAAACGCATCAACGAGCAAATTCTCTCCTCTGTTTAATCGCAAAGATTTCAACAGCATAGGTTTTCAATATTCCTGAATAACCTTGACCACCTCGGAATGTGGAATTCGAATGCTCCCGCCGATGCGTTTCGCCTTTATTCGTCTGTCTGTGATCATCCGCCGAATGGTCTTCTGATCTACCGCGAATCTTCTGGCAACATCCGCGACGCTAAAGTATTGCTGGCAAGCGGCACAATTGCACGGTTCTTTCGAGTGAATACTTTGTTTCATGAAGTCCACAGTCTGATCGAATAGCAGATCACTCCCCTGCTGGCAGCAGTTTATCATCGTCGGGCATTGTATCTTCTCTCCGTCTGCCTGCTTTTATGCCCTGCACCATTTCATACGCCTCATGGACAATGCCTTCGATCTCTTCGCCGCTGAGTTGGCTGTACAATTCAAGAATCTCATCACTCTTGGAAGGCGGCTGCCCCGGATCGACTGGCCTTCCCATGACGTAGAGCGCGATTCTTGTGAAAGCATTCACACGAGTGAAGGGCGAAGAATGCGGATCGTCGATGAGTTTGCCGTTCTTGTCGATTTTCTTTCCAACGGAATCCAACCAAATCTGCAGGCAGCTTGCCTGAAACTTCTCAAGCGGAATCGTTGCAGAAAAGATGCGACCATACCTTTCTTCGTGCGTCTTCGCCGGTCGTCCCGGCCCGCCTTTCCAAACGCCTGCGACGAATCTACCGCTTGAATCTCTTTCGTCGTCCATTCCCTTTTACCTAGGTTTTATAAGGTGAATCCTCGTCAAGATTTCAAGCCGCGGCCGGCACTGCGTACCGCCTTTCAATACTCTGCAAAATTCGAGTCTTGAGGTGTTCAGCAATTCGCCACATCAGAAACTGCGGCACACTGTTGCCGATTCGCGCCCACTTATCTTCGAACGAACCAATCATCTCAAACTGATCTGGAAAAGAGGCAAGTCTCTTTAACTCCGAGATGCTCACATAGCGGTCTTCGTCGGGCATCACCATGCCGGCGCCGAAACTCTTTGAAACCCGCATGGTCTTGGCAATCGTGGGAGAAGGCTTTGACCACGCAAGTCGGAGAAACGAGAAATTGCGAGTTTTCCCGAATACGCGAATGGCGGCGGCTCTTCTTTGCGCGCTACTTGCGCCCGGCCTTATGTTTCTGATCATCTGCAAGTTTCTGCCAGCGACCGGCATGATTTCCGATGGCGCGCAACCAAGCAGCGCGTCCTTCACCGTGATAAGACGATGCTCGCCGAGCGGGTGAGTAGGAGTGAGACTCAAGTCGTTACGGACTCCGATGAAGATGATTCTTTCCCGGCTCTGAGGCACTCCGTAGTGAACTGCATTCATCAATCGAGCGGAAACTTGATAACCCGACGCTTTGAGCTCGTCAGGATTTCTGCAAAGATCAGGTTCATTTTGCCTTTGACCATGCCGCTGACATTTTCCATCACGAAAACGCGGGGTTGCAGTCCTCGCAACAAGCGCACGAATTCTTTGAAGAGCCCATTGCGATCATCGGTGAAAGCCCGCTTGCCCGAAGTGGAAAATCCTTGACAGGGCGGCGAACCGTCAAACACGTCCAATTCGCCTGTATCAATTCCTGCCATCTCTTTGCAATGCTCAACTACAATTTCATGACGTCGCTTTGAAAAACCGGAATATTCGGGAAGTTCATTTTGAACGTTTGAACTGCATTGCTATCCCATTCAACGGCGAGTAATTCTCGAAAACCAGCCATCGAGTAGCCGAGCGAGGAGCCGCCACATCCAGCAAAAGTCGAGATCACTCTCGGCGAATCACTCGCTCGCGGGGAAAGGTGTTCTTGCCATGCCCTATTGAGTGTATCAAGGTAACTATTCATCGTCAGATCACTTTGTCCTTCTTTGCGCTTGGGAAGTCTTGGAGCAATTGATCAAGCTCAAGCTCGAACTTCTCTGCATCATCTGCCGGTAGTTTGATTCTGAATACAGCGTCAACCGTGACGCCATCGGCTATGCTTTCATTGTACTCTCGTGTTTCAACCTGGCTATTGACGGTGCGCAGGTAATTTTCAATATCGGATTCGCTCATTGTTATGGTGGCTGAGTTCTCATCGCGCATCGTCCCCCAACAATTTTGCGTAGTCACCTTGATTCCAAATTCGCGCCATTTCCCAGTAGTCGAAGCCATCGCCCAACGTGAGAGCGTTGTGATCGATGGCCAGCGCTCTGGCCACAGCCTCGCTTTCTGCATCCACGCCGAAGAGCACAGGTAAGAACCAGTTGCCGTCTTTGTCCAAGCACACGCCGCGAGGGACGCCTTTGCGATTGGGATCGTCTCGGATGAGCTTGACGCATTTGGCTCGGCCATTACCGAACACCAGTGCGCCGCGACTGCCGTTGTTGAGATCGCCTCGAAGATGCGAATCGAATTTGGGAGGATCGAGGAACCCGTACCGCAGAATGCTCTCAATCAACTTTTCCACCGCGTGCCGTTTTGGATTCTCGTCCCAGAGCGCCACTTGATCCAAAGGGATGTATTTAAGCTGGAGTTGTTCGCCGTTGAGTTCATCTTGCTGGGTCTGTTTGATTGATTTGGACATCTTTCTGAGTCTCCTTGTGCCCTTGTGCCATTCAAGCCATTTGTGCCGTTTCTGCTGAAGAGGTAGGCAACGGCAGGCCGTAAGAACGGATCAATCTTTTCAATTCGCTGTGCACGATCTGTCTTTTGCGGCTGCCCTTCCCTCCGGCCCGAGAAACTTCTTTCAATCTCAACTTTGCCAAAATGCGGCCAATAGAACGATTCGTGATCAATTTCTCATCAATATCCATCTCATCGGATTTTGCGATTTCCGATACCGCTTTTGTGACTCATTCAGTTTCAACATCTATTTTCCATTCATTGGGTATCTCTTCACCAATGGCACATCCGGCACTAATGGCACAAGCCACGAATAACTAATTCGGTCAAGTCACCACCCCCGAGTTCCGTCCGCTCCTTTTGATACTCCACCGAAAGCCTGTTCATTCGCTCGAAAATTCCTTCGAGTCCTTTGCCTTGCAGAAAAAGCGCTACTGCCAAGAGCGAACGCCATGGCTCAAGGCAGCGACCGCTCAATTCTGCTCTTTCGCGGACAAGTCGGTCATATCGCGGCATTTCAGGCAGAAAGGACAAAGCCAGTGCCCAAAGATCGTCAATTAGCTCGCGTCGGTTACACGGCCATGTTTCAAAATCAAGTGGGGATGAGTTTGCATGGGCGCGATCAGAAGTCCGTACCAAAGGAACAACGATTGCCCTGCTGTTCAAAATCGGGTCGGGCAATCGTGTCGCAGAAAATAATCTGGCGCAAAAGCTGTTTACATATCGAGTGTGCCATTTCTTATCTGCTCCAATCTCCTTTAACGAAACCACGCTCCCGCGACGATTGCCGGCCAGCAATAATGTGCGCTTATCTGGATCAGTACGCCTTGGGTCTGCGAGGTTCTCCGCATCGTCGAACGCCAGCGTAGCTCCATAGTCCGCCAGATCACGAAGAGTTGCATAGCTCCCTCCGGCCAGTATTAATTGACCTAAATAGGACAACTCCGAAACAACATGAAGCAATACGGTTTTGCCACTGCCCAAATCGCCATTCGACCAAATATAACCGATCACACTGAACGCAGGGAGGAACCACGTCGCCAAGACATAACAGGCGATCAAATCGACCATCGTTTCTTGCGCTGCAACGCTGCGGTCAAAATCGATGAACTGATTTACAACGGCGCTCACTCTCGTGAACACCTCACAGGGATTGGGCCGCTTTCCTCCAAGGTATGCTTTTACACCAGCGGCTGACCACAGTTTGTCATCAGGTGGCATCTCGGGCAAGTGGATGTCAATTCCCAAACTCTCCAATCGCTTACAGCCAACTCCGTCGCCGAATATCGTGCCATCATCTCGAACAATGAACAACCGTCGCTCATTCGTCACTATGGGTGGTTCGTACCTTACGATTTCATCGTTTCTGTTCCTTCCTTCAGTTTTGGTGATCTTAGCAAACAACCACGTCGCGGCATAGCCGTGAGCAGCATTCAAGGCGAGCGGGCGTCGAATAGTAGGAGGCGCTGAATCAAGTAACTCGACTGTCGGCGCTGCGGCCTGTGGCAGCGGTCGGGGAGCTTCCAGAAGCGCCCCCAAATCATCCATTGAGTGACCCGATGCGAGATAGTCGTCAACGCCATTTTTACCATCCTTACGCTTCGGCAGATACACGACACCAACGTGCGCGCCCTTTCGTTCGAGATGTTCTTTCAAGCGGTCAAGAGCCTGACGTACTTGTGTCTTAGTCATCACGTCAGAATCGAACACAATGCGAACGTCACGATCCTTGAGTGCAATATAACCCCAATCGGCAAGAAATGTAGTACCGCCAAAGGAGTTCTTTCCATTGAAGTTCCACAAATCAAGCAATGCAATTACGCATTGGTTTCTTGATGCAAGTGCGTCTGCTTTCTTCTGTCCTTCGGTTATCCAAAGCGGTATTTGTGGATTGCCCAATTGTGAGAGACAAGCTGGCGGACAATCCAGTCGGACACCTTGGCCTTGTGGCAATTCATATTTTAGAATTTTGTGCTTGTAGTCTTTGCCCTTGCCGCTTCTAATCTCTCGCGGATTGTCAGGGCGGTAGCTATGGAGCGAGTTAGTGCCATCGGTGCAATGTACGGGCATAAGGAGACCAGGAACGCGTCGTTGGTCTCGTGAGAAGCCATAGTGCTCAAGCTCTCTTGCATCTGTAACCGTTCGGTAGCCACGCGACGCGATTGCATCCTCCGAAATACCGGAACCTTCACGCAGCATTTTGAGATGTTCATCAGAAAGCATGTACTTCTCGTTGAGAGAATTCGTCTCTAAATTCATGGGTCAGATGTTGATTGCCGTTTACCTCGGCGAGCGAGGTATTGTCAAAAAGATGCTTGGGTTTCCATCACCAAGATTCTCACGCAGGAATTCTCGATAATGTTTACTCGAAAGTCCAGAATTCCGCTATTGGTCTTAAACTGGATGTTAGCTGCACCGTTTTTTTGTTCATTCCAGAGATCACCGCGAGAGAATTTGCCGACTCAGCCGTCGTAAGCAGATTCTCGAGAAGAGTTTCAGACGAGTTGCCTGCCCTTACCATGCGCAGCCGCATGTGGCTTTTCACTGGAAAGCACTCTCTCCAATTCCGATGCGCGAAAACGAACAACGCCACTAACTTTCACACAAGGCAAAAGGCCACGCCTCGCCCACTGATAGATCGTAGCTCTGCGAACTCCGAATGCTTCTGCCACCTGCTTCGCGTCAAATAACTCATCCAGTTTTGACATTTGTTAATCTCCATGAAATGAAAAAGCCACTGAGCAAAGTTCACAATGAACTTTAATTCACAGTGGCATCATTAACAACCAAAAGCGACTCTTAAATTGGAAGAATGCTCATCGAAATCTTAGGCGAACATTCTGTCATATTCCATCAGCTTTTTCTTAATTCTATTGCGTTTACCCCTCCAATAGTCATAGCTCGATTGCACACGTTTGGCTCTGTTAATTACTTCGCGCTCAAGCGCGTTGGGGTCTCTGGAGTTAGCAAGATTGAACGTCTTGTCAGAGAAGAAATCGAAACCAATGTAGAGCCGTGCCGCCTGATGATAGGCTTGATTGGGTATCAGACCTGCTTTCTTCAACATTTCAATGATTCGCACATTTACCAAATGTAATAATGGACTCTTCGCCTTCGACCCGACTGAATAATATTTCTCCACCCTCTGCTTTGCTTCGGAGCTGATGCTTTTCAGTGCGCGGCTCACGCCAAGACTGAAGAGAACGATAGGAGGAAGTTTTTTGATCAAGGTCTCGAAGGTTTGGTCAATTGTTTTAAGCGCTTTCCGGCTTTTCGGAAGGAAATCTTTAACCTCATTTCGCAAATGTTCCTCACACAAAGCAACATCCATGAGTAGAAAAATCTGATCAGCGGCAAGCTTTTTGGTTCTCAGCCTATCAAGCTCCGATTTATAATGCTCCCACCATATACAGCCGTTGTCACCGAAGCGGTGATGGAAAATGTCGCGTAACACGATCATGTTCAATTCGAGCATTCGTTCCATTAGCATCGCATCGTACTCGTCGCCATACAGCTTGGCCAACTCTTTGATAGTCTGCCAACGCATTTCCATGCCATTGAAAGGGGTAGAGTCGGGATGAATGTTAGCATCGAAGTTTCTGGTATTGATGACAGTCGTCTCGATAGACTTTGGTAACTCCCGAATGAATCGAAAAGGAACCCAGCCGGTGCAACCACTCTTGGGATTATCCAACCAGCCGCCAGGATTATTTGGATCGGGTATCATCGCGCCCGTATAGAATTTGACTATGTTCGCTTTTCTCAATTTGTCACCTAAAACACAAAGCCCCGACAGCGTCGGGCTTCTCGATGGCCTTTGCTTCCGAGGGCTTTGAATATCCTTTGATCTTTGTCTTCGAGAATTCGACGCTACCTCGATTGAAAATATAAAATCTCAATAGAGTTTTCAAGTTTTTTTATGAAAGGAAATTCATCACGTTGTCTGTTGTCGTGAAATGAATTTGGTAGGTTGTAAATCTGATATGTTTCGAATGGCAAATAGAGGTGGCGTGCAACCCAAAATCCGTGCGTCATTTTTGCGTCATTTCTTGTCCATTCTTGTCCATATTTGTCCCTGGCATAAAACAAAAAAGAGAACTGGTCAGGTTCTCTTTCTGCAATAAATCAATGATTTATGGTTGTAGCGGGGGGAGGATTCGAACCTCCGACCTTTGGGTTATGAGCCCAACGAGCTACCAGACTGCTCCACCCCGCGATGTCGAAAGTCAAATATAGAATAATGCCAATAAAAGTCAAGGTGTTTTTACGGCGATGTAGCTTCAGTTACCGGAGTCCGATTAACCATGTCATGTCGAGAGCATCTTGGGAAGTCATAAAGTTCAACTGAGGACATGTTTGCAGGAGTTACAGCAATCTTAGGTGAGCGAATTTAAGAAAGTTTTTCATTTGCTGGGCGGTTGGCAGGCTTGGTCGCGCGCCGAGTTTGGTGCAACACAGCGCGCCAACTGCGCTGGCATATCGAAGAAGATCATTCCATTTCATTTGCTTCACAAGCCCGGCGGCGAAAGCGCCGTGAAACGCATCACCGGCACCGGTTGTATCGATGGCTTCGATGATGAACGCGGGAAGGCGGCCTTCACTCTCAGAATTTTTCCAAATCAGTCCACGCTCACCAAGAGTGATGACAACACTGCTTGCGCGTTTGGATAATTTCACAAGAGCCTGCACGGCGTCTGTTTCGCCGGTGAAGTCGGTGGCAAATTTTTCTGAAGCGACAACATAATCTACCAGCACAACCAGCTCCTGCGTTCCTCGATGCACCGAACCGGCGTCCAACACCGATGGAATAGAACGTCGCTTCGCGTCGCCTGCGAGCGAAAGCGACAACTCCGGTTCGTGTCCATCAAACAAGATGACTTTCGGCGTGCATCGAGAAAAGTCAACGCTGGTTTGAGGCAGCGGCTTCGCGCCCGTCGCATGATTGATGACAGTGCGCTTGCCGTCGGGCTTCACCAAGATGGCGGAAAGTGGCGTCGGCACGTCTCCGCGCACAACGAGATCAACGTTCACGCCTTCCTGCTGAAGCCCGGCAAAGTGCAGGTCGCCAAAAACATCGTTTCCAAGATAGCCGGCAAACGCCGCTTTGTGTCCCAAACGCGAGACAGCGACAGCCGCATTTGCCGCCGGACCGCCGCCGCAACTCAAAAAAGAATTGGCAATCGTCTTCTCGTCGGCGGCGGGATGTGCTTCAACGCCAAAGACCAAATCAAACGAAGCATTGCCAACGCACAGCACGTCGACAGAAAAACCCTGCTGTGCGGTCATTACAAAATCCTTTTACCGAGCGGTACGTCGAAATCGGGTTTCAATAAAATAACGTCGCTGTTATCCAGCACAACACCGAGGACCAAAACTTCGGAGAAAAAGTCGGCAATTTGCTTCGGCGGGAAATTGGTCACGGCGGTGATCAGCCTGCCGATGAGATCCTCTTTTTTATAGTATGTTGTGATCTGCGCGCTCGATTGTTTGATCCCGAACTCGCCGAAGTCAATCGTGAGTTTATAGGCAGGCTTGCGCGCTTTGGGAAAATCTTCGGCTTTGATAATTTTGCCGACACGAATTTCAACCTTGAGAAAATCATCGTAGGTAATTTGCGACATGGGGGTTTTCCTTATTTAATCAAAACAAACTTCCTGATTTGCACTTCACCACCGACTTGCAGACGACACAAGTATTCTCCGCTCGGTAGATTTTCTGCTGTCCAGTGGACGCTTTGCATTCCTGGATCGAGCGTACTATCGACGAGTGTG
>Ga0247727_10007293_pt1 | contig 21156 bp, 16 predicted proteins | sample WisWelCaveWW1625_FD_202498 | JGI IMG/M metagenome (GOLD analysis project Ga0247727, IMG submission 202498) | Biofilm microbial communities from Wishing Well Cave, Virginia, United States - WW16-25 | ecosystem: Environmental > Aquatic > Deep subsurface > Groundwater > Cave microbial mat | place... | reverse complement strand
ACGCCCATCAGCGTGGTGGCCGCGCGAATCCCAACGCTCTTGATGGCGGTCGGCGCGAGCGCATGCGCCATCACCAGCACCGCCAGCTGCTGCACACTGGTAATATCCTTGAGCGTCTTGTTCCGCAGCGGCGTCTCGTAGACGCGGATCGCCGGCTCGCCGCCCTTGCTGTAATCCTTGAACACCACGCGGTCGAGGTTCAGCTTCACGACATCGAGCTGCATCGGCAGCATCTTCGGCGGCGACTTCGGCTTCGGCTTGGACTTCGCCGCCTGCTCCGCGTCACCCTCTCTTGGCTCCTTTGGCTGCCCGCTCTGCTTGATGATCGGGAGCTCCTCGACGTTCAACGCTCCCTCCTTGTTCCGCACGATCACCACCTCATGAATGTTCAGCACCAGCAGCGGGACGTGCAGCTTCCCGCGCAGCAACGCCAGCAGGTCGCAGGAGACCGTCACCTCCGGCACGTCCAGCAACAGCTCGCGCGGAAAGCCACGCGGATTGCCCAACGTGACACCTTTCATCCTGACAGTACGGGTGAGCACGCTGGAGCTGAACGACTCGATCCGGAGCGGAGCCCCGATGATGTGCGAGCCAACCGCAGTGACAGCCGGTTGGATGAACGCATCCCTGAACACCAAGACGGTGACCAGAACGATCAGGATACCAATACCGATCTTCCGCATCCAATTCATAATCAATGATCTCCGGTGGAGTTACGAAGCTGGAGTATTGTACCTCCCCGCACGGCAATCCTCCACCGTGTAGCAGACGCAGACAGTCGGCAAGGCCAGTCAGCAGACGGAGAGCGGGCGAACCTCGGACGCATCAGACGCAAGACAGTAGGCGAGGGCCAGTGGGCAGACGTGGGGCGGCCGCCTTCCGTCTGCCCACTATCACAGCAGACTGCCAACGTCTGCCAGCTAGCTTGGCCTACTGCCCCACGTCTGGCGTCCGGTGTCGGCGCGTCCTACGTCTGGTTCTCGCGGCCCGCCTTGACGCCGTTGTGAGCGAAAGGGTAAGATACCGACGAGATGACCCACCTGATACGCCGTATCCTTACAGTCGTTACTCTTGTCGCAGGAGTCGCTGCCATTGGAGCGTCGCGCGTCCCAGCGCAGCCGCCCGAGACCACCGTATACGTCATCCCGATCACCGGAGCCGTGGAGCTGGGGCTGTCGGGCTTTCTCAGACGGGCGGTGGCCGATGCCAAACGCGACCAGGCGCAAGCCATCATCCTTGAGATCGACACGTTTGGCGGACGCGTCGATGCAGCGGTAGAGATCTGCCGGATCATGAGCGACGCCAAACCGCTGCGCACGATCGCCTACGTGACGAACCAGGCCTGGTCGGCGGGCGCGCTGATCGCTCTCGCCTGTGACCAGATCGTCATGGCGCCCGGCTCGAGCATCGGTTCCGCGGAGCCGCGGCTCGGGGTCGGCGCCGGTGAGGAAGCGACCGACGAAAAGTCGGTCTCGGCGGTGCGGGCGACGTTCCATGCCGTTGCCGAAGAGCACGGCCACCACCCGCAGCTCGCCGAAGCGATGGTCGATCAAGATGTGGAGCTGAAGCTGGTGCGCGCGAAAGATCGCACCGAGATCCTGACGACAGAGGAGATCGAGCAACTCAAGGAAGAGTTGCGCGACCGCGACATCGAGATCCTCCGCACCGTCAAAGCTAAGGAAAAACTCCTGAATCTCGCTGCCGGAGAGGCAAAGGAACTCGGGCTGGCGGCGGCCGTCGTGCCGAACCGCGAGACGCTGCTGGAGCAGTTCGAGCTCGCCGCCGCTCGGATCGTCGAGCCAACGCCGACCTGGTCGGAATGGCTCGTGCGTTGGGTCACGCACCCGATCGCCAGTTCGCTGCTGCTAAGTCTCGGCATGCTCGGTATCTTCGTGGAGACGCGAACACCCGGCTTCGGCGTGCCCGGCATCCTGGGCGGTCTCTGCATCGTGCTCTTCTTCTGGGGACACTATCTGATCGGTCTGGCGCAATGGACGGATGTGGTGCTATTCGCCGGAGGCCTCCTCCTGCTGATCGTTGAACTCTTCGCGCTGCCGGGTTTCGGCTTGGTCGGAGCCGCCGGAGCGCTCATGATGCTGGCCGGTCTCTTCCTTGGGCTGATCAAATACCCGGTCGTGCTGCCGAAGGTCGAGTTCGCCCGAGCGTTCTACACCGTCAGCTACGCGTTCATCGCCACCACTGTGCTGGGTGCGCTTAGCATCAAGCTGCTGCCGCACACGACCGCCTGGAAGCGCCTCATCCTGCGGGAGCGGGAGGACGGCGCAGCCGGCTATACGAGTGCCGATGCGCGGCTGCAGCGGTATGCCGGCAAGAGCGGCCACGCTGACACGGATCTCCGTCCGTCGGGACGCGCGCGGATCGGCGACGACATGGTGGACGTCGTGAGTGAAGGTGATTTCATCGCAGCCGGTAGTCCGATCCGCGTCATCCAAGTAGACGGCGGACGCGTAGTGGTGGCGCGCGATGTGGCCGGTGCGAGGAGCGTCTGATGCCGGACTGGTCGGTCGTGCTAACGTTGCTGGTGACCGGCTTCCTACTGCTCTTGATCGAGGTGCTGGTGATTCCCGGCTTCGGCCTGCCCGGGATCGTGGGACTCGGCTTCCTCTTCGGAGGCGCCGCGACCGCCTACACGCAGCTGAGCCCGGCGGCCGGCATCTGCACGGCGCTCGGCAGCGCAGCGATCATCGCGCTCGGGCTGCGGCTGATCCCGCGCACGCAACTGTGGCGGCGGCTGCGGCTCGACAGCACGGAGCGGCGTCAGGATGGCTACTCGTCGGCTCCAGCTGAGCTGGCGGCATTGGTCGGCCGCACGGGGCGGGCGCTCACATCGCTGCGGCCCAGCGGTGCGGCGCTGATCGACGGACACCGAGTGGATGTGGTAACCGAAGGATTGTTTGTCGCGGAGCAAACCGAAATTACCGTGGTGCGCGTCGATGGGGGACGCGTGGTGGTGCGTTCAACAGGAGGATCGGTCAATGATGCTGCTCGATAGTGGTGGGTCGTACGTGGTGATGTTTGTGCTCTTCGTCGTCGTCTTCCTCTTTCTCTTCGTCTATCTGATCCCGGTACGGCTGTGGGTCGCGGCGGTCTTCGCCGGCGTGCAGATCAGCCCGCTGGCGCTGGTCGGGATGCGGCTGCGCAACGTGCGTCCGGAGATCATCGTGCCGAACCTGATCGCGTTGCACAAAGCCGGGCTCAGCATCAACATTGACGGACTGGAGGCACACTTTCTGGCGGGAGGCGACATCACCAAGGTGGTACGGGCGCTGATCTCCGCCGACAAGGCGACCATCCCGCTGACGTTCCAGCGGGCGTGCGCGATCGACCTGGCCGGGCGCGACGTGCTGGACGCCGTGCATACCAGCGTCAATCCAAAGGTGATCGACGCGCCGATCCAGGGCACGATCGACGCCGTCGCCAAAGACGGCATCCAGGTGCAGGCGCGCGCCCGCGTCACCGTGCGGACGAACATCGAGCGGCTCGTAGGTGGCGCCACCGAGCAGACGATCATCGCGCGCGTCGGCGAGGGCATCGTGTCGACGATCGGATCGGCGGACACTTACAAGCGCGTGCTGGAGAATCCGGATCTCATCTCGAAGACCGTGCTGTCGAAGGGGCTCGACTCCGGCACGGCGTTTGAGATCCTCTCGATCGACATCGTCGATGTGAACGTCGGCAAGAACATCGGCGCCGAGCTGCAGACCAACCAGGCCGAGGCCGACTTGAAGGTCGCGCAGGCGAAGGCCGAGACGCGGCGAGCGATGGCGGTCGCGCAAGAACAGGAGATGAGGGCGCGCGTGCAGGAGATGCGCTCGAAAGTCATCGAGGCGGAGGCGCAGGTGCCGCTGGCGATCGCGGAGGCGTTTCGCATTGGGAAGCTTGGGGTCTTTGACTACTACAACTTGAAGAACGTGCAGGCCGACACATCGATGCGGGAAAAAATCGGCGGCACCGGACAACAGAAGTCCGAGCCGCTGGCTTAAGGGATCGCGATGAACGACCTATCGTCGCTGCTGTTCTATCTGATCGTTGGGATCATCTGGGTGTTGACGTCGCTCCTCGGCGATCGCACCGGACGGCGCCGTCGGGAATGGGAGTTCCCGCAGCCGGAGCCCGAGCCGCAGGACAACGATGCGGAGGCACCGACGAAGCGACCGCCTGTGGAGCGCATCCCGGCGAAGTGGCGCGGCCAATCGCCGACGCCGTCTTCCTCGCCAACACCACGCGCCCACGCAACTGATGCACGACGCTCGGTCGCGGCAACGCTCTCCGCCATCTCCGAAGCGCTGCGGACGCCTCCCCCACAAATGACGGAGCCGGTTCCCCTTGCTGAGGAACCGGCTCCCTTATTCGCGCATGCCGACGATTTGGAACGAGCGATGATTGCTACGGTCGTTCTCGGTCCGCCGGTGGTGCTCCAATCACGAGGCCGACGGCATTTCGCGCACGTCGGCTCAGGCTAGCACGAACCGCAAGACCAGCCGTGCTGCTGGGACGACGTTTTACTTTTACTCTTTCTCTTGGACTTTTTCTTCTTCTTGGTGGTGCGCTTCTTCGTCGTCTTCTTTTTCTTTGTCGCCATCGTTTCCTCCTGTCATGGAACGCCACCGCTGCCCCTCATCGCGCCCTGGCTGCGTCAATTCCCGACCCGACCTCGCGCGATGCGTTAGCAACGAACCTCGGTCTTTGCATTGACCGGTGTCATCTTACTGACTACAATAACGCCTGTCAAGAAACCGGATGAGCCGAGGTGGCGGAACCGGCAGACGCGCAGGTCTCAAACACCTGTGGGGGTAACCTCATGAGAGTTCGATTCTCTCCCTCGGCACTTTTTCTTCTTGCGTGGTTCCAGCGATTTACGTCAAATAGTGCTGTTAATACAATAGTTGTGTCATCAACACATAGTATCAAACGGTATCTATCTGGATCATTCGGGACGTGGTGTTGATGACAAAATGATGACACAGAAGGCGCGGCGTTGAGCCAGCGGTGATCGCGCTGCGGTGCCCAACGGCACAGAACAGAAGGGAGGCTGGGAGCGACTGGGATGGAGAGAACCAACGACTGCTGGGAGTGATTGGAGAGGACAGGTGCAAGCCAACAGCACGAAGCATTCTACGCTTCAGGAGGAAACCATGGCCACGGTCAACAAGTGGATGATCGACCCCAAGGATGCCGTCATGCTGCTTATCGACCACCAGAGCGGACTGTTCCAACTGGTCAGGGACATCGACCTTCCCGTCTTGCGCTCGAACGTCACCGCGCTCGCGAAGGTCGCCCATCTCGCCAAGATTCCAACCTTCACCACGGCGTCGGTTCCCGACGGTCCGAACGGCCCACTCATTCCCGAGATCCATCAGTACAATCCGGACGCGGTCTATATCCCGCGCACCGGTCAGATCAACGCCTGGGACAACCCGGCGTGGGTGAAGGCCATCGAGGGGACCAAGCGCAAGACGCTCCTCATCGCCGGTACACTCACGAGCGTCTGCATGGCGTTTCCCACGCTCAGCGCCCTCGCGGCCGGATACAACGTCTTCAACATCATCGACGCGTCTGGAAATTGGTCGAAGATGGCAACTGATCTCACGATCGCCCGCGTCGTTCAGGCCGGCGCGATGCCGATTGACACGTACGCCGTCCTCGCCGAACTGATGAGTACGTGGAACCGCCCCGACGCGATGGACTTCGCGCAAGTCATGGTTGACCACATTGTCCCGCCCTATCGGGCGCTGATGGAAAGCTACGACAAGGCGCAGCGCGTGCAGAAGGTCGGGCGGGAAACCACGTTGGATCGCTTGGAGACTGCCCAGGGGAGAGGTGCTGCGGAACGCAAGTCATCGCCCCAGCCTACGCGTCGGACAGCCAGCCCCGCCCCGGCGTCTCAGCGATAGACGTGACCCAAACTGAGGGGAACTCTGGTTGCCCAACAGTGAATTCGCTTAACTGACACCGGTTGCGAAACTCGTCCACCAGTTGGGGAGCGGCACGAACGACTCAAATCAGTAACTCGATTCGCTTGTGGTTCCATCGTCCGGTTGTTTATTCTAATCGGGACCTCATCCCATCAGAGCACGCTGTGCGCCGACACTTTGGGGAGCTCTCGCCACAGAAACTCCCCACTCATCTTCGGTGCGTTACGCCGGGTTGGCAAGGTGCTGCTTGAGTGTGTCCTCCACCTCAGCGATATCAAACGGCATGATTTTTCTCATGGCCGCCAGCACAAGGAGATTCAGCCATACCTGATAGTAGTCCGGCGGCTGACTGAAGTACTGCCCATGTCGCCAGTCCGGCCACGGCGGCGAGACGTTGAAGACCGGCAAGTCTGGATACGGTTGGGTCAGGATCCCTTGCGTGTCGTGGTGCTTCGGTCGAAATCCCCAGTAGCCGACGTGGCCGAACGGCGGCGGTGCCCACTTCGCCACCCGATCGCCACGCGAGCAGAAGTTGATGACTGTCTGAATCCTCTCCTGCCCGATGGTGTCGTGGAACGGCTCGGCGGTGTGGACGACGGCACCGACGGAAAGCTCAGTGAGGTTGGGATGTGGATGGAAGATTCTGGAAGATTTGGCGGAGGCGGTCGATCTGCTCCTGTGCCTGTGATGCAACATTGAGCGATTGCTGGTACTGCGTGCTGAGCGCGAGAATCCCCTGCTGCGCACCGTCCAACTGTTCCTGCAGATTGGCGCGCTGCTCTTCCACTTGCGTCAGCTGATCGGAGATCACCGCGATGCGACGAGTAGACCGGTCAAGCGCCGCCTGAAGCTCGGCGATCGACTCGTGGGCCTGATCGAGCTGCTGCTTCGTCTGCAACAACTCCTCGCTGTCACGCGCCAGCACGGTAATCTGATCCGCTTGAGCACGCGCTTGCTGCTCCCACTGCGCCCGCTGCGCCGCATGCTCCTCCAGCAACCGGCTACGCTCCTGTGACACCTGACGATCAGACGCTTCCTTGGACGCCAACGCCTGCTGCATCGCACTCTCCGTATCCGACAGGCGTCGAGTCATCAACTCGCGCTGCTGCTTCTGCTGCGCCACCTCTTGCTGCAACGTGGTGACCTCCTGCGTCAACGATTCACGCGCCTGGCGCTCGCGCACCGCATCCTGCTGCGCCGCCTGCATCTGACCGTGAAGACCTTCGGCCTCGGCCATCGCCACCGCCAACGCCTGCTCCAACGCCGCCCGCTGCGTCTGCGCCTGGGCCAGGTCGCGGGCGAGGGCTTCGGCCTGGCGCTCCGTCGCGTCCAGCCGCTGAGCCGCCTCGGTCTGCCGCTGGGTGAGCGCCGTGCGGAGCTGGTCGCGCTCCTGCTGGAGGGTGGTCATGGCGTGGGTGGCGGTGGCGGCTTGGGTCTGGGCCTGCGTCATCTGGGCGAGGGCGGCGGCCCGCTCCTGTTGGATGGTCGCCGCGAGTTGCTGGTGCTGGGTCAACTGCGCCTGGGCGAGCGTGAGCCCGTGCTGGAGTTCGCCGGCGCGTTGTTCCGTCAGCGTCAGGCGCTGGGCCAACCCTTCCCGCTCCTGCTGGAGCGCGGCGAGCGCCTGCTCCCGTTCGGCCACCACCGCCAGCAAGCGCTGGTGCTGTTGCGTGAGCTGATCGAGGCGGGCTTGGGCTGGATGCTGAGCAAACTGCTGCTGCAACGCTGCGATCTGCGCCTCATAATCATCGCGCAACCGCTGGATCTCCTGCGTCAGGCGCGCCTCCGCCTCCTTGATAGCTCGCTCGCGCTCACGCAACGCTTCCAGATGCTGCGCCTCCTGCTCGGATGAGAACCGCTGCAACATATCCCGCATCTGAGCCAATTGTTGAGTCAACTGCTCACGCAACGACTGCTGCTTACCCAGATCTCCCTCCAATGACGCGACGCGCTCCGTTGCTGCATCAATCTGCGCGCGATACTGCGCGATCTCATCGAGCGCGGCGCGCGCCGCCGTGTCGGAACGAGTCGCCGCATCCTGCGCCACCGCCAACGCCTGCTCCAACGCCGCCCGCTGCGTCTGCGCCTGGGCCAGGTCGCGGGCGAGGGCTTCGGCCTGGCGCTCCGTCGCGTCCAGCCGCTGAGCCGCCTCGGTCTGCCGCTGGGTGAGGGCGGTCTGGAGCTGGTCGCGTTCCTGTTGGAGGGTGGTCATCGCTTGCGTGGCGGCGGCCGCTTGTGTCTGCGCCTGCGTCATCTGCGCCAGGGCGGTCGCCCGCTCCTGTTGGATGGTCGCCGCGAGTTGCTGGTGCTGGGTCACCTGCGCCTGGGCGAGCGTGAGCCCGTGCTGGAGTTCGCCGGCGCGCTGCTCCGTGAGCGTCAGGCGCTGGGCCAACCCTTCCCGCTCCTGCTGGAGCGCGGCGAGCGCCTGCTCGCGCTCGGTCACCACTACCAGCAACCGCTGGTGCTGCAGTGTGAGTTGGTCGAGGCGGGCTTGGGCTATCTGCAACTGCTGCCCCGCATCCGCCAGACGCTGCCGCTCCTGCGCCAACTGCTGGCTGAGCGCTTGACGATCCTGCTGCAACCGAGCCACTGACTCGCGCTCCTGCGCCAACTGTTGCTCGGCCACCTGCGTCTGCTGCACCATCGCCTCACGGAGCATCACCATCTGATGTTGAGCTTCCTGCTCCACCCGACGATGCTCGACCACCAGCTGCTCAATCCGCGTCTGTGCCGCCTGCCCCTGCTGCGTCACATCAACCAACTGCTGTCGCGCCTGAGCCAGCTGCTCATCGAGCACATCCCGTTCATGCTGTACTTGCTCGAGCTTCTGCCGCGCCTGCGTCACGCGCTGCTGCGCCTCCTGGTCGGCGCGCTCGATCGCCGTCCTGGCACGCGCCTCAATCTCCCCCATCTCCTGACGCAACATCGCACTCTGCTGTTGCGCCTGCTGCTCGGTCTCTGCCACTCGCGCCTGCGCGCGTGTCTCCGTTTCACGAATCTCCTGACGCAACGCCGCCGTCATCCGCGCCGTCTCCGCCTGCGCGGTCGTCTTCACTTCCCGATACCGCTCCTCCAACACCGATAGCTCCTGCTTGAGCGACGCCGCATCACGGCTCGCCCGCTCAAATCCCGCCTGACGCATCGTGAGCGCCTCCTGCACTTCCTCCAGCCGATGCTCCGTCAGTTCGACCTTCGAACGCAGCGAACTAGCTTCCTCGACCAATTGCCGCCGCTCCTGCTCCCAATGCGCCTGCTCCAAACGCACCGACGAGAGCTGCTGTTGTAACGCCTCGGCCTCCTCCTGCTGCTTGGCTAGCGCCTCCTTCGCCTGATGCGCCGATGCCTCAGATGCCAGCAGTTGATCTTCGATCTGTTGCAATCGCTCCTGCATAGCATCAGTCTCACGCTGCCGCTGCTCCTCCACCGCTTGTATCACGCCATGAAACTGACGACTCTGCTCCTGCAGCTCAGCCACACGACCCTCGGCCGACGCCAACATCTTCTGCATCTCCGTCAACTCGCCCGCCTGCTGCACCACGGTGTCACGCACCTGCCGCCGATCCACCTCCGCCACGGCGAGCTTTTGCTCACTCTCCGTCAGCGATGCCCGCAGCTGATCGATCTTCCACAACACCTGACGCTGACTCTCATCAAACCGCTGCTGAGCATGAGCCAGCTGATCGAGCATCTGATCCCGCTCCTGCATCAACTGGGTGAGCCGCTGCTCCGCCTCGGTCAACTGGCGCACGCGCAACGCCCGCTCCTGCTCGAGCTCACCCTGCACCAGCACGTCCGCCTGCCCCTGCCCTTCTTCCGCGACCAACAGTTTCTGATTCAGCTGCAGCAACAACTGCTGATCCCGCTCGACCTGCCGCCGCAACCGCAGCGCCTCCGCCTCCGCCTGCTCGGCGCGCGCCCGCCACGCCTCGAGCTGACTCCCGGCCGCACCGAGTTGCTCGACGTACGCGGTGTTCTGCTGCTGCAACATCTCCACCGCCTGCGACAATTGCTGCGCCTGACCTCGCAACTCGCGCACCGTCTGCTCCACCACCATCCGGTCAGCCGACACGCTCGCCCGCCGATGCTCTTCCCGCGCCAGCCGATCATTCAGCCGCGACAACGCCGTCTCCATCGACGCCAGCTGCCGCTTGGTCTGCACCAACTCGCCCAGCTGCTGCCGATGCTGCTCTTTGAGCCGTTCGATCAACAGCGCGGCTTGCGTCAGCTGCGACTGCATCGCCGGCGACGACGGCGCCATGCCACCCAATGAGCCCGCGCTGCCGTCCAACGGTCCGGATGGCGACCCGAGCGCCGGTATCATCATCGATGCCACCGCTCCGTTCCCGGTCGCAGGTACGACGCCCACACCCTCACCCGCAACAAACGACGAGACGCCATCCGCCGACATCATCCCGCCGCTCTGCAATCGGCTGATCGCTTCGTCACACTCCTGCTGCTCGACTTGCGCCAACGCACGCTGCGGCCAGGATGGGAATCGATCTTGCACCATCTGCAGCAACGCTTGCGCGCGCCCCCACTGATCGAGCGCCTCATCGGTGTGACCCGACGCTTCCGATATCTTCGCCGCAGCAACGGCACGACGAGCTTGCTCGTAGAGATCGATCGGCGACGAAGCTGGTGCGGCGCCCAGCAGCAACACCGTCACCGCTGCGCCGAGCGCAGCAATAGTCAACCGGCGATACTGCACGACACCGATCATTCGCACCTCACTCCGTGGCATAGCACCACGCCCCATCCTGAACCCTGCACGATGTTAAACCGCCTCCTCCTGCTGCACCGTCACCGATGCCGGCTGCTGCCGCTCGAACACGCCGATCCGACGGTACTTCTCATACCGCTTCTGCAACAACTCCTCCGTCGAATACACGGACAACTCCTTCAGATGCCGCCGCAACGCGATGCGCACCGCCTCGGTCACCTGCCCGGCGTCACGATGCGCGCCTCCCAGCGGCTCCTCGATCTGCTCGTCAATGATCCCCAACCGCAGCAGATCCGCCGCCGTCAGCTTCAACGCCTCGGACGCCTCCTGCGCCTTGGCCCGGTCACGCCAGAGAATCGCCGCGCACCCCTCCGGCGAAATCACGGAGTAGTACGCGTTCTCCAACACGCAGACTCGATCCGCCACGCCGACCCCGAGCGCTCCCCCGGATCCTCCCTCGCCGATCACGATCGCCACGATCGGCGCCTCGATCAACGTCATCTCTCGCAGGTTGTAGGCAATGGCATGCGCCTGTCCCCGCTCCTCGGCTCCGATCCCCGGGTACGCCCCCGGCGTATCGATGAACACCACGATCGGCAACGAGAATTTCTCCGCCATCTGCATCAGCCGCATCGCCTTGCGATACCCTTCCGGATGCGCGCTCCCGAAGTTGCGGTATAGATTCTCCTTGGTATCGCGCCCCTTCTGATGCCCCATCACCATCACGTTACGCCCTTCGAACATCGCCAGACCGCCGATCAGCGCTTTGTCGTCGGCAAAGAGGCGATCGCCGTGCAGCTCGACAAATCCCGTCATCAACGCATTGACGTAATCGAGCGCGTACGGACGCTTCGGATGCCGCGCAATCTGCACCCGCTGCCACGGCGTCAGGTTCCGATAGACCTCCAGCTTCGACTGTTGCAACCGCTCGTCGAGCTTCCGAATCTCGCCGGAGAAATCCACCTTCTGCTTGACCGCCAGCGCCTTCAACTCCTCAATCTTCCGTTCCAACTCAACGATCGGCTTCTCGAAATCCATCCCTGCCATGCTGACACCCATCGTTCGTTACTCGTGAAGCGTCGTTCGTCAAGATCGATGACGCCCTCAACACGCTTCACGTATAACGCACCTGCCCTCACACACTCTTAATCGACGACCGTGACCGATGCCCCTTGGGGCACCACGGCATACAACTCCTCCACGTCGGGATTGAGCATCCGCACGCAACCGGCCGTGACCTGCTGGCCGATCGCCTGCGGCTCCTGCGTCCCATGAATGCCAAAGCCCTCTTTCGACCACCCCATCCACCGCGTACCGAGAATATTCTCCGGACTGTTCGCCGGCACCACCGCTCCGGCCTTGTACCAGACCGGATGTTCCAGCTTGTTGATGATCGTGAACGTGCCAACCGGCGTCGAGTTGTTCGTCCCCGTTGATACGACGTACAACTTAAACACATCATCGCCTGATATCAAACTCAGCGTATTCTGTGATTTGTCGACGAGAATATAGAATGGCACCGCACGCACCTTGAGCTTCTGGCCGGGGTGAATGGTGTCGCTCTTGAGCCGATTGCCCCGCTTCAACAGCTCCACGGTCGTGCTGAACTGTTTGGCGATCTTCACCAGCGCGTCGCCCGACTTCACCTCATACAGCTGATCCTGCTCCGTCACAACCGGTGAGAACAACAGATCCATGTTCACCCGCCCCAAGCGTTCCTGCGCAGTCATCGCCACAGAGGCGCGGGGAAACTGCTCCAACATCTTGGCGTATGTATCGCGCGCCTCAACTAGCTTGCGCTGCTGATAAGCGATGTCGCCGAGACCCAACAACGACCCCGACGCCTCAGGCGCCTGCGGGTACCGCTCCAACAGCTCACGGTATGTGCGCACTGCTTCATCCAGCTTCCCCTGCTTCATCAACGCATCCCCGCGCCTGAGCAGGCCCCCGGCGCGCGATCCCCACAACGCCCCGCCGCCATTGGCTGCACCGCGCGCCAACGCGACGCCCCCCATCGCCACCACCAAACCAATTGCCGCCACCACCACCCACCGTTTGTTCATCCGATGACCGATCCTCCAGACATGATTACACGAGCCGTCGAAAGAGCCACATCGCTACACCGATACCGATCAATCCCCCCACGAACACTTCGACCGGCGTGTGCCCAACCAGTTCCTTGAGCCGTTCTTGATCGATACCGCGTTTCCAATAGATGTCTTCGACGATTTTGTTCAGCACCTCCGCCTGTTTGCCGGCGGAGCGACGCACACCCTGTGCGTCAAACATGATCACGAGGGTAAACACGAGAGTCACGATGAAAAGAGTGGAGTGAAATCCTGAGGTCAACCCTACCGCCGTGGCTAGCGCCGTCACGCCAGCCGCGTGCGTGCTTGGCATGCCACCGGTGCCAACGAACCATTTGAAGTTCACGCGCCGCTCACGAATGATCCCAAGGATCACCTTGATGCTCTGCGCACACACCCAGGCGACAACCACCGTCAACAGCAGGCGGTTGTGCAACAACGCTGCGAATTCGTTCGACATCGGCTCTACGGCTCAACCGATGGAGCCGCGGGCAACACCTGAATCTTGACGCGCGACCCAAGCGTCGACTGCTGCTGAAACACCAGATAGCCCCGATTCCCAGTCTCTAGATCTTCCTGATCCTGCTTCCGACGCTCAGTTACCTTCTTAGCATGCATCTCATGCTTCACTTCTCGGATCGCCTTGCGCAACTCCGTGAGCGAATGCAGCCGCTCTTCCAATCGCTGCCGCTCCTGCGCAATCTCCTTCACCTGCGATTCCAACGTCGCTTTGGTCTGCGTCAACAGCGCTACATCCTTGGCAAGATTCAAGTTATACGTTTCCAACGCCGTCAGACGCTCCTTGGCTGCTTCCAACTCCTCACCAGACTGCGCCAAGCTGACACGCACCTGCTCCAACTCATCGCCAAGCGCCTGCTTCTCATGCGCCAGCGTCTCAACTTCCTGTTGCTTAACCTCTAACGCTGACTCGGCTTCCTGACGTAGCGTTTCCTCCGTCTCCAGCTGCCGTTGCGTTGTTTTGAGCTCAGTAGCGATCTGACGGTTCTCCCACCATAACATCGCCAAACCAACGATCGCAACAATCACGAGTAGAACGGTCAACACACGTCTGAGGCGACCGGGACCTCTTCCAGCAACCATTAGATCTCCTATATTTATAAAGTACTCACTCTTGACGAACAGTTTGCCACATGTTATGGTGATTGTACTCCAAACCACCTGAAAACGCAAGTAGTTTGAGCTTTTTCAGGGGTATGCTTTCACGTCTAGATAGCGCAACGTTGGTGGGACTTAACGCGTGCCGTGTCGAGGTGCAAGTTGATCTCGCCAATGGTCTTCCAACAATAGTAATTGTCGGCCTACCGGACGCCGCTGTCAAGGAATCTCGCGACCGCGTCAAGTCTGCCATTCAGAACAGCCAGTTCCCCTTCCCGCTCCAGCGGATCACCATCAACCTCTCCCCCGGTGACATCAAAAAAGAAGGACCGCTCTTCGACCTAGCTATTGCGCTCGGCATCTTGGGTGCCGCAGGCCACGTGAGCGCCGAACGACTGAAAGACTATATCGTATTGGGAGAACTAGGGTTAGATGGATCCGTGCAGAAAGTCTGCGGGATCCTGCCGATCGCTATGGCGCTGCGCCGTAACGGCCATCGGCGTCTGTTGATTCCAGCGGCAAATGCCGGAGAAGCTGCTCTCGTACCACAACTGGACGCCTACCCCATCCAACATCTCACGCAAGCGGTCGCCTTCTTGAACGGTAGCACAGCGATTCCACCGTGCCGACGAGCAGCCGATTCCTTCGCGCCTCCCATCTCACGTCTCGACCCGCTCGACTTCGCCGATGTCAAAGGCCAACAGCACGCCAAGCGAGCCCTGGAAGTCGCCTGCGCGGGCGGTCACAATGTGCTGATGTTAGGCCCTCCCGGCTCCGGCAAGACCATGCTGGCCCAACGCATATCCACCATCCTCCCTGATATGACCGAAGAAGAGGCGCTCGAGACCACAGCTATCTACAGCGCTGCCGGCTTGCTGTCTGAGGGACAATCACTGCTGGCCACCAGAGCATTTCGCACTCCGCACCACACCGCCAGCGCGATCGCGGTCATCGGCGGCGGCTCCAATCCACGGCCTGGCGAGATCAGCTTGGCACACCATGGCGTCCTCTTCCTAGATGAGCTGCCGGAGTTCCGCCGAGACGTGCTCGAAGTGCTGCGACAACCGCTGGAGGAGGGCACCGTCACCATCGCCCGCTCCAGCCGTTCTGTCACCTTCCCTGCACGCTTCATGCTCATTGGCGCCATGAATCCCTGCATGTGCGGATTTTTAACCGATCCTCGGCGGGCATGTCGATGCAGTCCGTGGCAGGTTGAACGGTATCGCGCCAAGATTTCCGGCCCGCTGCTTGATCGCATCGATCTCCATCTCGAAGTACCGGCGTTGTCGCCAGCGGAGTTGAGCAACGAGACGCTGGCCGAATCCTCGGCGGTGATTCGGCAACGCGTTAATGCGGCACGCGCGAAACAGCAAGCGCGCTTCGTCGGTACCACCATCAGCACCAACGCCGCGATGCCGCACAAGCTACTCCGAACGCACTGCGCGTTGCCGAAGCCAGCGAAGGAGCTACTGCGCGCCGCGATGCACGCGCTGCATCTCTCGGCGAGAGCCCACGACAAGATTCTGAAGGTCGCGCGCACGATTGCGGACTTGGCGGAGTCGGACATGATCCAGCCGGAGCACGTCGCGGAGGCGATTCAGTATCGGAGCTTGGATCGGCAACAAGTTAACTAGGCAGGTGGCGCGCAACTGATGCGAAGAATCGCCGACAGACTTATTCGCGGCGCCAACCGGTATGGTACAATCCCGCCTTGTCGCACACACCGATGACCGTAACCGGTACTCGAGCCACGCGGTCAAGCGGTACATGTCCGCACAACCCACAGGAGGCGAGAATGCTTCGACCTATTACATGGATGTCGATCGCCGTGAGCGCCATGATGCTCACTACCATAGCAACAGCCGCTGAACCCCAATCCGCAGGACCGCCGATCACGCCCAAGCGTGTGGAGGCCGACAGCAATCAGGATGGCAAGATCGACCGCACCGTCTACTACCGGGCGGATGGCACCGCCGAGCGCGCCGAACGGGACAACGACGCCAACGGCCAGATTGACGAGTGGATCTACTTCGATGAGAAGGGCAACGTCACCAAAGGTGAGCGGGATACCGATGGCGATGGCAAAGCTGACACATGGATGCACTACTAACGCGTGCTATCCGACCACGACACGTCCTATCAACACACCGCACGATTAGACAATCGCACAGCAAGAGCAGAGCCGTCAGTCTGGAGAGAGACGGCTCTGCTCTTGCCTACCAACAATTGCCTGGCAGCACCCACCAGATAGAGCGAGCCGGTGATCACAATCACTCCGTCAGGTCCGGCAGCTGACAGCGCGACATCCAACGCCTGCTCAATACTGGATGCCATCGAACACGGCAGACTCCCAACCGCCAGTACCTCTTGGCGCAGTTGTTCCGGCGATGCTGATCGAGGATTGTTGATCCGCGTGACGACAACGTGCCGGCTTAATGGAACCAACGCCCGCACCATGCCACGCACGTCTTTATCATCGGCCATACCAAGCACCAACGTCACACCCTTCCCCATCCCATGACGTAATAGCGCGTCGGCCAGCGCCCGGGCGCTGGTAGCATTATGCGCTCCATCGAGGACAACCGTCTGCTGTCGACGCACAACCTCCATCCGTCCGGGCCACACAGCCCCCGCCACCCCGCAGCGTATCGCTTCATCGGAGATACGCCATCCCTGTTCGCACAACACCTCGATCATCCCGATCGCGGTCGTCGCGTTGTCCAACTGATGGCGACCAAGCAACACGGTCTCCAGCTGTTCGATCCGACGATGCCTCATCACCACGGCGAAACGCTGCGAGAAGCCGTCGTGCGACTCCTCCGCGTAACGCAGATCGCTGCCGGACCAACGTAACGGCGCGCCGATCTGCGCCGCTGCCCGACGAAACACTTCTCCGGCCTCCGTTGGCTGTGGCGCCAATACCGCAGGGACACCGGCTTTCAAGACGCCCGCCTTCTCCCGCGCGATCTCCGTGATCGTCTCGCCGAGGATCGCCATATGATCCAGACTGATCGGCGCGATACCGCAGACACGGGGCGTGACAACGTTGGTCGCGTCCAATCGCCCGCCCAATCCCACCTCCAATACCGCGACATCCACCTGCTGTCTGGCAAAATACTCGAAGGCGACCGCTGTCACTTGCTCAAAGTAGGTGAGCGGTCCCCACGATGATCGCGTGGCACATGCCTCGGCTCGAGGCCGGAGCCATGCCACCAATTTGGCAAACTCTGCTTTACTGATCCAATCGCTGCCCTCACCCTCATGACCTGCAACCGGCAACTTGCGACTCGGGCAAACACGAATGCGCTCGCGAATCTCGACGAGATGCGGCGACGTGTAGAGACCGACGCGATAACCGGCAGCGCGCAAGATCGAATAGAGGAACGCGCATGTCGAGCCCTTTCCCTTGCTACCGGCAACATGCAGCGATGGAAATCGCTCGTGCGGATTCGCGATCTGCGCCAGAAAGCTGCGCATCCGATCCAGCTTCATCGACGTTTGGTACGGATAGTTGGAGAGCCGTTCGTAGTTGATGAGGGATTCGAGGTAGGAGACTGCTTCAGAGTATGTCATGACGGATTCGCTGCGATGGCTGGTGCGTTGTTCGTGAAGCACTGTGTGAACGCCAACGCTCTTACGCTTCACGAGCGACGAATGACGCTTCACGTACGTGCCGTCGCCTAGTGCTTAAAGTGCCGGACGCCGGTGCAGAGCATGGCAATGCCGTGGCGATCGGCCGCTGCGATTACCTCGGCATCACGAATGGAGCCACCCGGGTGGACGGCAGCGCGCACACCTGCCTTCGCCGCTACCTCAAGACCGTCCGCCATCGGAAAGAAGCCATCGCTCGCCAGGCCGGCGCCCTTGGCGCGCGCGCCGGCCTTGCGCACGGCATCCTCTACCGAGCCGACGCGACTCGTCTGCCCGGCACCGATGCCGACAGTCGCCGATCCCTTGACGATCACGATCGCGTTCGACTTGGCATGTTTGGCGACAACCCACGCAAACACCAACGAGCGGCGCTGCGCGACCGTTACCTTGCGCCGCGTCACCACCTTCGCACGCTCCACATCCATCGCTGCTGACTGACGCCGATCACTTTCCTGCGTCAATGCCCCACCGTCAATCATCGTCACCTGGCATTCCTGCTGACGACGCGCCGACGCCTTCACCGCCACAAGCCGCAAATTCTTCTTCTGCCGGAGCAGCGGCAACGCCTCACGCGCGAACCCGGGCGCCACCACACACTCGACGAACCGCGCCCGACTCAACGCCATCGCTGCCGCCCGATCGACCGTTCGATTGAACGCCACAATCCCACCATAGGCCGATACTGGATCACAACGAAACGCCGCTCGGTACGCCGCATCGAGCCGTTTGGCCATCGCGACGCCGCACGGATTGGTATGCTTCACGATGGCCGCCGCCGGCTCCTCCAGCTCCCGCACAATCCCCCACGCCGCATTCATATCCAGCAGGTTGTTGTACGACAGCTCCTTGCCGTGCAACTGCTTCGCCGATGCCAGGCCGATACCCGCCGCATCCGGCAGCCGGTACAGCACCGCTCGCTGATGCGGATTCTCACCGTACCGCAGCTCCTGCGCCTTCACGTAGCGCAACGCCAACTCGCTGGGAAACAGCGGACCGGCGACCTGCTGCTTGACCGACACCCCGGCGCCACCGTCCTCGGAGCGATCGCTGCGTCCCTCCAGATAATGAGCGATCGATTCATCGTACTCCGCCGTCGTCCGGAACGCCTCCACAGCCAACTGCCAGCTCGTCTCCTCGCGAAGGCGACCGCCGGACCGCGACAGCTCGTTCAGAATCATCGCATATTGCTGCGGCCGGCACACCACGGCGACGTGTTGGAAGTTCTTCGCCGCCGATCGCAGCATCGCCGGTCCACCGATATCGATCTGCTCGATCGCTTCCGAGAAGCGGACGCCTTCCCGCTCGATCGTCTGCCGAAACGGATAGAGATTCACCACCGCCAGGTCGATCAGCTCAATCCCCATCGTCTCCAAATCCTGGCAATGCTCCGGCTGATCACGACGCGCCAACAACGCCCCATGCACCTTCGGATGCAGCGTCTTCACGCGGCCGCCTAGAATCTCCGTGAATCCGGTATATTCCGCGAGCCGGCGGACGGGAATCTTCAACCGCTCGAGAAACGAAGCGGTGCCACCGGTGGACACGATCTCCACGCCGAGCCGATGCAACCCTCTGGCGAAGACATCTAGCTCCGCCTTGTCGTACACACTCACGAGTGCTCGCTTCACGACGATCATAGTGTGCGCATTCTAGCACGCAGCCAACTACTGAACAAGGTCACGACAAACCGTGTCCTGTGTAAAGTGTCACAGAACACAATCCAAGTACTTGCTTCGCCAATCCCCATAACACCTTGCACGTTACACCTGACACTAACCGGTCTCCCTGCTCAGTGTAAAATAAGCGCTGACCTTTCAGACACCGAACGACCAACCACCAAGCTGCTCGGCACGAAAAAGAGGCGGGAGGTTGCCCTCCCGCCCCACACGTGTCGCGCCGCCCACCGGCGCGTCGCCCGCGGCGCCTATAACAGCACCGCTAACGTCCTCACAAACCCGTGCCTATGTGCTCACGTTCCTACGTGTTTCTGTTCACCAAGAACATCTGCACACGCGCACCCAAGCACAGTGTTTAATTCTTGTGCGTCGTCTCCGAACTGTTGCGCTCCCGCTCTTGCTCCGGCGCTTCCGACGGCTTGCGGCCACGACGCGGTGCCACCTCACGCTCCAGATCGAACTCCTCGACATAGGTGAACACCTTCCCCTCGTAGTTCCGGAAAGTGTACATCCCCTTGTCTTGGGAGATCATGTAGCTCGGCGACACCGGAATCTTGCCGCCACCGCCCGGCCCATCCACGACAAACGTCGGCACCGCATAACCGCTCGTGTGGCCGCGCAGCTTCTCCATAAGGTTGATCCCGACCGCGACCGGCGTCCGGAAGTGGCTGGTACCGCTCACCGGATCACACTGATAGATGTAGTACGGCCGCACGCGGATCTTCAACAGCTCGTGCATCAGCTTCTTCATAATGTACGGGCGGTCGTTGATCCCCCGCAACAACACTGTCTGGCTGCCGAGCGGTATCCCGTTATCCGCCAGCGCATCGATCCCCTGCTTGACGCGCTTGGTCACTTCTTTCGGATGGTTGAAGTGAACGCTCATCCAGATCGGCCCGTGCCGCTTCAGCATCGCCAACAACTCCGGCGTAATCCGCTGCGGCAGGAAGACCGGCACGCGCGAGCCGATCCGCACAAACTCGATATGCGGAATCTCGCGCAGATTCTTCAGGATGTACTCCAACCGCGCATCGGAGAGGATCAGCGGATCGCCCCCCGAGATCAGCACGTCCCGCACTTTCTTGTTCGACCGGAGATAGTCGAACGCCAGCTCCAGCGGATACGGGCCGGAGCGAGCGGCGGCATTCGGCCCCACCGCCCGACGGCGCGTACAGTGCCGGCAGTACGCGGCGCAGATCTCCGTTGAGAGCAACAACACACGGTCCGGATAACGATGCACCAATCCCGGCACCGGCATGTCCTTGTCCTCTCCACACGGATCAGCCATATCGTTGGGGCTGACGTAGATCTCGTCGGCATGCGGCACCACCTGGCGGCGGATGGGACAGTCTGGATTCTCCGGATCCATCAACATCGCCCAGTATGGTGTGATCGACATCGACAAGCCCTGCATCGTCTCCCGGACGCCCTCTTCCTCCTCCGGCGTCACCTGAATGATCTGCTTGAGCTGCTCCAGCGTCTTGACGCTGTGCCGCAACTGCCACTTCCAATCATCCCACTCCGCCTCCGTCACATGCTCCCACATCGGAATGCGGTTATACGCGTTGTCCTTCAACGACGCCCTCCTTCCCGGCCCGCACGGGGCCAGCTCCCCTCGACACCTTCCGCTCGAGCGCCGACCGGAGGATTTGCTCGATGAGCGCCTCGTATCCGATGCCGCACGACTTGGCGATCATCGGCAAGTTGCTCTCCTCCGGATCCAGGCCAGGGAGCGGGTTCACCTCCAGCACGTACGGCACGCCGGATGCACTCAGCCGGATATCCGTCCGAGAAACATCCTGACAGCCCAACGCCTGGTGGGCCCGCAACGCCGCCGTCTCGACGCGCTGCTGCATCTGCGCATCGAGCCGCGGCGGACAATAAAACTGGGGCACCAGTCCCAACGACTCGTTCCCCTGATACTCCTTCATCCGCCATGAATAAAAATACTCCCCGGAACGGCGGCATCCGGA
>Ga0247727_10007292_pt1 | contig 21158 bp, 26 predicted proteins | sample WisWelCaveWW1625_FD_202498 | JGI IMG/M metagenome (GOLD analysis project Ga0247727, IMG submission 202498) | Biofilm microbial communities from Wishing Well Cave, Virginia, United States - WW16-25 | ecosystem: Environmental > Aquatic > Deep subsurface > Groundwater > Cave microbial mat | place... | reverse complement strand
CGAAGTCATCGATGAGCGAGGGCACGATGCCACTGTAGTCCGCCTGGGCCCCAGTCGCTATACTCTCGCCTATGAAGATCACCGACGTCCGCGTCCGCACCTTCGACTTGCCCCACCAGGAGCGCCCATTCCACCCCACCTGGCAGCCCGCCGCCAGCCGCAGCCACCGCATGTCCATCGTCGAGGTGCACACCGACGAGGGGATCACGGGCATCGGCGCGGGCGGCGTGCTCACGCGGCTGAACACCACCGCCGGGCTCTTCGTCGGGCGCGACCCGTTCGCCATCGAGCAGCATGTGGAGATGCTGAAGACGATCGCCTACTTCATGGGCCGCCCCTGGCCGATCGAGATCGCCCTCTGGGACATCGCCGGCAAGGCGGCCGGCCTGCCGCTCTACCAGCTCCTCGGCGGCAAGAAGGATCGGCTGCCCGCCTACGCCTCGACGGGCGAGCTGCGCCCGAAGGACCAGCGCGTCGACGATGTGCTGCGTCTGCGCGACGAGGGCTTTCGCGCCGTCAAGCTGCGCTTCCACAGCCCGAACCCCCGCGACGACCTGCCGACGCTGGCGGCCGCGCGCAAGGCCATTGGCGATTCGATGACGGTCATGGTGGACGCGAACCAGGCCTGGCGTTACCCGGCCGACCTCTCGCCCCACCGCTGGGACCTTCCCACGGCGGTCTCGCTCGCGCGGGCGATGGAGGAGTTCGACGTCTTCTGGCTGGAGGAGCCGCTCTGGGCGTACGACTACGACGGTCTGGCCGAGCTGCGCCGCCGCACGACTACTCGCATCGCCGGCGGCGAGCTGAACCTGGGCCTGCACGAGTTCCGAGAGTACCTCCGACACGGCTGCCTGGACGTCTACCAACCCGACGCCACCTTCGCGGGCGGGATAACCACGGCGCGCAAGGTGGCGGGCATGGCCGAGGCGGCGGGTCTGCTCTTCGCGCCGCACACCTGGTCGAACGGCATCGGCGTGATGGCCAACCTCCACCTGGCCGCCGCCGTGCCGAACTGCCCGTTCATCGAGTTCCCCTACGACCCGCCCGCCTGGCCTATCGAGGTGCGCGACTTCGTCCTCACGGAGCCGGTGCGCATCGACACCGAGGGCAACGTCGTCCTGCCGGACAAGCCCGGCCTGGGTATCGAGCTCGACGAAGGGGCCTGTCGGCGATACGAGGTAACGTAGGGTGCTGGACACATCGCAGGAGGCAATGTTCCCATTGACGCCCTTGGATTCGATTCGTTATAGTAGGGGCCTGTACAGTATGGCGTTCGACTGGTTCCAGACGAGGGTGCGGGGATAGTACGCGAAGTCCGCACGAACGAGCGCATTCGCGCCCGCGAAGTCCTCGTCATCGGGGTGAACGGTGAGCGGCTGGGCGTCCTGCCAATCACCGAGGCTCTGACCGCCGCCCGCGAGCGCGACCTGGACCTGGTGGAAGTGGCGCCGAGCGCCGCGCCGCCCGTCTGTCGTATTCTCGACTACGGGAAGTACAAGTACGAGCAGGCCAAGAAGGACCGCGACGCCGCGAAGCACAGCCACCACGGCGAGCTGCGCGAAGTGCGGTTCAAGGTGAAGATCGGCGATCACGATATGGACATGAAGGTTCGGCGCGCGGAGCGCTTCCTGCGCGAGGGGAGCAAGGTGAAGGTCTCGGTCATGTTCCGCGGTCGCGAGATCGTCCACCCTGAGATCGGCAGGGAGTTGCTGACGAAGGTCCAGCAACGCCTCGGTGAGTGGGCCATCATCGATAAGCAGCCGACGATGGAAGGCCGCTTCATGAACATGTACCTCGCCCCTGGAAAGGTCCGGCCGGCGACGAAGGCGCCGGCCGGCGAGAAGGCGCGAGAAGGCGACACGGCGCCAGAAGGCGAGGCGGCGCCCCGAGAAGAAGCGCCGGCGGTCGCGGAGGGCTAAGCATGCCGAAGCTCAAGACGCACAAGGGCGCCGCCGCCCGCATCGGCATCAGCGGGAGCGGGAAGTTCCTGCGACGAAAGGGCGGCGTGAACAACTTCCGGCGCAAGAAAAACCGCCGCGCGTCCGGACAGTTCGACGAGATGATGGAAGTGCACGACAGCGTGCGCCGCCGGATGCGTCGCCTGCTGCCCTACGGCCGCTGAGAACGAGAGATGAGCCGCGTCAAGCGAGGCGTCACCGCCCACCGCCGTCACAAGAAGATCCTCCGTCTGGCCAAAGGCCACCGCGGGCAGCGCCACAAAAACTTCCGGCGCGCCAACGAATCGGTCCTGCACGCGCTGGACTACGCCTACCGGGACCGGCGCGACCGCAAGGGCCAGTTCCGCCGCCTCTGGATTATGCGCATCAACGCCGCCGCCCGGCTGGAAGGGCTCACCTACGGCCGCCTGATCAACGGCCTGGCAAAGGCCGGCGTCGCCATCGACCGCAAGATACTGGCCGACCTGGCCGTGCGCGACATGCCCACCTTCGCCGCCGTCGCCGCCCAGGCAAAGGCCGCGCTCGGCGCGGCCTAACACGTAGCCCCACCGTTCCGCGCTCGATACCATACGGCGGATGGGCCGCCTCCTTCGCTATGTCGCCCTGCTGACGCTCGCTGTGTCTCTCGCCGCGTGCGGCGACGACGAACCGGAGCCGGGGCCGACTGCCACCCCAACCGCCACAGACTCTCCGCCGCCCAGCGCGCCGCCTGCTTCCGAGATCGCGTTGCCAGAGGGCTTCTCGGCCTACGTGGTCGCTGAGGGCTTCTCATCGCCCACGTCCTTGGCTCAAGATTCCGCCGGCGCCGTCTACGTTTCTGAACGTGGCGGGCCGATTTTTCGCCTCGACGATACCGACGATGACGGCATACTCGAAAGCAAGGCGGAGTTCGCATCCGGCCTCGCGCTGGTCAACGGCATTGCCTTCGGGCCGGATGGGGCGCTGTACGTCGCGAGCCAGGGGCGCGTCATGGTCGTCCGGGACAATGATAGCGACAGAACGGCCGACAGGAGCGAAGAGATCATCGCGGGCCTGCCGCGTGGCGCGCACCAGAACAACGGGCTCGCCTTCGGTCCGGACGGCAAGCTCTATCTCACTAACGGCTCGACCTGCAACGACTGTGAAGAACCTGACGAACGCTCCGCTGCGATCCTCCAGGCGAACGCCGACGGTTCCGGCCTCGTCATCTACGCGCACGGACTGCGCAATCCTTACGACATTACCTTCGACCCACGAGGCCGTCTGTGGTCGACCGACAACGGCTCCGACCCGCCCTGCAACACCATCGATGAGCTGAACTTGGTGCAGCAAGGCGCCGATTACGGCTGGCCGTACAGCCCCGCTTGCGACAGCCTCCAGTCCGGCACGCCGCCGATCGTCAGCCTGGGCTTCAACACGGCCTCGACCGGCCTCGACTATTACGACGCGGAACAGTTCCCTGACGCGTATCGCGACGATCTCTTCATTACCCTCTGGGGCAGCAACGCCACCGCCCCGAACTCCGCCGGCCGGGTGCTCGTGCACGCGGAGATCACGGAGACGGCAGCGGGACCGCAGGTGACGGTTGAGGAGTTCGGCACGGGGTTCGAGAACCCGATCGACGTCATCGTCGACCGGGACGGCACGCTGCTCGTCCTCGACTTCGGTTCGGGCCAGCTCTACCGCATCATCTACACCGGATAGACATCTTCGATTAGACGCGCCGCCCGCCTGCCCGATACCATGATGGCGGGATGGCCCGCCGTCCTTTCGTTGCGCTCCTCGCGTTCGCCTCCGTCCTCGCCGCGGTGCTCGTCGCGTGCGGCGAGGGCGAGGACGACCCTATGGCCGCGCCCACCCGAACGCGGACGCTGCGTCCGACCGCGACGATCACCGCCACGCCCTCGCCCGTCACCCGGACGCCCACCCCGCCGCCGCCCCCACCGCCGACGGCGACCCGCCCACCGGCGCCATCCTCCAACGATCAGCCGCCGCCGAGCGGCAGCGGCCCGCCGAAAGCGAGCGGCATCTCGCTGCCACCCGGGTTCACGGCCTTCACCATCGCCGAGGGCTTCTCCAGGCCGACCTCGGTCGCCGTCGGGCCGGGCGGCGAGCTCTACGTCTCGCAGCGCCACGGGCCGGTGCACCGCCTCTTCGACAGCACCGGCGACGGCGTCTTCGAACGCAAGACGACACTCGTCTCCGGCCTGGCGGAGCTGACCGGCATCGCCGTCGCCGCGGACGGGACGGTCTACGTCTCGAGCACGGGCCGCGTGTCGACGGTGCGCGACACGAACGGCGACGGCGTGGGCGACTCGACGCGCCACATCATCACCGGGCTCCCCAGCGGGCGTCACCAGAACAACGGCATGGCCTTCGGCCCGGACGGCAAGCTCTACCTCACGAACGGCTCCACCTGCGACGACTGCGCGGAGGCGAACCAGCTCTCGGCGACGATCCTCCAGGCGAACCGCGATGGCAGCGGGCGGCGCGTCTTCGCGCGGGGGCTGCGCAATCCCTACGACCTGGTCTTCGACAGCAGCGGTCGCCTGTGGGCGACGGACAATGGCTCCGACACGCCCTGCGCCACGATCGACGAGCTGAACCTGATCCGCGATGGGGGAGACTTCGGCTGGCCCTACCGTCCGGCCTGCGACCCCTACCGCGACGGGACGGCGCCCGTCGCGGACCTGGGCCTCCACACCGCCTCGACGGGCATCGACGTCTACGACGGCGGCCAGTTCCCCGCGCGTTACCGGGGCAACCTGTTCGCCACGCTCTGGGGCAGCCTCTTCACGACGCCCCGGCCGTACGGCCCGTCGCTGCTGCGCATCGTCATCGAGAGCGGGCCGCGCGGCCGCGTCGAGGTGTTCGGCACGGGCTTCGCGAACCCGATCGACACCGTCGTCGACCGCGACGGGACGCTGCTCGTGCTTGACTACGGCACCGGGCGGCTGTACCGGGTGGTCTACACGGGGTAAGACCCGGAACCGCGGAATAACGGAACGAACCCGACCTGGTCCCGATGTTCAGTTGTCCTGTTGCTCCGCCAGCCGCGGCACGGTGAGCTGGCCGTGGGGGAGGACGGCGATCGCCGGCTCGCGGCCATGCTCCGATAGGTGGCGCTGCCGCAACGCCTCGACCGTGGCCGAGACGTCCTCGCAGTAGCGGAGGTGGGCCGCCTCCGTCGTCTCGCGCGACATGGCGGAGTGGAGCCAGACATCGGCCTTCGCCTGCACCATCGCCTGCACCTGGACGCCCCACTGGTCGTAGCGGGCGAAACCCGGCGAGCAGATGCGCTCAAGCAGCGCAGCGGGCGAGGCCTCGCTCGTCAGCAGCTCCGTGTACTCCGCGAGGCCGAGGCCGTCGCGGCACTCGGCGGCGAGGATGATCGACCCGCCTTCGCGCACCGCCTGCGCCGCCACCGACATGCCCTTCACCGACTGGTAGAGGTTGAGGTCGGCCGGGTAGCCCATGTTCGTGCTGACAACGATGTCGAACACGCGCGAGACGGGCCGCACGTACTGTCGCCCCGCCTGGGCGATGCCGGCCTCGTGCGCGGCGACCAGCTCGCCGGCGAACACGCCCGTGACTTCGCGGCGCTCGTTCAGCGTCACGTTCAGGCAAAAGGTGGGCCGGGTGAGGAGGGCGATGTCGCGCATCTCCTCGAAGATCGGGTTGCCTTCGCCGACGCACCAGGTGGCCTTCGAGTGGCTGAGCATCTCGGCGGCGTGGTTGCTCATGACGATGGCGGCGCCCGCTACGCCCGGCAGGACGCCCTTCCCGCCGCCCGACCAGCCGGCGAACAGGTGCGGCTCCACGAAGCCGGTGACGATGCGCGCCTCCGCCTCCAGGTAACGGCGGTTGATCCCCACCTCGACGCCGCGGGCGGTCGTCGTGAGGTAGGACAGGGCGCTCTGGTCGCGGGCGTCGTGGTCGACGACCTCGTAGGTCGAAGCGATCTCCGGCCCGAGGATGCGCCGCACCTCCTCCGGCGTGCTGGCGCGGTGCATGCCGGCGCCGATGATGATGACGACTCGCTCGCGGGCGACGCCGGCGGCGTGGACGGCGTCGAGCAGCGGCGGCAGGAGGAGGCGGTTGGGGACCGGGCGGGTGATGTCGGAGACGACGACGGCGACGCGGTCGATCGGGCGCACCAGATCACGCAGGGGCGGCGAGCCGAGCGGCGCCGCGATCGCCTCGGCGACGGCGCGCTGCGGGTCGGCCAGGCCGGGGACGCGCTCCGGCTCGAGGACGATGGCGCTCTCCGGCAGCTCGACCTCAAGGCCGGACTCACCGTAGGCGAGCTGGACGCGCATGACGCCTCGATGGTAGGGGGCGGGCCGATCGGGTGTCAACGGCGTGACAGGGGCATGAGGCTGGAGGCTGGACTAGCGCTTCTCGCCTCCGTACGTTTCAAGGTCTGGGATGTCGGCGTAGTCTGCGAGGTTGCGCGTCACGAGCGTGAGTTCGTGATCGAGAGCCGTGGCGGCGATCAGGAGGTCGAGGGCGCAGCGGTTGACGCGCTTACCCTGCCTCCTCAGAGTCTCGCGAAGGACGGCGCAACGACGGGCGATGGCGGGAGAGATGGGCAGCAGCGGCACGGCTTCAACCAGGGCGTCGAACCTCATGCCAGCCTCCTCAGGACGCTCGGCGCGAGCGACGCCCTCATAGACCTCCATGTAGGTCACGACGCTGATGGCAAGGCCTTCGTTCGCCAGCCGTTCGAGGAGCGCCAGCGCCTCAGGGACGCCAGCCAGGTAGTCGATGACCCAGTCCGAGTCGACGAGATAGGGCATCCGCTAGGAAGGCCGGCCTTTGCTGTCCTGTCCCCTGGCCCGGCGAACGTCTCGGCGCAGCGCTTCTCGGTCGACACCGGCGAGCGCGCCCGCGCCCTCCCGCAACGCCGACCTGACGCGCGACGGGTCGTAGCCAGCCCAGACGCCAGCGATCTCACGCCGCGCGGGCGCGAGGAGCGCCTCCAGCTCTTGGCGCCGGATGCGGATCGTCCGTTCGCCCGCGCGGACGGCGACGAGACGTCCCTGGTCGATCCAGCGCCAGACGGTGGTACGGCTGACGCGCAGCTCTCGCGCCGCCTCAGCGACGGTGAGGAAGGGGCCGCTTGTTGATGCGCTCACGTTTCACAGCATACCGTTCGTTGCATATGTTATCAATCGGCCGGGCGGTTGACGCGCCGGAAACGAGGAAGGCCTGGCGCCTGCCCGGCCTTCCTCATGCGATCGACGTGAGTCCGTTAGTCCGAGGTGGCGTGGATGAGGACGAGTTGCGGCGATTCGCCATCCGGCGAGGCGCCGGCCCAGAGGGCTTCGGCGCCGTCGTTCCGGGTCCAGACGCCGAACGCGACCGCGCCGCCGGTGGCCTCCACGTCTAGCTTGTAGACCTCCGTCCAGTCCGAGAGCTCACCACTGTAGAAGGCCAGGAGCTCCTCGGGCGTACCGTCGACGTTGTACTCGCGGTACTCGATAGTCGTGAACGCGCCGGTGTCGAAGTCGGCGTTGGGAATCTGGTCGCTGGTGAAGCTGCCGGAGTCCCGCTCCTCGGCCCCTTCGGGGAGGGGGACGTCATCGAACGAGCCGGCGCCGCTGTCGTCGCTTCCGTCCGAGGTCGGTTCGACGGTGGGATCGCCGTTGCCCTCCTCGGTGGTCGCTTCGGTGGTGGGGGTGGTCCCGTCACCATCTCCTGGCCGGGCGTCGGCCGCCTTCGCTAGAATGGCGACGCCTTCATGCTCCTGATTCGGCCATGAGGGGCCTGCAGTGGTACTCGAATCACTCACACCTGACGAGGGGGCACGCGCAAGTATGAGGAGGCGGCATTGGTGCTAGATCGGCTGCGGCTGGACGGCAAGGCGGCGGTGGTGACGGGCGCCGGGCGCGGGCTGGGCCAGCAGATGGCGCTGGCCCTGGCCGAGGCCGGCGCCGACGTCGTCTGCGCCGCCCGCACGGCGTCGCAGATCGAGGCGACGGCGGAGGCGGTGCGCGCGCTCGGCCGTCGCGCGGTCGCCGTGCCGGCCGACGTTCGCGACTCGGCGCAGTGCGACGCGCTGGTGCGGGCCTGCGTCGACGCGTTCGGCCGCATCGACGTGATGCTGTCGAACGCGGGGATCGGCGACGCTCGCGGGCACAGCCGCGAGCTGTGGGACGTGAGCGACGAGGACTGGCGCGACACGCTGGACGTCAACCTCTCAAGCGCGTTCTACTGTGCGCGCGCGGCCTCGCGGGCAATGATCGAGCGCGGCGAAGGCGGCGCGATCATCAACGTCGCGTCGGGCACGGCGCTGCGGGCGTACACGCTGAACTTCGCGTACGGGGCGGCGAAGGCGGGCGTCATCGCGCTGACGAAGACGCTGGCCGTGCTGCTCCAGCGGCACGACATCCGGGCGAACTGCATCATCCCCGGCTTCGTCTCGCAGCGACCGGCGCGCGGCGAGGAGGAGCTGGCGATGTTCGGCGCGCGTGGGCGCTACATCCCGGCGCAGCGCCTGGGCGAGGCGTGGGAGCTGGGGCCGCTGGCCGTCTACCTGGCGTCGGAGGCGTCGAGCTACGTCACCGGCCAGGGGTTCATCATCGACGGCGGCGGCCTCGCGGGCGGGCTGGCGCCGCTGGGAGGCGAGAAGCGGGAAGCGAGATGAGAGGCTAGATGCCCGTCCCTGAGTGGCCGAACGCCAGGCGCGGCCTGGACGCGTACGACCTGTCGGGGCGGCGGGCGCTGGTCATCGGCGCGGCGGCGAGCGTCGGGCGGGCGATCGCGCTGGCGCTGGCGGAGGCGGGCGCGGACCTGGCGCTGACGACGGTAACGACGGACGGGGAGGAGGCGATGGCGCTGCGCAAGACGGCGCGGGCCGTGCGCGAGCTGGGCCGCGCGGCGGTCGAGCAGGTCGTTGACGCGTCGCTGGGGACGGGCGTCCAGGTGATGGTGCGCCAGGTGACCAAGGAGCTGGGGCGCATCGACGCGCTGGTGAACGCGCCGGTGGCCTCCGCCGAGTCGTTCGGCAGGCCGGCGACGAAGGTGAGCGACGCGGAGTGGGCGAAGGTGATCGCTCGCCACCTGAGCGCGACGTTCTTCGCCTGCCGGGCGGTGGGGCGAGAGATGCTGAAATCGGACGCAGGCGGGCGGATCATCAATGTGGCGTCGGCGCTGGGGGAGCGCGGCCTGCCGGACGCGTCGGCGTACTGCGCGGCGCAAGGGGGCGTGCTGAACCTGACGCGGGCGCTCGCACAGGAGTGGGCGCCGCGCGGCATCACGGTGAACGCGATCGCGCTGGGCTGGATGGAGGACTCGCCGGCCTTGGGCGACCCGACGCCGGAGGCAAACCGCACCGTGCGCTTCATCCCGATGAAGCGCGTCGGCCGCCCGGACGAGGTGGGGCCGCTGGCCGTCTACCTGGCGTCGCAGGCGTCGGGCTACGTGTCGGGGCAGGTGTTGTTCGTCGACGGTGGCCTGACGGTGCATCTGTGAGGGACGACGGAACCAGGAACCAGGAGCGAGGGATCAGGGACAAGGAACAAGGAGCGGGAGGGCCGGGCGTGGGGAAGGTTGTTAGGCTAGGGGCAGGGGCTGGCGAGCTGCGCGCGCGGTTCAACCACCACAGCGCCTGCGCGCGCGTGCTCATGCTCGTCTCGCCGACGTGAGAGCTGTGCCGGCAGGGGGCCTCTGTCATGCAGACCGGCGTACTGAACGCCATCGACGACCAGGGTTTGCGGGCGTACGTGGTCTGGGTACCGATCCTGACAAGCGACTCCTCGCCGCCAGACGAGGCGACACGCGCGCTCGTGCCAGACGCGAGGGCGATGCACTACTGGGACGCGCGACGCGCGTTGCCGGACCTCTTCGCTCCGCTGCTTCAGCTACCGCCCGGCTCGCCCGCCTGGGACGTCTACCTGGCGTACCCACCGGGCGTCACCTGGGAGCAGGCCCCGCCCGCACCATCGTTCTGGCAGCACCAGCTCGGCGACCTCGCGAGCGCGCCGCCGCTGGACGGCGCGTCGTTCGCGGCGCAGGCACGGGAGCTGCTGCCGTGACCAGCAACAAGGGATCGTGGCGCCGATCCACGATGTTCCCCTAGCGACAGCCGGAGGAGGACGACATGGCGACTGCGAATGTCAACGGCATCGATCTGTACTACGAGGTGCGGGGCGCCGGCCCGACGCTGGTGTGGCTGCACGGACTGATGGAGGCAATCGCGCGGTCAAGGGAGATAGGCGAGGGCGTCGAGGAGCTGGCGGAACGCGGCTTTCGCGTCGTCAGCTATGACGCGCGGGGGCACGGCGAGTCGGGCTACACGGAGGACGAGTCGCATTACACCGTGCAGGCGCACGCCGAGGACATGGCGGCGCTCTTCGACCACCTGGGCATCGAGCGGGCGCACCTCGGCGGCAGGTCGATGGGGGCGGGAGTGAGTATCTGTCTCGCGCTGGCGCACCCGGAGCGCGTCGAGCGACTGGTGCTGCTCCTGCCGCCGGCGCTGGCGGCGACGCTGGGGCCGCCGCAGCAGGTCTTCGGCGGGCTGGCGACGCTGATCGAGGCGCAGGGACTGGAACAGGCGGTCGATGTGGCGATGCAGCTCCCGCAGTTCGTCGAGCTGCGGGAGACCGACCCGCAAGAGTACGAGTCGATGCGCGGCTGGCTGCTGTCACAGCGGCCGGCGTCCGTGGTGCCGGCGATCCGGGGGTTGTTGGTGAACGGCCCGCCGTTGCCGGAGGAACGTTTCGCCGAGATCCGGGCGCCGGCCCTCATCGTTGGGCAGCCGGACGACGAGATCCACCCGGCGTCGAGCGCGGAGACGCTGCACGCGGCGATCGCGGGCTCGCGGCTGCTGATGGCCCCGACGTTCGACTACTACCGCTCCCACCACGACGAGCTGCTGGACGCAGTGGCGTCGTTCCTGCGAGAGGACGTGGCGGGGAAGTAAGATGAGGGTGGCTGTCAACGGATAGCGAACGGATAAACGGATGGCTATGCGACGACGCCGGGGAATCATCATCATGGGCAAGCGAATGGAACAGCCTCTGCCACCACCGCATCGGAGGTCGCTGCGCGGCATCTTGAAGCCTCGCCCGAAGAAGCCGATCCGAGACTGGCGCGAGGCGCAAGAGGCGATCGAGGCCGCGATAGCTGAGGAGTTCGAGAAGCGTATGCGGGAAGCCGCGGAGACATAGCATGGGCTACGAACAGATCTTGTACGAGCGCGAGGGCGGGAAGGCGCGGATCACGCTCAACCGGCCCGAGAAGCTGAACGCGATGACGCCTCGCCTGCAGCGCGAGCTGCACGACGCGCTGTGGGAGGCGGACGGCTCGTCGGACGTGCACGTCATCGTGCTGCGAGGCGCCGGCCGGGCGTTCAGCGCCGGCTACGACATCTCGCCGCCGAGGTCGGCTGACGACGCGCACGCCGCCGGCCTGACCGGCGCCGAGGGACGCCGCGGCCGGCGCGACTTCGACGACGATACGTGGTGGATCGAGCGCGACCAGCGGCTGCGCACGGCGGTGATGGACGTGCACAAGCCGGTGCTCGCGCAGGTGCATGGCTACTGCCTGGCGGGCGGCACCGACCTGGCCCTCCTCTGCGACGTCGTCGTCGCGGCAGAGGACGCGGTGCTGGGCTTCCCGCCGGTGCGCAACCAGGGCTCGCCGGTGAACCACATGTGGACGTACCTGGTGGGCCCGCAGTGGGCGAAGTACTTCCTGCTGACCGGCGACCAGGTGTCGGGCGAGGAGGCGGCGCGCATCGGGCTGGTCTGGAAGGCGGTGCCCCACGGGAGGCTGGAGGCGGAGGTGGAGGCGCTGGCCGACAAGATGTGCCGCATCGACCCGGCGATCCTCTCGGCGAACAAGCGCATCGTCAACGTCGCGCTGGAGCTGATGGGGGCACGGACGGTGCAGCGCATGTCGGCCGAGATGGACTCGCGGGCGAGGCTGGCGCCGGCGGTGCGCGAGTTCTACCGGCGCATCGCCGAGGACGGGCTCAAGCCGGCGCTGGCATGGCGCGACGGGCCGTTCGCGGACCTCACAGGCAGCGAGGTGGCCGCCAGGCGTCGCGCCGAGCAAGAGGCCCGGCTGCGCGGGCAGTAGCCATCGTCATCCGACCGGAGGCGCCGGCGGACCGCGAGCGCATCGCGGCGGCCGTCGAGGCGGCGTTCGGCCGTCCGGACGAAGCGCGTGTGGTGGAGCTGATCCGGGCGTCGGCGCACTACGTGCCGGAGCTGGCGCTCGTCGCCGAAGAAAACGGCATCGTGGTGGGGCACGTCATGTTCAGCTACGCGACGCTGGTGGGGGACAACGAGCGCCGCGTGCTGGAGCTGGCGCCCGTCGCGGTGACGGCGGAGCGGCAGAGGGACGGCATCGGCAGCGCGCTGATCCGCGAGGGCATCGCGCGGGCGGAGGCGCGCGGCGAGCCGCTGATCGTCGTGCTCGGCCATCCGGGCTACTACCCGCGCTTCGGCTTCGAGCCGGCGCGCGCGCATGGCATCGAGCCGCCGTCGCCGGAACTGGCGCCCGCATTCATGGTGCGACGCCTGGCCGCGTACGACCCGGGGCTGCGGGGGCAGGTGCGCTTTCCGCCGGCGTTCGATGCGACATGAGCCCGACATGAGCGAACTCGCCGGCAAGCGGGTGCTCGTCATCGGAGGCGAGACGGCGGCGGGCCGGGCGCTGGCCGTCGGCCTCGGCGAGGCGGGGGCGGACGTGGCCGTCGTCAGCCTGACGAAGGCACGGGCGGCTCAGTTCGCGATCAACTCGGCGCTGAACGAGCTGTGGGCGATGGGCCGGCGGGGCCTGGCGCTGCCGATCGACGCCTCGGACGCGGCGCAGGTGCGCGACGCCGTCGAGCGCGCCGAACGGGAGCTGGGGCGCCTCGACGGGGCGGCGGCCGTCGCGGACGAGGGGACGCCGGTGGCGCTCGAGGCGCTGCGGGCGGCGCTGCCAGGCCGCGAGGTCATCGAGGTGGCGGCGGACGCGAGTGCGGCGGAGGCGGTGGAGGCGATGCGCAAGCGAGTCTAGACCACACGGCATGGGCGGAGCCGGCCCTTCCCCTTGACATGCTATATAATATCTGCTATATAATTCTCCTTAGCTATAGGAGGACCGATGTCGCTCAAGCACGCCCTACTCGGCTTCCTGAACTACGGCCCCATGACCGGCTACGAGCTAAAGAAGGTGGTCGACGTTTCCATCGCACACTTCTGGAACGCCGAGCTCAGCCAGATCTACCCAACCCTCAAGCAGCTCGAGGCGGAGGGCCTGGTCGACATGCAGGTGCAGGTGCAGGAGGAGCGGCCGAACCGCAAGGTGTACTCGATCACCGATGACGGTCGCAGCGAGCTGGGGGATTGGCTCAGCACCCCCGGAGACATCGACCGGGTGCGTGAGCCGTTGCTCATCAAAGTGTTCCTGGGTGCATCTCTGCGGAGGGAGCAGCTGTTGAACGTCCTGCGCCACAGAGCGGATGCGTTGAGGCGGGAGATCGAGGCGCATGAGCTGGCGCCCGCGCACGCCGAACAGCTCGCGCAGGCCGTCGGCGTGAGACACGATGCGTTCTTCTGGCGGCTCACCATAGAGGCCTACCTGAGGCGGATGCAGGCCGAGGTCGAATGGCTCAGCGACGCCATCGACGCGATTGAGCAAGTTGAGGACGCCTACTTCGCGGGCCAGCGGCCCCGGTCTCGATCCTTCGATGCCCGGAGAACGATCGGGATTCTCGAAGAACACGCACCGGGGCCGCACGTATCCAGGAAGGGAGAACAGAGCGATGCCAGCCACACCTGACTCCACCGTACACGTCACGTCATATCCGAGACAAACGAAGCGGGCTCTGCAGGGGCACCGCTTGTTCGCGTTCGCATGGGACTGGTTGGTGCGGCGTGAAGGGAAGGCGTCGCGAGAGATGCGGGCGAAGCTGCTGGGCGCCGTCCGCGGACGCGTCCTGGAGATCGGCTGCGGCACGGGCGCCAACTTTCCCTACTATTCACCTGACGCGCAGGTGGTAGCGACGGAGCCGGACCCCTACATGCTTCGACGGGCCGAGCGCCGGCTCGCACAACTCGGCCTTGCGAACGTGGAGTCGCGGCAGGCTCCAGGGGAGGACCTTCCCTTCGACGATGGCTCATTCGACCACGTGGTGTGCTCCTGGGTGCTCTGCCATGTCGGCGACGCTCCAGGGGCGCTGGCCGAAGTCCGGCGGCTGCTCAAGCCCGACGGCTCGTTCCGCTTCATGGAGCACGTGCGCAGCGAGAGCCGCGTCTGGAGCCGCGCACAGGACATCGTCGACCCTGTCTGGAGCCGTCTGCTCGACGCGGGCTGTCACGTCAACCGACGCACCCAGCACGCGATCGAAGAGGCAGGCTTCCGCATGGAGTGGGTTGAGCGCGCGCACCTCTCGCCGCCCACCACACCCGGCATCTACGGTGTTGCCCGGCCGAGGTAGACACAGCGGTTCGCGCCGTTGCCTGCGGTCGCGCCGCCCTACTCGTCCTGGCCCGCCACCGGCGCGCGGGAGGTGACGCCTTCGCGTTCGAGGGCGGCGACTTCGTCTTCCCTGAGGCCGAGGAGGTCGCGGAACACGTAGTCGTTGTGCTCGGCGAAGCAGGGGGCGGGCAGCCGGACGTGAGGCGGCGTGAGGCTGAAGCGCCAGGCGGGGCCGTCCATGGGCCAGACACCGGCCTCTCCGTGGGTCACCTCCTCCCAGAAGCCGCGCTCAGCGAGGTGGGGGTCGGCGAGCAGGTCGGGGATGGTGAGCACGGGCGAGGCGGCGACGCCGGCGGCTTGCAGCCGGTCGGCGGCCTCGCGATGCGAGCGCTCGCGCGTCCACGAGGAGACGATCTCGTCCAGGGCGTCCTGGTGGCGGTGCCGCGAGACGACGTCGGCGAAGCGCTCGTCGCGCGCCAGCCCGGGCGCGCCGATGGCGTCGCAGAGGGCGGCGAACTCGGCGTCTGAGGCGACGGCGATGGCGATCCAGGCGTCGTCGCCCTGGCAGGGGTAGGCGCCATGAGGGGCCATAGAGGCGTGGCGCGTGGCGCGCCGGGGCGGCTCGCGGCCGGTCATCGAGTACTCGACGAAGAACTCGCCGACGAGGGGGAGGAAGGCCTCCCACTGGGCGACTTCGATGTGCTGGCCGCGACCGGTCCGGCGGCGGTAGAGCAGCGCCGCGATAGCCGCGGCGGCGGCGGTGGCGCCGGCCATGGGATCGCCGTAGGAGATGCCGCTCTTCTGGGGCGGGCCGTCGGCGTAGCCGCTGAGCGAGGCGAGGCCGCCGAGCTGCTCCATGTGCGTGCCGTAGGCGGTGCGAGCCGCGTCCGGCCCCGAGAGGCCGTGGCTGGGCATCGAGACGAGGATCACGTCCGGACGAGCGGCGCGCATCTCCTCGTACGTGAGGCCGAGGCGCCGGAGCACGTCGGAGCGATAGTTCTCGACCACGACGTCGGAGAGGGCGACGAGGCGGAGGGCGAGCTCGCGGCCCCGCGGCCGGGCGAGGTCGATAGCGCAGCCGTACTTGTTGCGGTTGTAGTGGTTGAAGAAGGCGGAGCGGTTGTAGGCGCGCTCCGTCTCGCGGGGGAGGAGGCTGAGCGAACGGAGCATGTCCCAGGCGCCGGGCGACTCCACCTTGATCACCTCGGCGCCCATGTCGGCCAGGAGCCGGGTGCCGTAGGGCCCGGCCCAGACCATCGAGAGGTCGAGCACGCGCGTTCCGAGCAGGGGCAGGCGCTCCACTAAACCACCCCCGTCGCGCGCAGGCGGACGAGGTCGCCCGGCGCCAGGCCGAGCAGCTCGCCGTAGGCCGAAGCGTTGTGTTCGCCCAGGCGCGGGGCCGGGCGCAGCTCCCAGCCGCCCTCGGCCGGGCGGAAGGGGGGGCCGGGGTAGGTGAGACGGCCGGCGCGGGGGTCGTCCAGGTCGCGGAAGGAGGCGCGTTCGCGCAGATGCGGCTGCTGGAGCACCTCCGGAATGCTGAACACGGCCGCGAGCGGGCAGCGCACCTCGGCGGAGCGGCGATAGGCCTCTTCTCGCGTGACGCCGGCCGCCCAGCCGTAGACGACGGCGAGGAACTCATCGTTGTGGATGAGGCGAGAGCGGGCGTCGCGGAAGCGTTCGTCTTCCAGCATCCACTCGGCGTCCATGAGACGGGCGAAAGCGGGGAAGTTACGCGGCATGGTGTGGAGCCCCAGATAACCGTCGGCACAGGGGACGATGCCGATGGTGGCCGAGGTCAGGTTGCCCCGCCGCTTGGTGAGGACATCGCTCTGGCGGTAGACGAAGTCGGGCAGGTAGAGCTCCAGCGTGGCCGCCATGCACTCCATCGCGGCGATATCGATCTGCTGGCCGGCCTCGATGACGCCGACCGAGTAGAGCCCCGCGAGCGTCGCGCCGAACGCGTGCAGCCCGGCCTGGTACGAGGCCTGGTAGCCGGCGGGCATGAGCGGCTGGCGGCCCGCGTCGCCCATGAGCGACATCTGCCCGCCCGACGCATAGGCCGTGAGGTCGCTCCAGCGGCGGTCGGCATACGGGCCCGACTGTCCGAACGCCGTCACCGAGGTGACGAGGAGGCGGGGGTTACGCCGGTGAATCGCCTCGACGCCGAGACCGAGCGCTTCGAGGTGGCCCGGCGCGAAGCCTTCAACGAGGGCGTCGGCGTGCTCGACGAGGTCGAGGAGGAGCAGGCGTCCGGTCGACGTGGTGACATCGAGCGTGATCCCTTCCTTGCTCGTGTTGAGATACAGGAAGAGCGCGCCGGCGTCCGGACTCGGGCCGGCCCTGGCTGCGTCAGGAAAGGGCCCGACCCGCCGGGCCGGGTCGCCGGCGCCGGGACGCTCGACCTTGATCACGCGTGCCCCGTAGTCGGCGAGGAGCTTGGTGCAGAACGGGCCGGCGGCGTCCTCGGTGAGGTCGAGGATGGTCAGCTCGGCCAGCAGTCCTTCGGACATGGGAGCCGCATGATAGCAACGCAGGGGGTGGAGGGTCGAGGGGCGGGGTCGAGGGTCAGCGGGTTGGGCCGATCGCGCCGCGCTGGCCCACGACATCAGACCTCGGCAAGTGCCCAGGTCTTACTTGCGCGCCAGAAAGACGGCCCGGTCGTCGTTGTCTCGATATGTTTTCACCAGCGACACCCTCCGAAAGCCAACTTCTCGCAGCATCAGCTTAACGCAGCTAAGAGTCGGACCCCAGAAATTGGTCGGATCGTCGTTCAGCGAGCTTCCCGGATAGAACCGTAAGAACGGCTGGCGGCTCGATTTGATGTAGTGTGTTTCTACCACGGCACACTCCTTGGTAAGACGGGCTAGGTGCTCAAGCGCCAGAAGGGGGTGCCGCTCATGATAGAGCACGCCAAGGAAGAGCACGATGTCAAACGATCCCTGAAGCGAAGCAAAGTCACACCTCCTCAACTTCAAGCGGGACCCCAGGAGGCGAGCGGCCACTCGAAAGCCCGCCCCACCCTTCAGATCTGCCCCATACTTGCTACTCACAAAGTCTCTATGTTGGAAGTCATCAATCGGCGTCACCTCGGCGCCGCGGCGTTCACACCAAAACGAGAAGAATCCATCCCAGCAGCCAACGTCTAGGACGGTTTTCCCCTGTAACGAACCTGGGATGGTGTTGGCCCGAACTTCTTGGCTTCGTGCGCTGCTGTGCCCTCGTGTCGTGACTCCATCGCCCAGATCGATGGTATGCCACCAGAATGGCACCCCAGCGACGGCCTTCAGCTTCCTCTGCCGAAAATCAGGAATCGACGCCAACAAGAGACACCTCCACAGCTTACATTCCTCGCCACCTACCTTCCGGTCTCGGCGTGACAAGTCTAGCGGAAATTCCGCGTATGGGAGCACCAAACGCTCCGCGCCCGAGCCACTTGCCACCGCCCCAAAGGAACGGCAACGTCTCTCCGCCCGAACGCATACGAAGGGGGGTCAGGGGTCAGGTAGTACTCCCTGCACGCCGCCGCCGTCGGTGCGGCCTACCGCCGCCTACACCTAAGGGCACGGCTGCAGTTGACTCGCCAGAAGGTCTATTCCATGATCCGATTGGTCGAAGTCGATTCTGAAACAACCGAGAACGTTGCCCGCGTCATCCTTCACCAGCCACCAATAGGGGGGTCCTCGTCCCCTATAGCGCCGTGCGACTCGCCAGGATCGACGTGCTCCGTCTTGTCCAAGGATTGGCAGTCGTCATCGACGCACAGAACGAACTGAAGTGGCTGAGTCGTGTCGTTGACGAGGTCGACCCTGTAGGTCTCCCCATCCCATCCAATCCTAACCTTCTCAAGGTCGTAGACGAATGCGTCGATGACCCCCACCATGGAAAGGCCGATCACAACCAATATGAGCCACCACCACCATCTCCTGCGCGCCCCAGCCATGGCCGACTTACCACGCGATGTCGATTGTTCCATCCGGGTGAATACCTGGCAGGGAGCGCCGTCAGGGAACCGCCACCTCGACGCCACCTTCGGCGGCGGAGCGGTAGACCGCGTCGACGAGCTCGTGGGCGCGGACGGCGACATCGAAGCCGGGGAAGCAGTCGCGGCCCTCGACGAGCGCGTGGAGGAAGAAGTAGTCCTCGAGGGAGTAGCGGCTCACCGCATCGTCGAACAGCTCCGGCCTGAGGCCGACGATCTCCAGGTAGAGCCGCCGCACCTCATCCTCGGAGAGCGTCGCCGGGCCCTGGGTGGCATAAGTGTCGTAGCGGATCGGGCCGAAGAAGTCCTGGTCGACGGAGAAATAGCCGTGTTCAAAGAAGATCTCCAGCAGGCGGCCGGAGCGGCGGCTGAGGACGTTGTGCCAGACGGAGAGAAGCTGACCGGTGGCGCCGCCGGCGAAGCGCAGCGACACCGCTGCCAGGTCCTCGACGCCCTCGTGACCGGCGAAGTTGCGCGTCTGGGCGCCCAGCGCCTCGACGTCCCCGGCGAGCCAGGTGAGCAGGTCGAGGTCGTGGATGCTGTGCTCGATGAGCGTGCCCCCGCCGGTGATGGCGATATCGCCGCGCCAGGTGCTGCCGTAGTGGCCCTGGATGGGGAAGAACTGGTCGTCGCGGAAGAGCACGCCCATGAGACGGCCCAGCTTCGGGTCGCTCATCAGCTCCTTGAGGACGGTGAAGATCGGCGAGTGGCGAAGGATCAGCCCGACCTGGTGGCGCACACCGGCCTCGCGCACGGCCTGGAACATCTCGCGGGCGTCGTCGAGGGTGCGCGCGAGCGGCTTCTCGCAAAAGACGTGCTTGCCTGCGGCAGCCGCCTGGAGGACGAGCTCCTTGTGCTCGCCGGTGGGGGTGCAGACGTAGACGGTGTCAATCTCAGGCGATTCGATGAGCCGGGCGGCGTCGGTCGTCCACCAATCGAGGCCGGCGAGGCCGGCGAACTCGCGTGCCCGCTCTTCGACGCGATCGCAGACGGCCACGTAGCGGGCGTCGACGAGCCCGCCGCGGATGAGGCCGTGGATGCCGCGGGCGTGGAAGCGGCCGATCAGCCCGGCGCCGATGATACCGACTCGAGGTGGCATGGCGAGACCTCCCTATCAGTATCGACGCTCAGCGGGGGCTGGCAAGAGGCCCAGCAGCCCGGGGCCACCGAACCCCGGGCGTTCGCTCCGGGGTCCGGCGATGAGGGGTAGAACGTGGCGTTCGTGGTTTAGGGCGCCACGCCGGCGGATTCTGCAGCGTCTCCGACCGGGATCACCAGCTCCTGGCCGACCTGAAGCGCGCCCGGATTGGCGAGGCCATTGGCGTCGATGATGGCGTCGATGGTGGTCGAGAAGCGCTCGGCGATCGCCCAGACGGTGTCGCCGCTTTGCACGACGTAGGTCTGCTCCGCGTCGGAGGCGGGCGGATCCGACGCGGAGTCGGCCGCGGGAGCGGCCGGGTCGTCGGGCTGCGCCTGGTCCTGGTTGTTCACGCTGACGCCGGAGACGTCCGAGACGAGGCCGTCCTGCTGCGTCGCGGAGGGGAACGAGGCGTCATTGTCGCCGGCGAAGTTCGGCAGCAGCAGCATGGCGAGGAAGAGGACGCCCAGGGCGCTCATAATGAGCGGCAGGCGGCTCGTATCCTGACCGAGAGCAGGGCCGTACTCCAGCTCATGGGGCCGCCGGGCCAGGTAGATCACGGCGGCGGCGCCGAGCAGGAGGATGCCCACCGCGAGGAACCACAGCGCCGAGCCTGACCAGAGCATGCGGACGAGGACAAGCGACAGGAGGGGCACCGCGACGAGCATGGCCATGCTCGTCCAGGAGCGATCGATCGAGGTGCCTTGTGGTGGTGTGCGTTGTGGAGAAATCCAAGGTGACGCCATAGCAGCCTCCCTTCTAGCTGTACTGGCTTCAAGTATACACGCGTTGTCAAGTTATCACAACTAGTTATGGGAGACGTGTGGAAAACTACTGGATACGAGGGTCGCGGACGGTCGGGAGTCGAGGATCGAGGGTGGCGGAGGCGGCTGGAGCCGGCGCCCTTTGCCCGGTCGCGCGGGTGTGGTATCCTGCGGGGCGATTGGGGATTCGTCTAACGGTAGGACAGCGGATTCTGGATCCGTATGTGGGGGTTCGAATCCTCCATCCCCAGCCACGAGTGACCTAAGGCGATCCGGCCTCGGCAGGCCGTGTGCACGGGGCGCATTCGTCTAGTGGCCCAGGACACCGCCCTCTCAAGGCGGAGATCGCGGGTTCGAATCCCGCATGCGCTACCAACCGCCGACAGACAGGCCCCCCGCCTCAGGCGGGGGGCCTGTTGCTCTTCGATGCGCTAGCCCTGCGCCATCGCGGCGGCGGCGCGACGCCCCATCTCCTCCGGCGCTACGTCCTCGATGTGGGTGTGGAGCCACCAACGGTTGCCGAAGGCGTCGTTGACGCCGGCGCTGCGGTCGCCGTAGAACTGGTCCTGGGGCGCCCGCTCCGACGTGGCGCCGGCGGTGAGCGCGCGCTGGTAGATCCCGTCGCAGTCCTCCACGTAGAGCAGCAGCGTCGACGTCGAAGGCGGGATCTCGTTCGAAGCGTCGGCGAGCATGACCACCGAGTCGCCGATCTGCACCTCCGCGTGGCCCACACTACCGCCGGCGCCGTCCATGCGCATCCGCTCCTCCGCCGCGAAGGCCTCCTTCACGAAGTCGATGAACTTCGCCGCCCCCTGGACGATGAGGTAGGGCTGGACGCTGTGATACTCGTCCGGGATCGCCTTGACCATGACTCTTCCTCCTTGCGAACCATCGATCGAAATGCGACCTACTATACCAGA
>Ga0247727_10007291_pt1 | contig 21164 bp, 22 predicted proteins | sample WisWelCaveWW1625_FD_202498 | JGI IMG/M metagenome (GOLD analysis project Ga0247727, IMG submission 202498) | Biofilm microbial communities from Wishing Well Cave, Virginia, United States - WW16-25 | ecosystem: Environmental > Aquatic > Deep subsurface > Groundwater > Cave microbial mat | place... | reverse complement strand
CGTCACCACCGACACGCCGTCGCGCGACACCGAGGAGAGCCTGCGCAAGCCGCCGACGGTGCTCACGGCCTGTTCAATGGGCACGGAAATACGCTCTTCAATCTCTCGCGGTCCGGCGTCACGATAGGCCGTGTAAACCACTAAGCGCGGGAATGAAATGTCCGGCAGCAAATCCACCGGCAAGCGCGCCAGTGAGGCGAGACCCAGCATGATAATTGCGAGAAACAACATGCTCGTGGCGACGGGACGGTGTGTGGTGAATTTGGCAGGGTTCATATTTTCAATTGAGTGGGAGATGGGGGAGAGTGGGAGACGGGGCGAGTGGGAGAGAGGGTGACGCGGAGAGTTGGAGATTAATTTTTTCACCCACTCACCAAGTCTCCCTCTCACCCTCTCTCCAAGTCACCCCGACACCCTCTCATAAACTCACAGCGTCCAATCTTCGGGATGATTGATCATGTTCACAATTTTCCCCAAGATGTGATCATAAGTTTTGTCCAGTTCATCGCCAATTTCTTTAGTCATGTATTCACACTTCACGGCAAATTCAAGCCAGACTTGTGTTTCCGCGGCTTCAGCTTCGGCATCACTCAGCTTGCTGACAAAGGCGGCCGGATAACGGCGCTTGCGAAAGGCTTCGCTGATATTGGTACACACCGACCGCGACGCGCGGCGGATTTGATCGGTCAGCGAATATTTTTCTTCTTTAGGAAAACTTTTCGACAATTCAAAAATCTTCATCGCCGCCGCAAACGCCATTTGATAAACCTCCAACTCCTTGTGCGTCCTGATCCGCTGTTTCATCACAATCTCCCGTTTGGTTTAGGCTTCAACTAACCTTTGTGAATTATCTCCTACTCACCCCTTCTCTCTCTCTCTCTCCAAGTCTCACTCGATACGCACCGGCGTATCATGCGCCATCGTGAAATGATTCGTCACCACCACCGCCTCGCCCGCTTGCAAATTAAAAGCCGACGACACAACCTCAACTTCTTCCTCATTCTCCGCTCCCGTCTCCACATAACACCATTTTGCCAACAATCTTCCCTTCTCCCTCTCACCCGCTCGCCCTCTCTCAAAGTCACCCACTCTCCCGCTCTCCCCATCACCCTCTCCACCTTCACCGCGAACGATAAACACGACTTTGCGCTGGTCGCGTAACACAATCGCCTCCTTCGGCACAATGAGACGGTTGGTGAGAAATTGCGCTTCGATTTTCACTTGCGCATACAAGCCCGGAATGAGGCGATGATCTGAATTCGCAATTGCGACCACGGCGCGGCGCACGCGTTTCTCCACATCGACGAGCGGATTGATCGCAACAACGCGGCCCTTGAAAATTTCATTTGGAAACGCGGCAAACGTAGCGGCAGCGCAGCGGCCCATTTCCACCTGCGGGGCTTCGCTTTCCAAAATTTCCACGTCGATGAGAATGGTGTCGAGATTGACGAGCGTCAAACATTCGGCGCCGGCAGAGAGCGGCTGGCCCACGCCGACTTTGAGATTGGCGACGAGGCCGCTGAAGGGCGCAATGAGCCGCGTGCGCGAGAAATTCAGCTCGGCGCGCTGCAAGCCGATCATCGCTTTGTTGAGGCCGCTGCGCGAGGCGATGAGGCGCTGCTTGTCGTCTTCGGCGAAAAGCTTGGCGGCTTCGTATTCGCTTTTGCGGAGGAACAAAACCTCTTCCGAAATCTTGCGGTCGGCGTAATCGCGTTCGGCCTCGCGATAATTTTTCTCGGCGCGGCGCGGATCGAGATAGTAGCCGATCGAGCTATCGGTGCGAATCGTCGCGTTCAATCTTTCCGCGCGCTGCTGGCCGAAGGTGATCATCGTTTGATTGAGCTGCTCTTTGGCCTCGGCCGCGGCAAGGCGATAATCCGCGTCGTTGAGTTTCAGCAGCATCGCGTTCTTGCGCACGGCTTTGCCTTCATAAACCGGCAGCGAATCCACCACGCCGCCGACTTGCGCGGTAAACGGCACTTGCCGGCTCGCGCGCGTGTAACCGTTGGCGGTCAAGCGCAATACCAGCGTGCCTTGCCGCGAATATTGCACTTTGACGGAGATGGGGGCTTCCGCGCCGAGGTCGGGCGTATCGTTGTTGGTTGCGGAGGCGGATTCTTTCGAGGGGGCGAGAAAATACCACGCGACGATGACGCCAACAATTAAAATGAGAGAAACGAGAAGATAAACTTTTTTGGACATGAGCCGTTCTCCGGGTAAGTCGATTAACCAAGATAACAGATGAAAGAAGCGATGTCAAGAGTCTTTTTGAAAATTTTTAAGTCTTTTTGAAAATTTTTAATTTTTTGCAAAATTATGTTGACAAAACGGGAACGTTGTATTAAATTGCCAAAGGTCGCAGGCAATGCAGACGCGCAACACGTTCTGCACAGTGGAGGCGCAATTGGAGCGGGCTGGCTCTCATCGCGAACCTCGTTTTTCCCCTGCCCTCGTGTGGTGGCCTTTGCTTACGTGAGGATGGATGAGTTTGACCTGGCAACAGGTCTCATTCTCATTCTCATTCTCATTCTCATTCTCATTCTCATTCTCATTCTCATTCTCATTCTCATTCTCATTCTCATTCTCATTCTCATTCTCATTCTCATTCTCATGAGGAATGAGCGAAACGTTTAGCGGTTCGAACCCAACCCGGAAAGGAACGTGAATGCAGAATTTTATCTTTGGCAAAAGTGACGCCATGAAGTTGGCGATGGAGAGGCTGGAAAAAGTCATCCCGACGCAGATGACCGTTTTATTTGAAGGTGAAACCGGCGTCGGCAAAACGGATTTGGCGCGCTACGTTCATGAACGCAGCAACCAAAGACACGGCCCGTTCATGGACATGGACGTCGGCGCCATCCCCGCCAATTTGGTGGAAAGCGAGCTCTTCGGCCACGAAAAAGGCGCTTTCACCGGCGCCGAGAAAACCCCTATCGGCTTGATCGAGCAGGCCGACGGCGGCACGCTTTTTCTGGACGAGATTCATAATTTGAGCTATGAAGTTCAAACGAAATATCTTAAATTTTTGGACCACGGCACGTTCCGGCGCGTCGGCGGACAGAAGGAACTGCGGTCGTGCTTTCGTTTGATTGTGGCCACCAATGAAAATTTGGAGCAGCGCCTTGCCGCCGGCAGTTTTCGCCGCGACCTTTATTTTCGGCTCAAGCAGGCCACTGTGGTCATTCCGCCGCTGCGCGAACGGCGCGAGGATATTTTGTTGCTGGCCGAACATTATCTGCAAATTTATGGCGCTGAATTTTGTAAAAACGTTGCTCTCTCCGAAGCGGCCAAAGCGCTGCTCCTTTCTTATCCGTGGCCGGGAAATATCCGTGAGTTGATGAACGTGCTCCAAGAAGCCGTGTTGCATTGCAACAACGGGGTGTTACAGCCGGAAGATTTTGCATTGAAAATGCGTCGTAATGCGCTCGTGGTGACAGAAAAGAAGAACGGCTTGAGCTTGGAGGAAATTGAGCGGCAGTACATTGAGATTGTTTTAGCGTCCACGAACGGCAACGTCATGCAAGCCTGCAAAATTTTAAGGATTGATCGGAGCACGCTTTATCGCAAAATCAAAAACAATGGCATGTAAAGTGGGGTGTTGCAAAATGCGAAAAACTTCATCGTTAGATTTTTCATCATCTTATACAATGTCAACTTAATCTATGTTGGATTTTGCAACATTGCGATTTGTTATTGTTTAAATTTGGCTTGGGCACTAAGATGTTTACGAGTGTTGCAAATTGCAAATCAAAATACGAAAAAATGATGACCATCTCACAAATCGACTCGTAACATAACTTCTTGTTGGGCTGGCGGTTTAGAGCAAATCGAAGTTGATTGTGAAATGATGGCATGGAGGTTGAATGGCCTAATGAAGTAAATCATCATTTTCAGTAGTCACCCAAATCTATCAAATCTTAAACAATGCCGGAGGTTATCATGAAACAAAAACTGACAAGGTTGTTCAGCCTGACCATATTTTTGGCAGGCGTGGCTGCATTTTCTTTCATTAGCCAAGTGGATGCGGCAGAAGGAGGCAGTGGAGATTGCTGGTGCCCACTTGGAGGGCCACGAGTGCCATGTTGTCAATGTGGTTGTTGGGGGGCGTAAGTCTAGACCGAGAGGGTGTAATTAATTTTTTAAGCCACACTCTCTCGGTTTATGTTTACTTATCCTTCAACAGAAACAGAGGGGTTTTAATTTTAACCAAATTAAATTTCATAATAATATATGTGGTGTTTAAAATTTTTTAGATTGTCGGTGTGCATATTGACCTTGGTTATCAACAATTACGCAGCACCGAAAATTAGATTGAATAAAACGACTGATTTGTGGCCTTTATTAGAAAAGCACGAAATCTTTCAACCAACTGCGTTGGTCAGCGATAGAGAGGGAAATTTCTATATCTTTGATGAAAGTAAAAAAGCGATTTACAAATTCAATAGTTCATTTGAGTTAGTAAAAAGCTTCGGTCATAAAGGTCAGGGTCCGGGAGAATTTTTGAAACGAGTAAATAAACTATTATTGTCACCGGATGGGAAACTGGTACTCTTGGAGAATTGGAGCAAAAAAGTTCATTATTTCGATATAGAAGGTAATTTTTCGTGCTCATTTATCTTAAAAGAAATTGGGATACCTCATGATCTGGCGATTGATAGAAGTGGCAATCATTATTTTACTGATCGAGGCTTTTATCTTCATCAAGAACATGTTTTAATTTATGACCGTAACGGCAAGTTGATGGAAATGAAACTGCCCGATGCGCATTTCATAACATGGGCAGATGTGACAAAAAAAGGAACACCGCATGAACAAACCGAAAGAATTGCGCACCTGCAAGCGCAACACTACCGGCGAATCACGATTAATCGCGATTCGGAGATTTTTATTGGTCGCTTCGACCAATACATACTCGAAAAGTACTCGGCCAATTTTAAATTAATATGGCATAAAGAAATGAATTTTGAACGCAAGGTTCTTCCGTATGCTTCTTATAACCGGCGAGGCACGATGCCAAATGTTTTAGGTAGTGTGGCAGGAGATGGTGCTATAGCTGATCTAAAAATTGACGACAAGAATAACATCTGGACAAGCATAGGAATCGAAGAAAGCGAGAATGAGCCGGTAGACGATCATCTGCGACATTGGATTGATGTTTTCGATACACATGGCAACCATATTACGCGACTACTGGAAAATGAACTTCCTCACAATCAGCGTGGCTACACGCTTGATATTTATAAGGCACGTCTAATGGTTCTTGCAGATGATCGTTTGCTGGTCTACAATATTCTGTATGATTAAATATCAAATTTGCCATGAAAAACAACTGGCTCAATTTTTTTAAGACAAAGCTTTTGATGGGGAGTTCCCTCAACGCAATTTTAGTGACTTTAGGAATTTTACTTTTTGCTGCTGCGGTTTATCGTGCCTGGGATCACCCTACATTTAGAGCATTCTTTATTAACCAAATTGAAGCATTTCGGCAAACAACAGCCGGCAAGAATAATGCTTCATTCAAAAGGATATCTCTCCAGGTTAGCGGGATGAGTTGCGGAGGATGTGAGACAAAAGTAAAAACTGCCATTGCGAAGCTCCAGGGAGTAAAAAAAGTAGAAGTCAGCTATCAACAAGGCTTAGTGAACATCACTGTAGATTCGCAAGAGATAAATGCGCAGACGCTCATTGAGGTTCTCATCAAAGCCGGGTACTTTGCTACCCCGAAAGGTTTATAACGATATTTTAAACGTTCGGTTATAATCCATAACCTCGGAAGGATTATTGATGCGTCGCCTTTATATTTTTGGTGCAATGCTCATATCTGCTGTAAGCTGCCATTCTTTGGCGCCTGCTTGCTCAATTTGTCGCTGTGGCGACCAAGCATTTTTTATTAACAACGCCAACTTGTTGCCGCGTGGCAGTTGGGTTATTACCCTTGAAAATCTCTATCTTAACAAAAGCTCATTACATGAAGAATTTCAAAGCAATCATCATGATATTTTGGCTTCGCCCAAGCCTTTTGCGCCTCTCGAAATTTCTCACGGTGATGAATCGGAGCTTCAATCGCACCGGCAAAACAACTTACAAATAGTGCTCAATTACGGATTGACCAATCGCATGATGCTCTTAGCCAGTTTCCCATATACGTTTAACAGCTTTTCACAAGATAACGAGCATCTTCGCATCAACGGTTTTGGCGATCCGGAACTGGCGGCCATTTTAAACCTAGCGACGTTGTTGAACGGCACGCTCACGATTGCTGCCAATATTGGTGTGCGCTTGCCATTCGGCAAAACCGACCACAGAAATAACAAGGCTGAATTGTTGGACGCTCATGACCAAATCGGTAACGGCGCTTTTGCGAGTTTGGCCGGTTTTCAAATCAACCGATTCAATTGTGAAATACCATTCTTCTTTAGTGCCACCTATCAATTGAATGGCGCAGGTGCGCATGATTTTCGCTATGGCAATGTTTTTCGTATTAACCTGGCGACACAGCGCCCGCTCTCTCACCGCTTGGATATAATCGTTGAAGTCAACGGACGCATGGCCGATTTTGACAAAGAAATCAACTTAAAAAATCCTCACAGTGGCGGGACCATACTCTATTTTTCTCCCGGCTTGCGATTACATCTCCCCGGGAGTCTCGCTCTCCGTGGGCAAGCACAAATTCCGATGTTGGAAAAATTAAACGGCGTGCAAAACGAAAAAACCAATCTTCGAGGTGGTTTAGTTTGGAGCTTATAGTTGGCGTTTTATCGGAATAAAATCGAGCGTCCAAGCCACCTACTCACCAAGTTTCCCCATCTCTCTTTCTGCTATTGCACCATCTTCACCCGCCGCGACCACACGCCAGTTCCCGCCGTTCGATAGCGCAAGCGCGACTTATCGACAAACATGCCCTAAAAAAACAGCATCTCCTCGTCTACTGCTCCAGTGCGCATTGCAACGTAGCGGAGTTGCTGGCGGAAAAATTGCGCGAACTTGGTTGCAAGAAAGTGAGTGTTTATTCCAGCGGGTGGGAAGAATGGGTGAGTGGGAGAGAGGGCGATGGGATGAAATAAATCCCGTCTTGCGGGACCTGCTCTCCAAGTCGCCCCGTCGCCCAACTCTCCCCATCATCCTTTCACCCCGTCTTCCCTTCGATTCAAGTCGTTTTTCCCAACTGCATTAAATTCTTTCAAACACCGGCAGCGAATCCACCACGCCCGCCACTTGCGCCGTAAACGGCACTTGCCTGCTCGCGCGCGTGTAGCCGTTGGCCGTCAAGCGGAGCACCAGCGTGCTTTGTCTGGCGTATTGCACTTTCACGGAAATCGGCGCTTCCGCGCCGAGGTCGGGCGCTTCGTTGTTGGTTGCGGTGGAGGATTCTTTCGAGGAGGCGAGAAAGTACCACGCGGCAATGACGCCAACAATTAAAATGAGAGAAACAATAAGATAAACTTTTTTGGACATGAGCCGTTCTCCGGGTAAGTCGATAAACCCAAGATAACAGATGAACCTCCGATGTCAAGATTCTTTTTTAAAATTTTTAATTTTTTCCAAGAATATTGTTGACAAAACGAGAATGTTGTATTAAATTGCAAAAAGGTCGCAGGCAATGCAGGGGTGCAACGCCTACTGCACAGTGGAGGCGCAATTGGAGCGGGCTGGCTCTCATCGCGAACCTCGTTTTCCCCCTGCCCTTGAGTGGTGGTCATCCTTGCTTGAGTGAGGATAAATGCGCTTGGCTTGGCGGCAAGTCTCATTCTCATTCTCATTCTCATTCTCATTCTCATTCTCATTCTCATTCTCATTCTCATTCTCATTCTCATGAGGAATGAGCGAAACGTTTGACGGTTCGAACCCAACCCGGAAAGGAACGTGAATGCAGAATTTTATCTTTGGCCAAAGTAACGCCATGAAGTTGGCGATGGAGAAGCTGGAAAAAGTTATCCCGACGCGCATGACGATTTTACTTGAAGGCGAAACCGGCGTCGGCAAAACGGAATTGGCGCGCTACGTTCATGAACGCAGCAACCAAAGCCACGGCCCGTTTATGGACATGGACGTTGGCGCCATCCCCGGCAATCTTATCGAGAGCGAGCTTTTCGGCCACGAAAAAGGCGCGTTCACCGGTGCTGAGAAAACCCACATCGGCTTGATCGAGCAGGCCGACGGTGGCACGCTTTTCCTCGACGAGATTCACAATTTGAGCTTTGAAGTTCAAACGAAATATCTTAAATTTTTGGACCACGGCACGTTCCGGCGCGTTGGCGGCCAGAAGGAGTGGCGGTCGTGTTTTCGCTTGATTGTCGCCACCAATGAAAATCTGGAGCAGCGCATGGCCGCCGGGAGTTTTCGTCGCGATCTTTATTTTCGGCTCAAGCAGGCCACCATCGTCATTCCGCCGCTGCGCGAACGGCGCGAGGATATTCTGCTGTTGGCCGAGCATTATCTGAAAATTTATGGCGAGGAATTCAGCAAAAACGTTCTTCTTTCCGAAGCGGCTAAAGGTCTGTTGTTGAGTTATCCTTGGCCGGGGAATATCCGCGAGTTGATGAACGTGCTCCGTGAGGCCGCGTTGCATTGCAAAAATGGAGTGTTGCAGCCGGAAGATTTTGAATTGGATATGTGGTGCGAGGCGATTTTCGAAGATGGAAAGAATAACAGCTTGCGTTTGAAAGAGGTTGAGGGGCGATATATTGCGGCGGCGTTGGAGGCGACCAATGGAAACATCATGCAAGCATGTAAAATTTTAGGGATTGATCGGAGCACCCTTTATCGGAAACTTAAAAACAAAGGTGAGTGAGAAAAAGTGTTGCAAAATGCGAAAGTGCGGCATCGCGCTATTTTTCAGGATTTTAACCGGTGTTTAGGAAAGCCGGTGTTGGATTTTGCAACATAGTGATTTGCTATTGTTTAAATTTGATTTGAGTCTCTGAAAAGGTGACGTGTGTTGAAAAATGCGAATTCAGGTACGAAAAAATTGAAATTATTCTAACAATAAGCTCGTAATTTAAATACTTGTTAGATTGGTGGTTAGAGTGGTGTGAAGTTGAGTGTAAGATGGCGGTATGAAATTTGATGAGTGTTTTATTTTGTGGAGTCAAAATGATAAGTCATGCCATTTTTCGTCTAAAAGTTTTTTTTGATTAACGCAAACGTTGGCTTTAAGAATTGTCTTTTTTAAAGTAAGTTGTTTATAATGGCAGAGAAATTTTAATAAGATTTTATTTTTGAGCAAGAAGCAATGGTTTGTTCTTATCTTATTTATGACTTAATCAAAATCTTATCCAATGTGAACCACTTTTAAGGAGGTTTTTATGCAGTACCGAAAAATTGTTGTTGCTTTTTGTGCAACCTTACTGATGGGGCTGGGAATTACTCTTTCTACTCCGTTCAACGCCAAAGCTACGGTAGAGGAAAAACATCATCTTCTTTATGATTCCGTCGATAAGGTGTGGCGTTGTGTGGGTAGCGCTAGCAATTGCGCGTTTTAAAACACCGGATGGCATTTATTCGCTCTTAAAGCAAATGGGAAGTAGGAATAAATTTTTGTATTTCTACTTCCCAAACGTATTACAATATTTCGATGTGGGGCGAGGTGTTTTTGACAAAAATATATTTTAAAATTGAATCGGTTAATCTGATGACATTAAGAGTAATGTTTTACGCTGTTGTTTTAAGCAGCGTTATTTTCTTTCGGCCAGTTGTTAACCATTGGTTTTCAACAAAAAGTGAAAACGAAGCTGCCATGTTTTTTCCAACACTTCAACAACAAGACAAAATATTGCATAAATTTGAATCATGTTTTCTTATTGAGAGGCAATTAATTCTTGACGAAAGCAGCAGCTTAATAGGTTCAATACACGATTTTAAAGTTGATGGCAAGAAAAATTTCTGGATTGCGGACTCAAAAGAGAAAAACATTAAAATTTTTTCTGAAAATGGAGGCTTAATCAAATCTATCGGTAAAGGTGGGGCTGGACCGGGGGAGTATAATGCACCATTTTGTTTAGCCTTTAACAGTTCTCAACAAATTTTTGTGGGTGACCCGTCTAACGGAAGAATTAGCTTGTTAAATCAAAAGGGGGATTTCCTGCGGTCTTTTGCAATTGTTGATGTAAGAGAAATTATGTCCTTAGACGACGCTCAAGTTTTGATTGTTGCATCTGAATTTGCTTCCGGAAAAGGGGAATGCTTACATATATACACAAATCAGGGGACAAAAGTAAAATCATTTTTTGATATTCCCCAGAATGCATTCACATTTAATATGATCCTTGATCATGCTTCGGCATGTATTGACAGGCAAGGCAATATATATGGGGTTTTTACTACAGAGTACAAAATAAATAAATACGCGAAGAAGGGGAACTTTTTGCTTACTTTTAATACGTTGCCTGATCGATATGTAAAGGCCCCGGGAAAATTTGAAGTGCCAACATTTTCCAAAACTAAAATGGTTGAATGGATAAATAGTTGGTCTCAAGTTCTAAAAATTGTGTGTGCCGGAGATTATGTAGTTGTATGTCTGTCAATCCCTGGCGAACAAGCGTATGAATTGGACATTTTTACATTAGAAGGAAAATTGCGTGTGGGTAATATTAAGACGGATTATCGTTTGTTATCATCTGACCGAGAAGGTAGATTGTATTTTCTTTCCGAGGAAGAAAAGGGAGACCAAATTTTAAGGCGCATTATTATTGCGAAGGTTGCGAATTTAAAATGATTGGATCATGGCTTAAGCATTGGTTGCGTTACACTGTTTTGTTATTAATAATTTTGACGGGGATGGCTTTATATTTTCATACAGAGCAACCGGCAAATCGGATGCCGGATTTTTCTTTACCCATTATCTTAAATGCCTCGTATGCTTCCGCCGCACGATTGCATTTGTCGGATATCCGTGGCGAGATGTCGGTTTTATTTTTCTTTGGGCTTGATGATTGTCCGATTTGTTTATTTGAAATTGAGCATTGGGCGACAGCCAGACGTGATTTGGAAAATATGCCGATTAACTTGATTGGCATAACCTATACCACCAATGTTCAACAAATAACGGAATTCTGCGATGAATATCGTATTGATTTTCCTATATGCCTTGATACGAATAAAGACATCTTGAGGAAAATTCAGCAAAAACTAGGGGCAGAATATTCTAATACACCATTTAAGGTGGTATTAGACAAACAAGCAAAAATCATAGATTGGGAAAAACCTGAGAAGGAAACTTCCGTAAGGGAAGTTGCGACGAAGATAAAAAATTATTACAAAAGAGCCTCCTCCCGGAAATAAAATGAAGATAAGAGAATGCTTCATCACAGAATCAAGAAATTATCAAAAGCAAAAATTAATGGCTTGATTAAGTTTCTCATCTACAAGATCGTTTGAGGATCCCATGAAAGCGCCAAAAATTTTTACTGCTTTTTTTGTAACCCTTCTTGTCGGATTCGGTATCTTCTCTTCTTATTTGCTATGGCCGAAGGGTGCTCAGGCAGAAAAGCCTTGCCAAAATCATCTTTTCTATGACGTCACAACCGGTCTTTGGTATTGCATGCCCGGCGCGGGGGCTTATTGCTGTTAAGAGATTCCACTTTAGCATATTGGCCATGTTCTTTGGATTATATTTTTTAACCGCGTCGTATAAAACTGCAAAAGTGACCATAGAAGGAATGAACAAGACTTAAAACTTTATAGTGGAGAGGCTTGGCCGCCATCGTTATGATGCTGTCTGCTTTTTCTCACCCTGCCGTTCACATATTTCGATAGCCAAGCCAAAATCTCTGCGCCAAACGAAACGGTTGACCGAGCTTTTGTCGAAGCCGCCATTGCCAACCGCAGCGCCGTTATTATCGACGCCCGTCCCGAATATCAATATGAGTTCGGCCATATTCCCAACGCGATCAACATTCCCTATGATAGCGACAGTTTAACTGCACTCGTCGAAAAACATTCCTTGAAAAATCAAGCCCTCATCGTCTACTGCTCCAGCGCGCATTGCAACGCGGCGGAACTGCTGGCGGAAAAGTTGCGCGAGTTTGGTTGCAAGAGGGTGAGCGTTTATCCTAGCGGGTGGGAGGAATGGGAGAGGGTGAGTGGGAGAGAGGGTGATCGGGTACAATAAAACGCCTTCTCATTCTTCAAGTCCGTCACTCGCCAAGCCTCCCCCATATCTCCTTCATCTTTTTCCGTCCACAATTGCTTCATCTCTAGCTGCTTTTCTTTTTCCTACATTTTTTCATCTTGCCTTCAAACACCGGCAGCGAATCCACCACGCCGCCGACTTGTGCGGTAAACGGCACCTGCCTGCTTGCGCGCGTGTAGCCGTTCGCCGTTAACCGCAACACCAACGTGCCTTGCCGCGCGTATTGCACTTTCACGGAGATGGGGGCTTCCGCGCCGAGGTCGGGCGTGTCGTTGTTGGTTGCGGAGGCGGATTCTTTCGAGGGGGCGAGAAAATACCCCGCGGCGATGACGCCAACAATTAAAATGAGAGAAACAATCAGATAAACTTTTTTGGACATGAGCCGTTCTCCGGGTAAGTCGATTAACCCAAGATAACAGATGAAAGAAGCGATGTCAAGAGGCTTTTTGAAAATTTTTTAATTTTTTGCAAAAATGATGTTGACAACACGGGAACGTTGTATTAAATTGCCAAAGGTCGCAGGCAATGCAGGGGTGCAACGCCTACTGCACAGTGGAGGCGCAATTTGAGCGGACTGACTCTTATTGCTAACCTTATTTCTCCATCCTGCCCTTGTTGGGTGTCCTTGCTTTCGTGAGGATAAATGAGCTTGTTGGCTTGACGGCAAGCCTCATTCTCATTCTCATTCTTGAATGAGAGAGGTGTCTTTTTGTGTAAACCAAACCCGGAAAGGAACGTGAATGCAGAATTTTATCATTAGCAAAAGTGACGCCATGAAGACAGTGGTGGAGAAGTTAAACCGGTTTGCCCCTTTGCCAACCCCAATTCTGTTAACTGGAGAGACCGGCACCGGTAAAAATCTCCTCGCCCGCCAAATTCATCAGTTAAGCTCACGCCGAACCGGCCCCTTCGTGATCGTCGATGGCGCAGCGTTGAGCGACAACTTGCTGGAAAGCGAACTCTTTGGCCATGAAAAGGGCGCGTTCACCGGCGCGATTTTTCTCCCGGTCATTCCGATTGGTGGGATAAATTTTTGCATGTCGCCAAAATTAAGAATATAGGAAATGAGGTCATTGGTGTCGTGTTGTATGAAAGCAAAAAAATGTCATTTACTGAGATTTATTTTAATCTCTATACGATTGAAGGGAAAGTATATGCTGAAGGATTAAAAGTCCCCCGCAATGGATTCGTTTCATGCACCCAAGATGAGTATGTTTTTGTTTCTGTTGATCCACAGATGGGACCTAATGGCCAAATTATTCCTCCAAAGCTTTTTAGATATAAATTCAGAGGCCCAAGTCAAGTTCAATGATTAAAAACAAATTATCAAGGTGACATGAGTAGAGCGCTCATCGTAGTTAACGATAAACCTTTCAATCAAAATGTTGTCGTGGCCTAGATATTCCTTAAAAGATGGTATGGGCGGGTTAATTTGTATTTTAATTTCTGCTATCTTCATTCTTTCTTCTCTTGGAAAATTGATTGACTTAAGCGCTTCTTCACTGCCTATAGGCCAATTGTTTGAACTCTCGCAGACAAATGCAAAAATTTTAATCTTATCATTGTCTATCTTTGAAGCCGGCCTAGTGATCCTGATTTGGCAACAACATATTTCACGAATACTTCTTGTCGTCCCGTTAGCATTATTAAGTGTAACACTCTTTGGCTACTGGCGTGGTCTTGATTGTGGCTGTTTTGGTTCGTTGCCTTTTCTCAGTCAATTTTCCTTTGGCTCACACTTACTACTTTTGGGCGGCATGTTTCTCGGCTTGTATTATTTGACCACCACTTCAAAAACCGAAAAAGCACCCGCACAAACCACCGACGGTCAAGCGGCCAAAACGCCGAGGTGGATAGGCCTGGCCGCCTTAGTGATGATGGCCTCTGCCTTTCTCACCTTGCCCTTCATTTCATCCGATAGCCGCGCTTCTCAATCTTTGTCTAGCAACATTGTTGACCGCGCCATGGTCGAAGCCGCCATCGCCAGCCACAATGCGATCATTATCGATGCCCGTCCCGATTTTCAATATGTGCTCGGCTACCTTCCCGATGCGATCAACATTCCTTACGATAGCAACAACCTGCCCGAGCTGATCGAGCAACACGCTTTAAAGAGTCAGCCGCTCATCGTCTACTGCTCCAGCGCGCATTGCAACGCCGCGGAGTTGCTGGCGGAAAAGCTGCGCGGGCTGGGTTGTGAGAAGGTCAGTGTTTATTCCGGCGGGTGGGAGGAGTGGGAGAAGGGGAGATTGGGAGAGAGGGTGAGTGGGGGAAAGGGTGATGGGGAGAATGAGCCGTAGAAATGATCAAAAATACCTCTCCCACTCGCCAAGTCTCCCACTCACTGAATCACCCGCTCACCGAGTCGCCCGCTCACTTTTTCCCAAGAGCGCACAGCGCCGGCAGCACGAGCAGCACTAACAAAGTCGAGCTCGTCATTCCTCCAATTGTAGCCAAAGCCAGCGCGTACCACAAACCAGTTTTATCCGCGGCAATCACCATCGGCAGCAAACCAACAATCGTTGTGAGCGAGGTCATGAGAATGGGCCGCAGGCGATCTGCTGCGCCGGTGATGATGGCCTCGCGTTTTTCCATGCCGTTGCGGCGCAATTGGTTGATGTGATCGACCATGATAATGGCGTTGTTGACGACGATGCCGCCGAGCAGCACGACGCCGATGTAGGCCGAGCGGTCGAAAGGTTGATCCGTAAGCCAAAAGATGAGAAACACGCCGACCAAGGCCATCGGCACCGCGGTCATGATGATAAACGGCTGTTTGAGCGATTCAAACAAGGCGGCAATCACCATAAAAATTAATAATAAGGAAAGCGCAATCACTTTCCATAATTCTTTTTCTTCTTCAACGTTGCCCCAGCCCCACTCCGGTTGCTCGAGTTTGTAGCCCGGCGGCAGATGCGTGTTTTTCACGATGCTCTCCACGTAGCGATTGCCCAGCTTCCACGGCCCGCGAAACTCGAATGTAATCCAGCGTTGATATTGCTGGTTCTCGCGCGCGATGAGCGATTGCGTCGGGCGCTCTTCGAGGTGCGCGATATCCTGGAGATGCACCGGTTGGTTGCGCTCGCCGCGCACCGTCATGCGAAAAAGATCCTGCAATTCAAATTTATCGAAGTCGGCAAATTTAACGCGATAGATCAGTGGCTCATTATTTATGATGAACTCCTGCCGCGCATAATCCTCGCGCAAATACGCGCCAAGCTGCGCCATCACGGACTGCACATTCAATCCATACGCCGGCAATTTCTCCCGGTCAATCGCGAGAATCGTCTCAAAACTTTGGCCTTCGGCGTACCATCCGGCGCTGCTGGTATTCACCTCGCGCACGCGCGGATGGCGGGTGAGCGTGCGGCCAATCTCTTCGGCAAATTTTTTCGTCTCATTATAATTATAGCCCAAAACCCGCAGCCGATATTGCGGCGCGCTGCCACCGCCGCCAATCGCAAACCCCGGCCCGAAGCCGTACACGCCGATGCTGAGGCCCGCAAAACGGCTGGCGAGCACGGAGAGTTGCTCTTTCATGATTAAAGGATACGCCGAGAACTGCGCGGCCGGCGGAAAAGTAATTCGCAGGTTCGCATATTCCGCGGCGACGCGGGTGAAAACGCGCTCCACTTGCGATTGGCGCACGACGCGCTCTTCAAAAAATTTTGCAATCGCATCGGCGCGCTCCAATTGCGCGCCGGTCGGCAATCTCGCCCAAACGACGATGTACGTTTCCTCGCCCCACTTCCACGGCGAGCCGCGCGTGACGTCTTTGAGAAAAATGAATGTGGCGCCGCCGAACGCTGCGAGGGTCAGCAGAATGGTGACCCATCGCCAGCGGATGATTCGATTGAGCAGCCTTTTGTATCGAGATTGAACGGGCGAGCGAGAGAGCGGGTGAGTGCGAGACTTGGCGATGGCGGTATTTTTATTTTGACGAAATGAAAGACGCGCGGCTAAAGTTGGCGTTAAAATAAAAGCGACGAGCAAGCTGGCCGCCAGCGAGGCGCAAACGGCCAGCGCGAAGGATTGGTAATACTCGCGCAGCTCGCCGGTTAAATACAGAAAAGGAATGAACGCCACCACCGTCGTCAATGTTGAAGCGAAAATCGCCACACTCACCTCCGCCGTCCCTTTCGCCGCAATCTCTCTTTCATCAAGTCTCCCGTTCTCCCCTTCACCCCCTCTCCCTCTCTCCAAGCCTCCCTCTCTCCGTAGCCGCTGAATATTTTCAACAACGACAATCGCATTATCCACCAACATCCCAAAGCCGAGCGCAAAGCCAGCGAGAGTTAAAAGATTGATGCCGAGATTTAAAACGCCAAAAAGATTTAACGACAGGAGAACGGCAAAAAAGATCGTTGCCATCACCACGAGCGAGGAAGACCACGAACGTAGAAAAAGCAACAACACGAGCAGTACAACAAGCAAACTGAAACACGAACGAATGAAGAGATCGCGTAAATCTTCGCGCATGCGGGTGGTTTCGTCTTGCGCGTTCAAGAGCCGCAATTCCGACGGAAAGTTTTTTTTGAGTTCTTCCAATTTCGCATAAACTGCATCGGCCACCCGCAGCGAATTGGCGCCGGGTTGCCGCAGAATCCGCAACAACACTGCCGGCTCGCCGTCGATGCGCGTGATGGAAAGCGGCGGCACGCTGGTGAATGTTGGCTGCGCAATTTCGTCGAGATCGAAGGCGACGCCGTTTTTCTGCAACCGCAGTTTTCCGATCGCGTCGACGTCATCCACGAAATTTTGGAGCACCAAATCGATCTGCTGCGCGCCGTTTGATAAACGCCCAACTTGCTGGCGGAGTTGCGCGCCAGACAACGTTTGTTGAATGTCGGCAAGCGAAAGTTTGTATGTTTCCAGCTTGGCGCGATCCACCAAAATATGCAACTCGCGCTCCTCGCCGCCGAGCACTTCAACTTCGGCGATGCCGTTGACCGACAGCAGCGGGCCGCGCAATTTTTTCAGCGCCAACGTCCGCAGCTCATGCGGCACTAAATGGCCGGCGAGATGATAGCTGAGAAACGCCTCCGTTTGGAATTCTTTCGGCACGTATTTCTCGATCTGCGGGGTGGAAACACCGAAGGGCAGTTCCTGCGTGAGATAACTCAGTTTTTCGCCCAATTCCAGGCCGATGAAATCCATCTCGGCTTGCCGGCCAAATTCGATTTCAATTCGCGCGTTGCCTTCACGAGACTCAGAGCCGACGGTGCGCACATGCGGCAACGTGTGCGCAATCGCCTCAATCGGCGAGGTCACAAACGCTTCGACATTCTCTGGCGTGCTTCCGGGCCAACTAACAGTGACCGCGAGTTTGGGCAAATCCACTTCCGGCGTCAGTTCCAACGGTAGATGAAGCGCTTGATATAAACCCAGCACGGAAGCCGCGAACAGGAACATGGCGACGGCGACGGGACGGCGGATGAGTTTGGCGAGGAATTTTTGCATATCTTGTTACGAGGGGCTGGCCAATTTTCTTTTTGCAATACCGACGAGGCTTAGAAAGCAATGCGCTCTTTCTCTAACTATCCTCCCAGTCGATCTTCCCATGCCGGTGAAAAAAGCGTCATTCCGATCATGCCGCCAATGGCGCCGACGGTGGCATGAACGACAAAGCTCATGGCGATAAAAAGCGCCGGTAACAGCACTGGCCATTGTTGAAAAATATCCGCTGGAAAATATTGGCGCAGCTTCGCCGCAAATTCCGAGGTGTTTTCGCCGAAAAAACGTAGCACATCGGTCAAGGGTTTTTTGAAAGCGAGATCGATGGACAGATTCAGGATCGCGCCGAGCAAAGCCGCCATGATACCCAACGAGATCGCTTCGCGAAAATGCACGCCTTGTTGCGGATTTTGTCGCCAGCGCAAATAAACCGCCAGTAACGCGCCCGACCAAATGGTGCCACAGCAAACCCAATCGAGCAAGGTGAGCCCCGGCAGATTTTCCGCCAGCGTCACGGCGACGCCGCCCCAGAGAATCGGTTTGAACCGGTTTGGGGGCGACGCAGTTGAAGCTTTTCTTTCCATCAGTCGACTTTAACCGCCATACATGAAATCTCCACGCGGGCATCGCGCGGCAGGCGAGCCACCTGCACGGTCGCGCGCGCGGGTTTATCCGCATTGAAAAACGTGGCGTAAACTTCGTTGACGATTTTATAATCGTCCATGTTAGCCAAATAAATCGTGGCGCTGACCACGTCTTTATAATCCGCGCCGCCGGCGCGCAAAACCGCGCCGAGATTTTTTAACACCTGCCGCGTTTCCTCTTGAATGTCGCCCGTGATCAGATCGCCCGTCGCCGGGTTCAGCCCAAGCTGGCCGCTGCAATACAACGTGTTCCCAATTTTGATCGCCTGGCTGTATGGCCCAATCGCCGCCGGCGCTTCCGGCGTGCTGATCACTTCGCGCGTGACCGGTGCAGGTTGAAAAAGATCGCATCCGTAAAAAATAAACGGCAGCAGCAAGATCAAGCGGCGCATAAACATTCTCCTTCCGGTTTGGTGAGATTATAGCGTTTTTTCATTCAAAAAAAACTACATGATAACTACTTCAGCATTTGAAAATTATAATAAAAAATTGAATCCGGACAATTCGGAAAATCCGGATACCCAAAAAACCGATGGCACATCAATAAATTAGTATCGTTTCCACATTAACCGCCGAACTCAATCGCTTGTAAAGATCGCCCATCGCCTCCAGCGGTCGGCCGGTTTGGAGCAAATGCCGGTTCAATTCTTTTGACAGGCTATTTATTTTGGCGTAAATTTCGTACGGCACGTCGGGCAAACGAATAGGTAGAATTGAATTATTGGTCAATAGGGGATCGGCATCGTGCGCCAATTCGCCGCGCGCGACGGCGCGGGCATATTCGACCGTTCCCGGAATCGGCGAAAACGCAGCGAGACGAATACCGACGCCGAGGGAATGAACGTACGCCATGCTCCACAGAATTTCCTGCAGCGATTGATCCGGCAACGCCATCATCACGTACGCATCCAACTCGTGCGGGCCAAAGCCGGCGGCATACAAATTTTCGACGGCGCGCGCAAAACTCTCGTTGCTCACTTTTTTGCTCATGTCGCGCTGGCGTTCGACGCTGCCACTCTCATAAGCGAGTCGAATGGTTTTGAATCTGGCTTGCCACATCAATTTTGCCGTCGCGGCATCGATAAATTTTGCCTGCAAGCCGTTCGGCGTGTGAAACGTCGCCGCGATTTGCTGCTGAATGATTTTTTCGCAAAGCGGCAAAAAATGGCGATCGCGATTGGTGAGCAGGGCGTCGTCATAAAAAGCAAATTCATTGACACCGAGACCGCGATGCAGCCACTCCAATTCGGCGCTCACATTGTCAATGCTGCGCCAGCGGTATTTGCCCGAAACGAGATTCGAAGCGCAAAACGTGCAGCGCAACGGGCAACCCCGCGACGTCATGATCGTGGCGCATTGTAATTTTGGATAAAGGTCAAACGCGGGAAAGGGCAGATCATCGAGGGTCGGAAAAACGTCCGAGGTCCGAAGTCCGCGGCCGAGTACATCACGTAACTTCTCATCAATGAGGGACTCGGCTTCACCGGAAATCACTAAATCCGCACCGGAAAATTTTTGTGCATGTGACGTGCACAACGTCGCGTAAATTCCACCCAGCAAAATCGGCGTGTTGGGGAAAAGCTGGCGCAACGTCGCAATCGTCATCTGCACGCCGGGATACCAGTAGGTCATGCCGCTGGTGACGAGAATAGCATCGGGTTTGGGGCCGGCGCCGCAAAGTTTTTCAAAAATCTCCGGCGGCGCGCCGTAGCGCGCATAATGCCGTGGAATGTTCCGATAAGCGGCCGGCTTGGGAATCGGTTGGCGCAAAAATTTTCCCGTACTCCAATGCTGGTTTTCCGGATGGGCGAGGCCCTGCCATTGCAACACTTCCGGCTGGGCGCGATCCATGCAATCAACCAAACGCACGGCGTAACCTTGCCGGCGTAACGTCGCCGCGAGATACAACAGGCCCATCGGTTTCAGCCAAAAATCATACGCGGCGAAATCGGTGATCCACGGATTAACGAGGAGAAGTGTTGAGCGGTGGTTTTGCAAAGTTGTCGGCATCATGCGCAATCGTTTATCTGAAATTAACTATTGGAAAGATGATATAAATAAGAATGAAAGGCAAGATTTTTTATAACGATGCAGCGATGATTCCACTGTTGAACCGCTGGCCTGCCGCCTGCTCAAAGCGTTGGAGCACGGCTACCTCCCCGATGATCTCGGTCCGCTGCCGGTTGATGGCATCGTTTATTTGAACGTTGAGCCTGCGTGACGCCGAGTTGGAAGAAGCGCTCATCGCGTTGTTGCAAGCCCCGGCACATGCGATCAAAGTCATTATTACCACACGCATCGCGCCACGCGATCTGGCGTTGGTGTAACCGGCCCGGCAAACGCGCCTTGATCTCGACGAGGGGCTGGCCTCACCCTTTGCCGAAAATATTTTGCGCGAGATGGACGTGGACGGCAAAGTCGGTTTGCAAACCGCGTCGGATGATTTGCTTGCCGAAGCGCGGGTGCGTACGCGTGGCTATCCGCGCGCTCTCGAAGCCTTGTTCGCGATTCTCTCGGCGGATCGCGACACGACATTGCCCGAGATTTTGGATAATGCCGCCCAACGTTTGCCGGAAAACGTGGTGCGTGATTTGGTCGGCGAGGCCTTTGACCGCCTCGATCTCACAGCGCAAAAAGTCATACAAGCGTTGGCGATTTACGCCCGGCCCGTGACGCCTAAGCCGTAGATTATTTGCTGCAACCCTTTGTAACCGGCGTGAACAGCGCGCCCGTGCTGAGTCGTTTGGTGAATATGCACTTTGTCCGCAAAGAGGCCGGACGCTATTATCTGCACCCGGTGGATCGCGAGTATGCGCTCTCCCGCGTGCCGCACGGTGAGGTCGGCGACCGCGAAGTTTTGGACGACAAAACACCATTCACCCAAATTGCACTGGCCGACCGCGGCGCCAATTATTTTGCCGAAACGCGATTGCCGC
>Ga0247727_10007290_pt1 | contig 21166 bp, 22 predicted proteins | sample WisWelCaveWW1625_FD_202498 | JGI IMG/M metagenome (GOLD analysis project Ga0247727, IMG submission 202498) | Biofilm microbial communities from Wishing Well Cave, Virginia, United States - WW16-25 | ecosystem: Environmental > Aquatic > Deep subsurface > Groundwater > Cave microbial mat | place... | reverse complement strand
GGGGGACAATGTGGAGATGACGGTGGAGTTGATCATTCCGGTGGCGTTGGAGAAGAACTCGAAGTTCGCCATCCGCGAGGGTGGGCTGACCGTCGGCTCCGGCGTTATCACCGAAATTCTGGACTAGTTAGCGTGGGAAGTTAGAGTTGTAGTAACTCTAACTCTAAACTCTAACTCTAACTGAGATGGCAAGCAAATCAAAAGACGTTCGCCCGGTGATTACACTGGCATGCACGGAATGTAAAGAGCGCAACTACACCACGCAGAAGAACCGCCGCAACGATCCGAACCGGCTTGAGTTCAAAAAGTTCTGCCCGCGTTGCCGCAAGCATGTTCTGCATCGGGAGACGAAGTAAGCGTATCGCAGATTGCTTATGGCATATCGTTCAACGATAGGCGATATGCTATAAATAAGCGATGCGCCGACACAGGCCAGTAGCTCAATTGGTAGAGCACTCGACTCCAAATCGAGCGGTTGTGGGTTCAATTCCTGCCTGGCCTGCCTCAAAGACTTTTCAAAGGAGACCGAGAAGTGACAAAGGTGTCCGCTGGTATGACTGATAATCCAATCGTTCGCTATCTGCGCGAGACGCGCGCCGAATTAAGCAAAGTGACGTGGCCCACCCGGCAGGAAGCCGTCAACCTGACGATCGTCGTGCTGATTGTGGTTGCGGTGAGCGCGCTGATTCTTGGCGGTTTCGACTTTCTGTTCGAGCGGCTGTTCGAGTTTATTTTGACGTTAGGTTAAAGTCTAAATTGGAACAAATAATGACGATCGAAGAAGAGCGCCCGCTCGAAGAAACCGAAATGGCCATGCCTGAAGCGACACTGGATCAGGCGCCGGCCGCTCGGGTTGAAGAGACGACCGAGGCCCCTCAGTCAACGACGGTGGCACCGTCACCGGTCGGTGAAACGCCCTCTGACAAACCCACCACTGGCATCGTGGCTGAAGTTTTGCAGGAGGCCGACGATCAGCGCCACTGGTACGTCGTCCACTGCTATTCGGGTTACGAGAACAAGGTGCGGCACAACCTCGAGCAACGTATTGACACGATGGGCATGAAGGACAAAATTTTTGATGTCGTCGTGCCGACCGAAGAAGAAATTGAAGTCAAAGAGGGCCAGCGCCGCACGGTGGAGCGTCGCGTGTTCCCCGGCTACATTCTGGTGCAGATGGTGCTCAGCGAAGAGTCGTGGTACGTGGTGCGGAACACCCCGGGCGTGACCGGCTTTGTGGGTATGGGTAATACCCCTACCCCGCTCCAGCCGCAGGAAGTGGCGCAGATCATGAAGCGCATGGAAGCTGAAGCGCCGAAGATCAAAGTTAACTTCAAAGTCGGCCAAAAGGTTCGCATCGTGGATGGGCCGTTCAACGACTTCATCGGCACCGTCGGCGAGATTGACGCCGAGCGGGCCAAAGTGCGGGTGATGGTGTCCTTCTTTGGCCGCGAGACGCCGGTCGAGTTGGACTTCTTGCAGGTTGAAAAAGCTTAGAAATCGTGGGAGGGTTGGCTAAGACCACCCGCTAACACCACAAGGAGAGACCAAAGTGGCAAAAAAATTAAAAGCAGTTGTCCGTCTCCAGCTCGAAGCTGGCAAGGCCAACCCCGCGCCGCCTGTCGGCCCGGCGCTGGCCGGTCACGGCATCAACCTCATGGCGTTCTGCAAAGACTACAATGCCAAGACCGCCAATCGCCCTGGTGAAGTGATCCCGGTGGACATCACCATCTATACCGATGGCTCATTCACTCTGGCGCTTCGCACCTCGCCGACCGCTGTGCTGTTGCGCAAGGCGGCAGGACTGGAGAAAGGTTCCGCTGTGCCCAACCGCACCAAAGTGGGCAAGGTCACGCGGGCGCAAGTCAAAGAGATCGCCGAAATCAAAATGAAAGACCTAAACGCCATTGATCTGAACGGGGCTATGTTGCAAGTCGAAGGCACTGCCCGTTCGATGGGGATCACGGTCGAAGGTTAAGTGGTGGGAGGATGTCTCGCGATGTCTCGCGGCGTCCGTCAATACCACAGGAGACAAAAATGGCAAAACCCGGAAAGAAATATCGCGCCGCCGCGGCCAAAGTAGACTCGAACGCGGCCTATCAACCCAAAGAAGCGTTGGCGCTGGCGAAAGAAACCAGCATCACCAAGTTTGACGCCAGCGTTGAGGTGCATATGCGCATGGGCCTCGACCCCAAACAGGCCGATCAACAAGTGCGCGCCGCTGTCCTCATGCCCGCCGGGCTGGGGAAGCAGGTGCGGGTCATGGTCTTCGTCGAAGGCGAGGGCGTCCGCACGGCCAAAGAGGCCGGTGCCGATTACGTAGCCGACGACGAACTGATGAAGAAGATTCAAGAGGGCTGGACGGATTGGGATGTGTCCATCGCCGTGCCGGAAATGATGGGCAAAGTCGGACGCTTGGGCCGTATCCTCGGCACGCGTGGCCTCATGCCCAACCCCAAGGCTGGCACCGTGGCCCCGGCCAGTGACTTGCCCCGCCTGATCAAAGAAGCCAAGGCTGGCCGCGTGGAGTTCCGCCTCGATAAGACGGCCAACATCCATGTCGTCATCGGCAAGACCTCGTTCACGCCCGATGCCCTGCTCGAAAACTTTACCTCGCTGATGGAGGCCATCAAAAAAGCCCGCCCCACCGGCGCAAAAGGAATCTATATCAAGCGGATCACCGTCACCACCACCATGGGCCCCGGCGTCAAAGTAGACACCAACGCCGCCCAGTCGTTGGGGGAGGCGTAACCCAAACGTAAGGCGCGGTTACCGCGCCTGCCTTCGCCGTAGACCGCAGGCGCCGGGATGCAAAGAACGCATCCGGGGATGCAAAGAACGCATCCGTGGCTTAAATATCCTGCCGAGGTGAAGACTTCTGCGAAACTCTGCGCCTGACTCGCTAAACCGAGTCGGCGTTGACTTCAGAAAGTCTTTGCGTCGGTTGAAGGCGTAAAGACTTTTTGATTTCCCTTTTGAAAGGAGGTGACTCACACTTGGCAATTACAAAGAAACGCAGAGCAGAACTGGTCCAGGAATATAGCAACCTGCTGAAGAAAAGCGAGGCCCTGATCATCGCCTCGTATAGCGGCGTATCGGTCAAAGGCATCGAAGCCCTGCGGGGCAAGGTGCGCGAGTCGTCCGGCGAGTTTCACGTAGTCAAGAACACGCTGACCGCCCTCGCTCTCAAACAGGCCGGCCTGCCCGTGCCGGACGAAATGCTGGCCGGCAGCAGCGCCGTCGGCTTTGCCTTTAGCGACGTGCCGGGCGTGGCCAAAGCCATTACCGACTTCGCCAAAGACTCGGAGTTCGTGAAGGTGAAGGGCGCGGTGATGGGGGCCAAAGTCCTCAACACCAAACAAGTGGAAGCGTTGGCCTCGCTGCCGCCCCTGCCGGTCGTGCGCGCCCAACTACTTGGTCTGCTCAACACCCCGGCCACGCGCCTCACTGGCACGATCGCCAGCGGCGTGCGGCAGGTGGTCAACGTGGTCAAGGCGTACGCCGACAAAGAGGCGGCGCCGGCTCAATAACCAATAACCAATTACTAATTACCAATTACCGATAATTCGTTATTAGTAATTGGCAACAAGGAGAATTTTGAAATGGCTGATTTGAATAAACTCGTCGAGGACCTGAGCACCCTCACCGTCCTCGAAGCGGCAGAACTGACGAAACTGCTGGAAGCGAAGTGGGGGGTGTCTGCCGCCGCCCCGGTGGCCATGGCCGCCATGCCTGGCGTGGCCGCGGTGGCCGCAGCGGCCCCGGTGGAAGAGAAAACTGAGTTTACCGTCGTCCTCAAGGAAGTTGGCCCCAAAAAGATTGAGGTCATCAAGGTCATCCGCCAGCTCACCAACCTGGGCCTGAAAGAAGCCAAGGACATGGCCGAGACCGCAGGGGCCAAAGTGCTCGAAGCGGTGGGCAAGGACGCCGCCGAAGAGGCCAGGAAGAAACTGGTCGAAGTCAGCGCGGTGGTGGACGTCGTCTAACTCGACCCGCTTGTGCATTCGCTGAATAAAAATGCGCCCTGGGAAAAATTCTCCAGAGCGCATTTCACTTAATTGTCAGGGATCAGGACATCGTCAAGAGCTTTACTCAATTCAAAACTGCGTGTCGTTGCATTTTCAGCATATCTATTGGTTGACGGCCTCTTGGCAACGACAGCCCACAACCCTTATTCGGTCACTGCTCTCGACTTGACACTACAGACTATAGAAGAGGGAGGGCGGCCAAAGCCGCCCTCCCGGTGCTGGACAAGACCGAGTGGCTAGTTGCCGCCGAACACGACGAAGCCTTGCTGATCGACGGCCTTGTACAGGCTGAACTACTGGCCGAACGCCGTTCCCTTGAACGGGAACGAGGTTTCTTGCGTCTGCGGGTTGGACCAACCGAACTTGCGCGCCCCGGCCACCACGTTGTCGCTCAGGTTCCAGATGATGAGGCCCCTCGTGATGTCGGACTCGTAGATAAGCCCGTTGTACCAATACGTAGACCAGTCGCCCCCGAGCTCGATACCCACGGGTGGGTCCGGGTCAACCAATGTCGCCGGGTCGGCGTAGGCGATCTCTATCGCGGCCGCCGGGTTGGTGAAGTCGACCACGGAGATCCCGGACTGGTAATTGCCGGAGACGAGCACGTAGCGCTTGTCGGTCGGCACGACGTTGAAGTTGTGCCAGGTGCAGTTCTCCAGGTTCGTCTGCGGCCGCGCCTGGACGATCGTGCCGAGCGGAACGCCAGTGCGCGCCTCGAAGAGGAAGAGCGACCGGTTGGTGAGGCTACTCGTCGCCTGGCACTGCGCCTGGCCGCCGCCGCCCGGCTCGTGGCCGAAGATGAGCACGTTGCCGTCCCACGTGAAGGAGGCGGAGTGCCCGACCGTGACCCCGGTGACGGCGCGTGAATAGAGCTGCACCGGGTCCTCGAGCGAGCCTACGCCGGGCGGAGCGATGCTCGGGTCGAAGCTCCAGACGGTAAAGCCGTTGCCGCCGGCGCAGGCGACGAGGTTCACCTCGCCGAGGATGACGCCAGTGTCGTGGCAACTGCGGCCGGAAGGCTCCCGCCGAAGGAAGACTGCGTTCGCCGGGTTGGCGAGCGGGATCTTGACGATGTCGATCCCTGGGCACAAGACGCTTGAGGCGCTGTTGTAAACGTACAGATTGCCCCTGGCAACATCTGGCACGAGCGTCGCCGTGTGCGAGCCGCAGCCGCGTTCCGGCAACGTGTTGGCGGCCATCCGCAACGCTTTCAAAAGGACGGGCGCAGTCGGGTTACTGACGTCGAAGATGTGAAGCCCTTCGAAGCCCAACCCGACGAGCTGACCCGCGCAGGATGACGTCGCCGAGGCCGGCGAGTTCCAGGACCGGATGAGCAGGTTCTCCCAGACGAGCACATCACCCTGGTCGCCGACGCAGCCGGTGTAGTTGATGATCTGGGTTGGGTTCGCGGGGGCGGTGACGTCAATGATACGGAACCCGTCGTAGTGCCCCTGATACGCGGTCCGGCCCCAGAACGTGAGGTCTGAGGTGAATCGCGACGCCCCGGGCGCCCCGTTGACCAGGGGAATGGCCCGCTCCGAGAACCCCATAGGGTGCATGTTCTGCGTGAACGTGAACGTGCTGACGGCGCCCCCGACCGGGGACGCCATCTTTGTAAAGGCTGTCTCCTCGGCCGACTCCGTAACGTCGTCCTGGTCCTCCTCTAAGCACGCCTCGTCGAGCAACTCGCCGGTTTCCGCGTCGTAGCAGTCGCCCGGGTGGAGGTCGGCATACGCGATCGGCACCGCACCGCCGACCGGCATCACGACGAGGGCCAGCAGCAACCGCCAGATGATTAGCTGCCATGCGCGCTTTCGATTAGCGGCCCGTGCCTCCGGGCCGGTCTTGCGATTGGGTATACCTGGTAAATACATCAGTTCCTCCATTTTTACATAAATTTAGCGGCCCGTGTCCCCGGGCCAATCTTGTACAAGGCTGAGCGCCAGAAGCACGGCGCGCCATCTGCTTGCCGAGACGTTGGGACCGACTCCTCTCAATAAAGAAAGCCGCGCGTGAAGGTGGGGAGCGAATCTGCATATTGACAACACAAAACGCTTTGGCGATTAATGAATTCTTGCCGAAGCTCAGTTGACGATTCGAGCTCAACAATGGCCGATGATCGGTCATGCTACCGTTGTAAGGGTTGGGGAAGAAGTGCTGGCGCAAGCTACTCCAAAAAAGTAGATACAAGAGTTTCTTGAGCTATATAGGCGGAAATCAGTATAGGGTGAGACTGGATAGTTTGTCAAGTCTTGTGTAAGTGCGCTGAGGCGAGTGCCCATCAAAGTTTTGGGTTTCCGGCGATTGAAATCGCGGCACGCTTCGCGCAAAGCAAAGTCGCCCTACGGCGACTCTGGCGGGGTCGGTGTCAGCCCGCGCAGGCGGGCTTGGCCTTGCGCGAAGCGGGCGCGGTTTAAACCGCCCGCCCAAAAAGATGACGCGCACTCCTGAGGCGACATCGTAGCGGTTCTGTAGTTGGATCGTGTTATAATTCCCCCGCTTCCACCGTGGGGCGCTTCCCGCAAGTTAGGAACGCCCCTTTTGTTTGCCTGAAAGTTGAAGAATGGCTGACCCTGTCGAAAACGCTCAACCGAACGACGACGCGACACGCCTTGCAGGCGAAGTGACGGCTCAATCGGCCACTCTGGATCGGAGCGCGGCAGGCGTGGTCAAGACGCGCGTCGCCCAAACATCCATGAGCGCCGTTGGCTCACTGCAAGCGGAATATGTTGAGGCGTCTCTGAGCGCGTTCAACATCGCCGAGGCCGAGGCGATTTACACGCGGCAGAGCGGGGTGGTGGCGGCGCGCGGGCAAAAGGTGTTCGTGGAGCAGGGTGGGGCCGGGGTGGCCGTGGCCGAGACGGCTGAACTCAAGAACAGTTTGGCCGGAGTGCTGGTGGCGAACACGGTCAACACCAGCGGTTCTCGCTCGCTGGTGCTGATCGCCGGAAACGTGAACGGCCCGGTGGAAACAGTTTTAGATTTGCGTAGAACCCAAAGCGTTCTGCTGGCGGGGCTGTCAGCCGGACTTGTGGTTGGGTTAATTTTCTTACTGCGGTCGTGGTTTTCGCGACCCAGGAAATAGCACAAAGGAGATATGTAAAAATGGAAGCAGTAAAACTGACGGCTGAGCACCGAACGACCGTCCGCAAAGGGCTTGGCCCGCTCCGCCGGGGCGGCCTTCTGCCCGCCGTGCTGTACGGGGCCGATAAAAAGCCGGCGCCCCTGCAGTTGAACGGCCGCGAGGCGAGCAAAACGCTCAATCGCATCGTCGGCACGGTGCTGATTGACTTGACGGTGAACGGCGAGCCACACAAGACGCTGGTGCGCGAAATCCAGCGCAATTTTGTCACCGACGAAATCCTGCACGTGGACTTCTACGAAGTGGACATGGGCCGGACGATGCGCGTCTCGATTCCGGTGCGCCTGGTGGGAGCCGCCCCGGCGGTGGTCACTTTGGGGGGTATCCTCGTCCGCGGCCTGGCCGAAATTGAGATCGAATGTTTGCCGGGCGATCTGATGAACGAGGTGACGGTTGACCTCGGCCAGTTGAAGGAAATCAACACCTCGATCCACGTCGGCGACCTGGTTTTGCCGACGACTATCAGAGTGCTTACTAATTCCGACGAGCAGATTGCCCGCGTGAACTATGCTTCACAGGAAGAAGTGGCTACCGAGAAGATCGAAACCACCGCCGAAGTGGAAGTGGTGGAGAAGGGCAAGAAGGAAGAAGCCGAGGAGGAGGAATAACATGCGCCGCCAAAAAGTTAGCCTCATTGGCGCGGGCAACGTCGGCGCGTCGTGCGCCCTGTGGCTTGCCAAGCGCAGTATTTGCGATCTGGTGCTGGTGGATATTCCCCAGGTCAAGGCCATGCCGGTCGGCAAAGGCCTCGACTTGCTCCAAACCGGGCCGATCGAAGGGTACAATGCCCGCATTCGCGGCAACGCCGACGGGTCCTACGAAGGCGCCGAGAACTCCGACGTGGTCATCATCACCGGCGGCCTCCCCAGAAAACCGGGGATGAGCCGGGAAGACCTGGTGGGCGCGAATCAGGCCGTCATCGTGGACGTGCTGGACAAGGCCCTGCCGCTCTCGCCGGACGCCGTTTACATCGTGGTCACCAACCCGCTCGACACGATGACCTACCTCGCTCACAAACATTCCAAACTGCCCAGAGGCCGCATCATCGGCCAGGCCGGGATTTTGGACTCGGCGCGCATGGCGGCCTTTGTGGCCCAGGAACTCAACGTCTCCATCGAGAACGTGCAGACGGTGGTGCTGGGCGGGCACGGCGACGAGATGGTTCCGCTCACCCGTTACTCGACGGTGTTTGGCCGCCCGCTCACCGAGTGGCTCTCAGCCGACAAGCTGAACGCGATCGTCGAGCGCACCCGCAAGGGCGGCGGCGAGATCGTGAACCTGCTTGGCACCTCGGCCTACTATGCGCCGGGCGCGGCGCTGGCCAAGATCGCCGAGGCCATCCTGCTCGACTCCAAACTCATCGCTTCCTGCTCGGCCCTGCTCACGGGCGAGTATGGTCTGAACGACATCTGCTTCGGCGTGCCGGTCAAACTTGGCGCGAACGGCATCGAAGAGATCATCGAATACAAGCTTACGGACGACGAAAAGGCCATGGCCGACAAGTCGGCCAAGATCATCCGTGAGACGATGGGCGCGCTGAAGTTATAGCTTATAGCGTATGGCATATGGCGTATCGCGCTTGCGCGATACGCCATATGCTATGTGCGATATGCGATAGGCTATATGATCCACAGCAAGCACGGCATCGGCAACATTGGCCTCACCGGCCTCAGGCAATTCTGGAATCCTTCCCCGTCGGCTACCATTGAATTGGCAGTGCGCCGCGGCGAGGGCAAGCTGACCAGTGGCGGGGCATTTCTGGCGATCACCTCTCCCTTCACCGGGCGCTCGCCCAACGACAAGTTCATCGTCAAAGAACCGGGCAGTGAAGGTAAAGTCTGGTGGGGCAAGGTCAACCAGCCGCTGTCGCAAGAAAAATATGAAGCGCTCGAGGCAGATGTCAAAGCTTACCTGGACACCAAAGAGTTATTCATCCGCGACCTGTATGCCTGCGCCAACCCGCGCCGCCGTTTAGACGTGCGGCTGATCTCCGAGAGCGCCTGGCACACCCTCTTCGCCCACAACCAGTTCATTCGCCCTTATCCCGCCGACCTGACTGATTTTGAACCGACCTTCACCATCCTGCACGCGCCAGAGTTCCACCCCGACCCGGAGCGGCACGGCACACGCAAACCGCCGTCCGGCCCCGCCGCCGCCATCGTCCTCAACTTTGCTACCCGCACCGTCATTATCGCCGGCACCCGCTACGCCGGCGAGATCAAAAAATCCATTTTCACCGCCCTGAACTACCTCCTGCCGCTCGAAGGCGTGTTTCCCATGCACTGCTCGGCCAACGTCGGCCAGGAGGGCGACACCGCGCTCTTCTTCGGCCTGTCCGGCACTGGCAAGACCACCCTCTCCGCCGATCACCGCCGCGGCCTGATCGGCGACGACGAGCACGGCTGGGGCAACGCCGACGTGTTCAACTTCGAAGGCGGGTGCTACGCCAAAGTCATTCGCCTCTCGTCGGAAGCCGAACCCGAAATTTTCGCCACCCTGAGCATGTTCGGCACGGTGCTGGAAAACGTGGTGATGGACGAGGAAACGCGCCAGCTCGATCTCGACAGCGAGGCCGTCACCGAAAACACCCGCGCCGCCTATCCGATCCATTACATTCCCAACTACGTCGCCTCCGGCATCGGCAACCACCCGCGCACCGTCATCTTCCTCACCGCCGACGCCTTCGGCGTTCTGCCGCCGATTGCCCGCCTGACCCCGGAGCAGGCCATGTACTACTTCCTCTCCGGCTACACCGCTAAACTGGCCGGAACCGAGCGCGGCGTGACCGAGCCGCAGGCCACCTTCTCCACCTGCTTCGGCGCGCCCTTCATGGTGCATTACCCGACGGTTTACGCCGACATGTTGGGCGAGAAAATCGCCCGGCACAAATCAACCGTGTGGTTGATCAACACCGGCTGGAGCGGCGGGCCGTACGGCGTTGGCTCGCGCATGAAAATTTCCCACACCCGGGCCATGGTCTCGGCCATTCTCGATGGCCGCCTGCGTGACGTGCCCACCGAAGCCGACCCCGTCTTCGGCCTGCACATCCCCACTTCTTGCCCCGGCGTCCCTAACGAGGTCCTCATCCCGCGCAACACCTGGGCCGACAAGGAGGCCTACGACGCCAAGGCCAAAGAGCTGGCCAACCGCTTCGTCGAAAACTTCAAGCAGTTCTCGGCGCAAGTTGCCCCGGAAGTGGCAAACTCAGGGCCTCGAGTCTAAGAGCCTATCCGCCAAACCCTTAGGGTCTTGGAGACCCTAAGGGTTTGGCGAGTTATTCGGATAGGCGCTAAGAGAGCGAAGTCGCTCCAAGCCCGCGCCCTCGCGGGCCACTTCGGACAACCGCGAGGACGCGGTTGGGGAAATGAAAGCCTAAGCCGCCAGGTCTATAGCCTGGCGGTTTTTTTTGCCCATCGGTGAGCAAAGCTCCAAGCCGTTTATTCAGGCCGAAGATGTCCGAATCGCTACCAAATCATCTGGCCGATAACAATGGGCCGCTGGCAGGGACCGGCGGCATTTTTTAAGCCGACTCGTGACATTTGTCTATTTGCGGCCAGGCAGATTTGTGATAAGTTGGGATTGGGCGCGATTATCCATTCTGCCTCGATGAGCGAACTTAGCTTCACTTTTTGCGGCATGTAAGCTATTCATGCCGTAGCGGCATGAACTGATTTCATGGCGCAACGCTATTAACTAAATTCGTGGCGGTGCGGCTGAAAATAGAGTTGGGCGGCTTCCACACAGTACAAGGGTCATGCAAATCATGAACAGAACAGACATGTTGAGGCATGAGGTGAAATCATGGAGGATCTGACCGGCAAGCAATTTGGCTCCTATCAAATCGTGGCCCCATTAGGCGAAGGCGGCATGGCTGCGGTCTACAAAGCTTATCAGCCAGCTATGGAGCGATATGTAGCGCTCAAGGTTTTACCACGCCACTTTGCCGACGACCCCCAATTTGTGACTCGCTTCAAGCAGGAAGCCAAGGTGTTGGCCCAACTTCAACATCCGCATATATTACCGGTTTTCGATTTTGGTGAGTTCGATGAATACACCTACCTTGTCATGCCTTTCGTGAAAAGCGGCACCCTCACCGATGAACTGAAAGGCGAGCCCTTCCCCATCGAACGAATCGACAAGGTAATCGCCCAAATCGGCGGCGCGTTAGATTACGCCCATGAACGCGGATTGATCCACCGGGACGTGAAGCCAAGCAACGTACTGATTGATGAGAGTGGCAACTACTTACTCTCTGATTTCGGGCTGGCGAAGATTCTCGAAGGCAACGAGAAATTGACCATGTCAGGGGTGATTATGGGAACACCTGCATACATGTCGCCAGAGCAGGGCATGGGCAAGACGCTTGACGGACGTAGCGACATTTATTCGCTGGGCGTGATTCTGTACGAGATGGCAACAGGGCGTGCGCCCTACAAAGCCGAGACGCCGATGGCAGTGATGATCAAGCACATCAGTGATCCTCTGCCGCCGCCAAGCATCATTAACTCTGATTTGCCTGAAGAAATAGAAGCCGTGATTCTGAAGGCACTAGCGAAGAATCCAGAGGATCGGTATCAGAGTGCAGGCGAATTAGTGCGGGCACTTTCAACCACAATTAGAAAAGCACCCTCTGCAATATTGGCACGGTCAGTTAATCCAGCAGCGGCAGGTCAGCAAGTAGTTAGGAGCGAAGCGAAACCCACTTACGATGTTCGCAAGGGTGAACAACAACGCGAGAACACCAACAATCCAATAAAGCTGAGGGAATGGATATCATGGGGAATAGCTGGGGCAACGGGCTTACTACTTTTAGGTTTTATAGTTTGGCAGAGCAGCCAAATTCGCAACGCTCAAGCACATATTCAGGAAACGGGGACCGCACTACTTCTGACTGATCTTGCAATCACACGGACTGCGGGCCGACCAACGAATACCCCCGAACCAACTAACACTCTTGACTTGTATGTGGCGGCCACACAACTTGGTGCTCTAACACAAACACAAGCGGCATTCGAGGCTTCTACACAATCTGTTGTTTTGACAGTCATCAGAGAAACCAACTCGGCCCAAGAAACTATTGTTGCCTTGACACCTACCAGCACAATGACGAGTTCACCAACACCAACTCGCAAGCCAATACCCACTCGGACGCCAGCGCCTATTCCAACTGCAACTCCACAACCATCAATTAGTGCAGTTATCAACTTGAGTCCAGGAGGATGTTCCCCGAATACTGCATCTGCTGGTGTGGTTGTTTTCTTTATGGGAATGGGACGCTGGGACAGTGAAGAGATAGCACGTGTAGCAGTCGGAGACTCAAACCCAACAATCACAGTTAATGGACAGCCAACTGCGCTTCGGAGCCGTAAAGGCCCATGGTGGACTGGGGACAGGTGGACTTTTACTGCAACTACGGAAATAACTCTCAACCCAGGCGAATATACTGTCACGTGGCAGTGGTATTGGCCTGATACTCAAAGCTGTCTTCTTACCGTAAATTGATATGCTCGCTAAAGTTTCACCCTGGATAAACGGAACGATACATCGCCAAAACGAAATGATGGCGGCGATGCCGCCCAATCGGGTAGCCGGGGCGCATTGCTGCGCCCCAGCCCCCTCAGAACCGGACGTGAAACTCTCGCTTCATCCGGCTCAAGCCTTGACGCGATAATCCGTTCTGGGAGACGTCTGACGTTTATGGTGAAGACCTGACAGGTCTCCGCGAAAAAGGTTGAGGGGAAGAGACGTTAGGGAGACCTGTCAGGTCTGGTGGGAGACAAGACCTGACAGGTCTCCGCGAAAAAGGTTGAGGGGGAAGAGGTGTTTGGGAGACCTGACAGGTCTCCGCGAAAAGGTTGAGGGGGAAGAGACGTTTGGGAGACCTGTCAGGTCTGGTGAGAGGCGAGACCTGTCAGGTCTGGGTGGAAACAGAGTCGGTATAGGCCAAGTGTATAATTGAATCAGCTTTCTGGAAGGAGAACGCCATGACCCTGCTGGAGCAAATTCAAGACCAATTGCGCCGACTGCCGCCTGAAAAACAAAGCGAAGTGCTCGATTTCATCGCGTTCTTACAGCAACGGCTGACGGTTTCGCCGCCGAGCGCCAAACAGCGCTCCCTGCGCCAACATCCCGCCTTCGGTTCGTGGCGCGGGCGAAAAGTTGACTCGCTTGACTATCAGCACAATCTCCGCGCCGAGTGGGATGGGCGCGCATGATTGCCGTTTTTGACACTAATGTTGATTATTTAGGCTCTACTCTCCCTTCGTGCTTCCTCCTCACGAAACTTTTCCTTACCACTGCCTCATACTCGGCACGCTTACATTCGTCGTGAGCGGCAAAGAGGCTCGGCATCTGGCGGGCCTGGCCGCGCGCTCGTTTACGCCCGTCGTCGTCCGCTACGCCTACCCGCGCTTCGAGACGCGCGCCCCGTTCTTTCCCTTTATGGCCGCCGACGACGTCGGCACACTCTATCGCGGCCTCGACGCGCTTGACTGGATGGCGCAAAGCGGCTTGTTGTATCCCCGGTCGGATGCGATGGGAGTCTGGGCGGACGGATCGGAAGACCAACTGTTCCTCAAGGAACTCGACCTGGCCGTGCCGCCAATCGCCTTTGTGGCCGCCATCCCCGAGGAAGCCGGCTTCCCCGGTTCACCCCTGGCCGCCGCCGTCGAAATCGTCCCTCACTCCAATTGGGCTATCGCCCCCGGCGGCAACTTCCCCGCCCGCCTCTCGGCCTGCCTCCCGACCTTTCAACTCCACGCCGACCTGATCGGCCTCACAGCTTTCGACCTCATCCCACACGTTCTGGCCGACCCCCGGCCTGTGTCGTTTGAGGCGCTGGATGATTTTTTGGCGGCAAAAGAGTAAAACGTCAAACGAGAAGTTCTGACGTTTCACGTTTGCCGTTTGCCGTAGTACAATCACCTCGTGCTCGCCAAAATCACCTACCGCGACAAAACCTACGAGGTCGAACCCGGCCTCACCGTCAAGGAAGCGCTGATCAAGATCGGCCTCGAGCCGCAGTTGTACCTTGCCGTCCGCAACGGCAAACTCGTCACCGACGATCAACCCGTCCTGCCGGACGACAAAATCAAACTCGTCGCCATCGTCTCCGGCGGCTCGCGATAGTGATCAGTGAACAGTTGCCAGTTATCAGCCGCCGCCAACCCCTGATCACTGATCACCAACCACTCGATTACTTGCCTGTTATGCCTACTACTAAATCCGACCTCTCCAGCCTCACCCTGCTGGGCCACAAAGCTGAACCCAGCAAAAAGCTGGAAGCCTTCCCGAACCACAACCCGAACCGGCGCTACGTCGTCACCCTCACCACCGACGAGTTCACCTGCCTGTGCCCGGCCACCGGCCAGCCCGACTTTGCCACGATCACGATCAAATACATCCCCGACAAGAAAGTCGTCGAGTCGAAGTCGCTCAAGCTCTACCTGTGGTCGTATCGGGACGAAGGCGTCTTCCACGAGCACGCCGTCAACACCATCCTCGACGACCTGGTGAAAGCCATTGACCCGCACTGGATCGAAGTGACGGGCGCATTCAAAGCGCGCGGCGGCATCGGCATCACCGTCGTCGCCGCGCACGAGAAGAAATCAAAGCGCAAGTTGCGCAAGCAAACTCAATAGCAAAAACGACTACTCGACCACTTGACTATGATTTTGCTTTGGCAAAATCAACCATCCAACCATGCGACCATACCGTTACTACACCACCATCACCGCAATCTTCGTCACCTGCCTCCTCGTCTCGAACATCATCGCCGTCAAGCTGGCCGCCTTCGGCCCGTTCTTTCTTCCGGCGGCGGTCATCATCTTCCCCATCTCGTACATCTTCGGCGACGTGCTGACCGAAGTGTACGGCTACGCCCGCGCCCGGCAGACGATCTGGATCGGCTTCGCCTGCAACCTGCTGGCCGTGGCCGCCATCTGGATCGGCGGCCTGCTCCCGCCCGCGCCGTTTTGGACGGCGAACGTCTACGACGCGCCCGACGCCGCCCAGCAAGCCTATCAGGCCATTCTGGGGTTCACGCCGCGTCTGCTGGCCGCGTCGTTTATCGCTTACCTCGTCGGCGAATTTCTCAACTCATTCGTCTTGGCCAAGTTCAAAATCGCCACGGCAGGCAGGCATCTCTGGCTGCGCACCATCTCATCTACGTTGATTGGGCAGTTGGCTGACTCGGGCATCTTCATCCTCGCCGCATTTGCCGGTATTTTCCCGGCCGCCGATCTCGCCCAACTCGTCGTGACTCAATGGCTGTTCAAATCGGCTTATGAAGCCATCGCAACGCCGCTTACTTACGTGGTCGTGAACTTCCTCAAGCGCGCCGAGAATGAAGACCACTACGACCGCGAGACGAACTTCAACCCGCTCCTCATTGATTAACGCTGTACATCTGTTGGGATTTTGGATGTTGGGATTTTGAAATTTGGAGTTTGAACTTTGAACTTGACCGCCTTTCATTCCGGCTTCGTCGCCGTAGTGGGCCGCCCCAACGTGGGCAAGTCCACTCTGCTCAATGCCCTCCTCGGCCAAAAAATCGCCATCGTCTCCCCGCGCCCACAAACTACCCGCCGCCGGCAGTTGGGCATTCTCACCAGCGAGACGGCCCAAATCATCTTCGTGGATACGCCCGGCATTCACCGCCCCAGGCAGGCGCTGGACAAATACATGCTCTCGGTTGCCACCGAGACGATTGCCGATGCCGACGTTATCCTGTGGGTGGCCGACGTCTCCGAGCCGCCCGCGCCCGAAGACAAGCGCATTGCCGAACTCATTGCCAAACGTGCGCCCAAAGTTCCCGTCGTCCTGGCCTTGAACAAAAGCGACCGCCTCAAACCGGCGCACGTCCTGTCGAACTCCGACGCTTTCCGCGCGCTCGCGCCAAACGCCGAGTGGATGCTGGTCTCGGCGACGCGCGGCGACAACCTGGAGAAGATCGTGCCTATGCTCCTCGCCCGCCTGCCCGAAGGCCCGCAGTATTACGACGAAGACGACATTACCGATGTTCAACTGCGCGATCTGGCGGGTGAACTAATCCGCGAAGCCGCGCTCGGCGAACTGCGCGACGAAGTGCCTCACGGGATCGCCGTCGAGATCGAAGAGTTCAAAGAGCCTAAAGGCAAAGTTGCGCGAGTGAGCGCGGTGATTTACGTGGAGCGCGAAAACCACAAGGGCATCGTCATCGGCAAAAAGGGCGCGACCCTCAAGCGCATCGGCGAGCAGGCTCGCAAGGAAATTGAGGCTCAGCTTGAGGACAAGGTCTTTCTGCAACTGCACGTCAAAGTCCGCGAAGGCTGGCGGCAGGATGAGCGCGAAGTGAGGCGGCTGGGTTATGAGGATCGTGAATAAAGATCTGCTGGATGTGTGAACGACAAACGACAAACGTCAAACGTCAATAAAGTTTGCCCTTTGTCGTTTGTCGTTTTACGTTTGACGTTTCACCTTTGACGCTATGTATAACTCTCCTTATTCCTCACGTTACGGCTCTCCTGAAATGCGCGGCCTGTGGTCGGACGAGTTGCGGCGCAAACGCTGGCGGGCCATCTGGGTGGCGCTGGCCGAGGCGCAACAGAAGGCCGGCCTGGTGACGGCGGAGCAGGCCGCCGACTTGCGCGCTCACGCCGACGAGATCGACATCATTCGTTCGCTCGAAATCGAAAAAGAGATCGGCCACGACGTGATGGCCGAAGTGCGCGCCTATGCCGAGCAGTGCCCAATCGGCGGCGGCATCATCCACTGGGGCGCCACCAGCGCCGACATCACCGACAACGCCGACGTGCTGTGCCAGCGTGAGGCCCTCGCCCTCGTGCTCGACCGTCTTGGCAAGCTCCTGCTGGCGTTCGCGGCCCGCATCGAGCAGACACGCGATATGGCCTGCATGGCCTACACCCACCTCCAGCCCGCCGAGCCGACCACGTTCGGCTACCGGCTCGCCATGTACGCTCAAGACTTGCTTACGCATTACAACGCCCTTGCCAACCTGCACAAGAACTTGCGCGGCAAGGGCCTGAAAGGCGCGGTTGGGACTCAGGCCTCTTACGGCGAAATTCTGGAAGGCACACCGTTCACGCCCGCCGAACTTGAATCTCAGGTGATGCGGTCAATTGGATTGGATGCGTTTTCGATTGCGACTCAGACTTACTCACGCGGGCAGGACTTCACAGTATTGGCCGCCCTGTCCGGGTTGGCCGCCTCTTTGCACAAGTTCGCCTTCGATCTGCGAGTGATGCAGTCCGCCGGTTTTGGTGAGGCGGCTGAACCGTTTGGCGAAAAACAGGTCGGGTCGAGCGCCATGCCCTTCAAGCGCAATCCCGTCAACGCCGAAAAGATTTGCTCCATTGCTCGCTACGTGGCCGCCCTGCCGCAAGTTGCCTGGGACAATGCCGCCGAGGCCTTGCTCGAACGCACGCTCGACGACTCGGCCAACCGCCGCACGACTCTGCCCGAAGCCTTCATCGCCACCGACGAAATGCTGATTGCGGCAACCCGAATTGTGGAAGGGATGACGGTTGACGAAGCCGCCTGCGCCCGCAACCTTGAGAAGTACGGCCCCTTTGCCGCCACCGAGCGGGTGCTCATGGCCCTGGTGCGCGCCGGGGCCGACCGCCAGCGCATGCACGAACGCCTGCGCGAGCATAGCTTGAAAGCGTGGGAGGCAATCAAGGCCGACAAGCCGAACCCGCTTGCCAACCTCATCACCGCCGATCAACAACTGCTCTTCTATCTTCAACCCAACCGGCTGAAGGCGCTGATGGACGCGCGCGGCTACGTGGGCACTGCGCCGGAGCGGGCGGCGGCGCTGACGAAGATGATTCGGGAGAGGGTGAAGTCGTAGACTCGTGACACAATATTTCTTGATCAGAGGCTCAGACCTGCCGGGTCTGGTTGAAAGTTTGGCAAAGCTTCAGGCAGGCAAGACCCGGCAGGTCTCAAAACAGCATTGACCCATGGCAAAACTTGCGCGCCTGATCATCGTCAGTATTTTGGTCGCCGCTTGTTCAACCGTCACCCCGGCCCCAACCGTCACTCCGCCCCCAACCCCGACTCTCGTTCCGACCCTTGTTTCAACCGACACCCCGACTCCTGCTCCGAGCGACTCCCCAACACCGGAGCCGACAGACACGCCCGTTCCAACCAAGACTCTTCAGCCCACCAGCACGTTCACCCTAACGCCTACCAGCACCTTCGTTCCGGTGACGCCGGCCCCGACCGCCACCTTCGCCTCGCCCGCATCTGATTTTCTGACGACCGTCTCAACTGTCAAACGCCAAGTGGAAGGCTTTGGCGGCCTGATTGACAGTGCGCTAAGGCAGGGCGCTATTAACTGTGAGAATGTTGTGAATGAATACCTGACGATTGCGGGCGCGCCCCAGTTTGACCCCGGCAGTTTGGCCGGGCCGTATCAAACTTACCGCGCGGCTGTTGACCTGTTCTCCGCCAAGTCGCGCGACATCTACCAGAACTGTGCCGACTTCCTGGCCAACCCGTCGGGCGGCTCGATCCCCTTCCAGCAGTGGGGCGCGGCCCGGCAGAGTGTGAACGAGGCGGTGGATTTGCTGAGGCAGGCGATTGTGGCCACGGGAGGGGCGCCGTAGAGAATCCAATTAATCGGCGACCTGGAGTCTTTAATTGTGGGAGCGGTTGGGGATGGATTTGCGAATCTAAAATGCACTATTATGTAGTCTATGGAGAAGGAATCCGACAGTGACGTCATTGAGAGAATTGGTTTAAGTAGGCGATCCTATAATGTACTAAGACGCGCCAATGTTAGGCGAATTTCGCAATTGGTTGCAATGTCTGATGTTGAACTCTTGGAAATACAGCAAATGGGTCCAACAATACTCGCTGAAATCAGGAGTAAAACTCAACAATATCAAGCGAGGCTGAATGTGGATTCCTCTTCGTCAACTGAAGAATCTGACGATGGTATAGAGACGGCTAGAACAACAAACCCTCCCGAGTTTCTGTACGATATCCCACTATCTGTATTGGGGTTGTCGCTTCGCCCGTATAATGCTCTAATGCGTCAAGGACTAACGACCCTTGGAGCTATGCTTGTTGTCCGAGAATTTCATAGAAAAGGTTCAGTAGCTATTCGAAATCTTGGCGGGAAGAGCATGGCTGAATTAGAGCAAAAGCTTGCTGAATATTTAGGTGATCGAGCCAACGATTTATTAACGACGAATCGTGTTGTAAAGGTGGCTCAACCAGTTGATGATCTCAAAGAACGATGGCAGGAACTTCAAAGAAATTTGAATCAAGAGATTAGCCTTGAGCGGCTTTGTGGAAATGTGATTCTTGACAGTCGCACATTGGACGCCTGGCTAAATCGCGACATTGTGCTTCAAGGAGAGGCCCACTCCCTAGAAAAAGTGCTGGCATATAAGACAATATGTGATGAACTTGTTGAGTTATTTGAAGGCGCTACGTCGGACCGAGTTGAAATGTTTACTTATAGGTTCGGGTTCAAAAGGCGCACACTTGAAGAGTTAGGAGATAAAAGAAAGATAACTCGAGAGAGAGTTCGACAAATAGTAAAACGTATTGAGACCACTATAAATGAACGGCTCCTAATAAAACCCTGTTTTAGGATTCAATCTGCGCTTGCTATTGCTGAAGAGATGGGATCGGAGATTGTTTTTTCGGATTGGGTTCGAAGAATTTCCGCGTCTGGTTTGCTTGGGAAATGGGATGCCGAAACAGCGGTGAACATTCCTCCGAATCTCTCGCCAGCAGATTTGATGATTGCAGTCTGCAATTTGCAGCATTCCAAGTCCGTTTTGGATTGTTATAAATTGCCTGAAAACCTACGTCTTGTCTTAGGCCATAAAAAGCTATCCGCTACAATAATTAAGGTGATAAACGACACGCCCAAAGAAACTATACGAGCTATTCACAGGCAAGCCAGAAACGGCGGCGCAGTTCATGTCCCTTCTACTGCAAAAGAATTAGCGTTGAATGATGAAGAGACACGTGTTGTGATTTCAAGCTGGGGGTATAAGCGGATTTCAGATGACTGGTATATGCTTCGACCACAGAAACGAGGCCAGAAAAACCATCACCTCCGAGCAGTTTTTTATAACGTCTTGAAGATGCTCAAGTTTTGTGGATCACTAGAACTCAAAGATGTGTGCGGCGGCCTGCGTAAGCACGTCTCGCGCGGTGGTTATCTTGTACCGCCACCATCAATTTTGGCGCAAGTTTTGACTGCTCATGGATTCCAGTTGCGAGATGGATATGTATCATGGCAACATGAAAACCCAAGCACTGCATCTAGTAGCGAAGAGGTGGTTCTACGAGAGATTGACCGCAACGGCCCCATCGTCAGCCACTTTGAGCTTGTTCAGGCGTTTGCTCAGTCTGAGTTGTCGTTGCCTGCATTATCAGTGACCCTGCGATATTCGCCGTTGTTCACTAAAGTGGAAACGGGTCTCTATAAGCTTAGAGGAAAAAATATCACTCAAGGCGATATTGAAAGGACCCAGAAAAGGCAGCCCCTCACAGATGCCGATCCCGAAGTTGAATTCGATTTATCCGGCTCTATTTGCTTTAGAGTGAATTTAGGAAGCATGGCTATTACGAGCGGTGTGATCTACACTGCTCACATTCTGAATCTTACAGGCTCATGGGCATCTTTTGCTGACGGTGATTCCTGTGGAACTGTAAAGATTCGCGACAATCAAATCTGGGGCTTAATGAAGACCTTCCGAGCTATCAAAGTCAATTTAGGCGATCGTATTGAACTCAGATTTAATACGTGGGAGCGCACGGTTAATGTAGCAAAGGTGAGTAATGAAAATCAATGAATTAAGCAACCCTCAAATTGCTACCATTGGAGTCGCTCGACTCGGCGGCGATACTAAATGAAACCAACTAATTTTTGCGGTTTTGACGGCGACGTTCGAACGGGCTGCTAAGGGTATGCAGAACACTATTCGGGTCGCGTGCGCGACGTTCAAAATAGCAGTCGCTGTCACTTTCCAAT
>Ga0247727_10007289_pt1 | contig 21172 bp, 18 predicted proteins | sample WisWelCaveWW1625_FD_202498 | JGI IMG/M metagenome (GOLD analysis project Ga0247727, IMG submission 202498) | Biofilm microbial communities from Wishing Well Cave, Virginia, United States - WW16-25 | ecosystem: Environmental > Aquatic > Deep subsurface > Groundwater > Cave microbial mat | place... | reverse complement strand
CGTATTCGAATCCTGTCGCTCCTGCTCAGCACCGTGGTCACCCTCGTGGCGGGTCCGCCCGCCCAGGCCCAAGACATCACCGGCGAACGGGTGCGTTTCGCGATCGAGCGAACCGACGAACGTATCGGGCTCGCGCAGTCACTGGCCGCGGGCTCCGGAAACACCCAGGCCCAGCTCGAGGTGGAAGCCGCCCTCGGTCTGCAGGTGCAGGCGAAGGCGACGCTAGAGGAGGGCCTCGTCGCGACGGGCGAGATCCAGATCCGCCTACTTCGACAGTCGCTCGACCTGACGTTCCGCGCCCGCAGCCACGCGGACCGCGCGATCGCTCTGATCCAGGGGCTTCCGGATCCGGAACGGGTCGTGGCCCAGGTCGAGCGGACCCGCGAGCTCATTGAGCGCGCGCGTGACCGCATCGAGGAGTGCGACAACGACCGGGCCCGCGCGCTGCTGCGCGTGGCGATCGAGATGCAGTTGCGTGCCGAGACTGCGGTGCGCGAGAGTCGGTACCTCTCGGCGCTGCAGCTCACCCTGAGTGCCCGCGAGCGGGCGCTGAAGGCGCTGCGCCTCTGCAACCTCGAGGACAACCTGCGCGAAGCCTGCGAGCGCTCCATGCGTCGCACCGAGGAGGTGCTGGTCCGGGCGCGAGAAGTCGTCTCAGACGCCAGCTCGGAGCAGGCGAGAAACCTGCTGGCGCGCGCCGAGCGGGTGCAAGGCGAAGCGGCTTCGCAGTTCCGGGCCGAGCACTTCGAGGCCTGCCTGCGTCTGACGCAGTCGGCCCGCAACATGGCTCATCGCGCGATCCGTCTCGCCGGCGGAAGCCGGTAACTCGAGTCCCGGTACCATCGCCCCGACTCCGTTCGGGGCGATGTGCTGATGGGAGTCCGCCCCGCCATGATCGGAGCTCAATCCCGCGAACGGAAGATCCTCCGGCGAATCCTTCTGGCTGGGCTCGTTACCTGGATGATGGGGAGCGGCGTGGCCCCCGCCGCGGCCGATCGCGCCTCCACCCGCGCGAAATCCAGCGTGGCGATCATGGACAGCGTCGCCGCCGCGAGTGACAGCGTCGCCGCCGCCGCGAGTGGCGGGGTCCTGACCCTGCCGGACTCGGCCGGGAGCGCCTCACCGGAAGCTCCGGCTCCGCGTTCGGTCACCGCCCAGGTCCGCTTCCCCAGGGACCTCATGGAGGCCGTGGAGGACACGTCACGCATCCTGGTCGAGATCGGCGCTCGCACCGATGTCACCAACGAGAGCTACTACGAAGACGCCTTCGTGGACACGACGTTCCTCGGCCGCCGCCTCGTGAACACTCCTGAAGGGCGGTTTTCGAGCGTGCTGTCCACCACGCTCGCGGGCACGCGCGCGCTGCGCGCCACCCAGTACCATCTCCAGGGTGAGGTGAACTACGGCGATCGGCTCCAGCGCGGCTATCTGGGGGGACGTTGGAAGGCGCGGGCGGCGTCGGGATGGATCTACCACTTCAATCCCTCGCTGGAGTACCGGCACGACCTCACCTTCGATCGCGATCTCGAAGAGTTTCGGGGCGCCTTCGGCACTGGAATCCGACGCAACCTCGGGGAGGGGTACACGGCTGCGGAGTTCGGGTTCCGCGGCGACTTCCTGCGCTCGAGTGGGCAGGGGGCGGAGTTCCTTCTCGACCGCAGCAGTGCCGGGCTGGCGGCGGCAATCGACCATTTGGGCCTGCTCGGCAGCGAATGGCGCCTGGGCTTCCGTTCGACTGGCAGAGCTTTTCCTGATTCGCTGGAGCGCGACCACCTGGAACACCTCGCGGAGGGACGCTTCAAGTGGGGCACGTTCGGAGGGCCCACCGTGACGCTCGAGGCGCTCGGCACCCGTCGCCTGACCGTGCGCGAGGCCTCCACGAGCCGCGACAACTTCTGGGACGGGGAAGCGAGCGTCGAGGCGCGCCTCGGCGGCGCGGGTCACTGGCCGATCATCACGCGCGCGGATGTAGAGCTGTTCCGCTACGACCTCGAGGACAGCACGATCTTCTTCAACTACGACGTCCTGCGCGGCCAGGTCGCGCTGCGGTGGGAGCCCGACGCGCGCTGGACGCTGAGCATCGGGCCTCGGGTCGAGGCTCTCGGCGCCGATCTCAACCCGGGGGAGGGATACCAGGAGCTCGGCGCCGTCTTCGAAGTGGAGCACCTGGGGGCGGGCTCGTGGTGGGGTCTCGCGCCGGCGGCCGGCTGGCGGGACTACGACGAGACACCGGCCGGGAGTCTCGGGACCCCGACGCTACACAGCTCCTATGCGTTCTACGAGCTCAATCTGATCGCGGACCAGTCGCTTCCCGGGCGCCTCAAGCTCCGGATCCTCGCCGCGTTCCGCTGGGAGAAGCACATCGACGCCGCACGGGATGCGGGCAGCGTCTACATGAGCAGCGAGCTGCGCTGGCTGCCGTAGTCGGGCACGCCCGCCGACCGCGCACCGCGCCCGAGCCGCCGGCCGACTTTCGGTGGGCCGCCAGTGCCATGCCTTTACATCTCGCGGCCGCCGCGTACACTCCTCGCCGTCACTCGACCTGGGAGATCCCGCATGGCCCGCCGTGGAGTCACAGTCTTCCTCTTGCTGCTCGCCGCCCTGGGCGTGGCGATGCTGTTCGCCGCCCTGGCGCTCCGCCGTCCGGCGACCACCCTCACGTCCTCCACGGTGCTGGTGTTCGACGTCCCCCACTCCCTCGAGGAGGACAACCCGCCGCCGAGCGGTTATTCGATGGACTGGCTGCGTCCAGAGCGTCCGACGCTCTGGAGGGTGATCACTGCACTGCGCCGCGCCGCAGAGGACGAGCGAATCGAAGCGCTGCTGCTCCACGTCGACAACATCGATTGGGGTTGGGCCAAGATCGCCGAAGTTCGCGAGGCCATTCAGGCCTTCCGCGCCGCCGGCAAGCCAGTGTTCGCGAGCCTCACGGGTGGGGGCGAACGCGAATACCTGCTGGCTTCCGCGGCCGATCTCGTGAGCGCGCCGCCGCTCTCGATCCTCCAGCTCGACGGGCTCACCGCCTCGGCGCTGTTCCTGCGCGGCACGCTCGACAAGTTGGACATCACGCCAAACTTCGCCCAGTCCGGCACCTACAAATCGGGCGTGGAAGGATTCACGCGGAGCGAGATGTCGGCCCCCGCGCGCGAGGCGCTGCAGTCGATGCTCGACGACCTGTACGCGACACTCCTCGACAGCCTCGCGACCGCGCGGGGCCTGGCTCGCGATTCGGTGGACCGGATCCTCGACGACGGTCCCTACGAGGTGGAGCGGGCCCGGGCGTCAGGCCTGGTGGACAGCGTGATGTACCGCGCGGATCTCGATTCCCTCGCGCTCGAGGGCGAGGACGGCGAGCGTGACCGGCTCAGCTTCACCCGCTACATGAACCGGGTGGGCCGCTCGCTGACCCGCAACCGCATCGCACTGATCCTGGCGTCGGGCACGATCTCGGAAGGCCGGAGCCACGAAGCCCCGGGTGAAGGCGCGGTGCTCGGCAGCGAGACGATCGTCAAAGCGCTGCGCGAAGCGCGAAAGCGGAGCGCGGTCAAGGCGATCGTGCTGCGGATCGACAGTCCGGGCGGATCCGCGCCCGCCTCGGATGAGATCTGGCGCGAGGTCGAGCGCTGCCGCGAGGAGAAGCCGGTCGTGGCGTCGATGTCCGACTACGCCGCCTCCGGCGGTTACTACATCGCGGTGGGTGCCGACAGCATCGTCGCGCAGCCGGGCACGATCACGGGCTCGATCGGCGTGTTCGGCGGCAAGCTCAACATCCTCGGTTTGTACCGGAAGCTCGGCCTCAACGTGGAGACCGTGACGCGAGGCGCCAACGCCGGAATGATGTCGCCCTATCGTGACTTCAGCCCCGACGAGGCCCGCCGATTCCAGGAGAGCATGGACATCGTCTACCGCACGTTCGTGAGCCGGGTTTCGAAAGGACGCGGGATGAGCGCCGAGGATGTCGAGCAGGTGGCGCAGGGCCGCGTATGGAGCGGGCGTTCGGCCGCCGATCGAGAGCTGGTGGACGAGCTCGGGGGGCTCCAGCGCGCGATCGACATGGCCCGGGCGATGGCCGGTCTTCCCGGGGAAGAAGAGGTCGGGCTCGACGTTTATCCGAGGGTCGACCGCACCTTCCTGCAGCGCTTCTTCGCCGAGTTGGTGAGCGGGGACGAGAACGACGAGGCTCTGGTCCAGCTTCGGCTGCCCGACGCGGTGCGCGCGTGGCTCACCGCCGCTCGCTTTCCTGCGGGCGTTGCCCTCGCCCTGCTGCCCTACTCGATCGATATTCGATAGCGTTGGCGCCGCGAGTTCGGACGGCTCCAAGGGACTTCGATGACGACCGCGCCAGTTGCCCTCGCGCCACCGTTCCCGACATCTTGACCCTCGCGTGAAACGGGTGTTAGATTCCACGCGCCCAAAGATTTACGCCACGTCTTCTGGTGCGCGGCGAGCCCTCCCAACCGCCTCGGAGCAAGGCTCACCGTCCCCAATCAGTCGCGGAGGTGCCCTTTGAAGGAATACGCGACCCCCCATATCCGGAACGTCGCCCTTGTGGCTCACCACGGAGTGGGGAAGACCAGCCTAGCCGAGGCGATGCTATTCCTCGCCAAGGCGACCACCCGGCTCGGTCGCATTGCCGACGGGACTACACTCCTCGACTACGCTCCCGACGAGATCAGTCGCAAGATTACGATCAACCTGGGGCTGGCGCAATTCGAGTGGTCCGGGCACAAGGTGAACCTGCTCGACACGCCGGGATTTCCGGATTTCGTGGGCGACGTCTACGGCGCCCTCGCGGCCGCGGATTCGGCCATCCTGGTGCTGCGCGGGAACGCCGGCGCCGAGGTCGGCACGGAAGTGGTGTGGGAGATCGTCAAGAAGCAGAAGACCCCCACGCTCATGGTCGTCAACATGATGGACAAGGAACACGCTGACTTCATGGGTGCGCTGCGCTCGATTCACCACCGGCTGGGCGCCAACGCGGTGCCGGTCCAGCTTCCCATCGGGCAGGCCGAACAGTTCCATGGCATCGTGGACCTGGTGGAGATGAAAGCCTATACGTTTGCCGGGAAGGGCATGGAAGAGAAGAGCCAGGAGGTGCCCATCCCGGACGACATGAAGGCTGCCGTGGACGAGGCGCGGGGCAGGCTCATGGAGGAGGCGGCGACGGGCGACGAAGAGCTGATGGAGAAATTCCTCGACACCGGAGAGCTGACCCCCACAGAGATCCGCAAGGGGCTCTGCGAGCGCGTGGTCGCCTGCGATCTGGCCCCGGTCTTCTGTTGCTCGGCCCACAACAACCATGGTGTAAAGGAGGTCCTCGACGAGGTCGTGGACATCCTGCCATCCCCGCTCGAAGTGCGTCCGATGCAGGGCAAGCTGGCGGGGAAGGAGACGGAAGTCACCTGCAAGCCCGATCCCTCGGAGCCTGCCGCCGCCGTCGTCTTCAAGACACTCTCCGAGCAGCATCTCGGGGACCTGTCGATGATCCGCGTGTTCTCCGGGAAGCTCGAGACCGGCAAGGAGTACGTCAATACGACGCGCGGACGGTCGGAGAAGCTCGGCGCGCTCTACAACCTGGTGGGCAAGGACCGCAAGGAATGCAGCGCCGGCGTCGCGGGCGATATCGTGGCCGCGGTGAAGCTGAAGGAGACGCACACCGCAGATTCGCTGGCTGACAAGGCCCGCCCCGTGGCGCTGCCGCCCCCGGCGTTCCCGGATCCGGTCACGGCGGAATCGCTCCATGCCAAGAACAAAGGCGACGAAGAGAAGGTCGCGCAGGGCCTCGCGCGGCTCCACGAGGAGGACCCGACCTTTCGCAAGGCGTTCGAAGCCAGCACCAAGGAGACGCTGGTCTACGGCATGGGAGACCTGCAGCTCGAAGTCATGGTAGACCGCCTCAAGAAGCGTTTTGGCGTCGAGGTCGTGCTGACCAGGCCCAAGGTGCCCTACCGCGAGACCATCAAGGCCAAGGCCCAGGACGAGTACCGCCACAAGAAGCAGACTGGCGGACGCGGCCAGTTCGGCGAAGTCCACCTGAAGCTCGAGCCGCGCAAGCGCGGCGACGGATTCGAGTTCGCTGACGAAGTGAAGGGCGGCGTGATTCCCAACCAGTTCATCCCGGCGGTCGAGAAGGGCGTCGTGGCGGGCATGGAGAAGGGGCCGCTCGCGGCCTTTCCTGTGGTGGACGTGCGCGCCGCCGTTTTCTTCGGCAAGCACCACGACGTGGACTCGTCCGAAATGGCGTTCAAGATCGCTGCCGAGACCTGTTTCCACCAGGCCATGCTCAAGGCCTCGCCGATCCTGCTCGAGCCGATCGACGAGATCACCGTGCGGGTCCCCGAGGAGTTCCTCGGCGACGTGATGGGTGACCTCTCCTCCAAGCGCGGGAAGATCCTCGGCACCGAGGCCGACGGCAGGCACCAGATCGTGAGGGCCCTGGTCCCGCAAGCGGAGCTTTACAAGTACGCGAGTCATCTGCGATCGATCACGCAGGGCCGTGGCATGCATGCGGCCCGGGTGTTTCATTACGAAGAAGTGCCGCGCGAGTTGTCCGACCGGATCATCGCGGCGGCACGCGCGGAGAAGGAGGCGGCGGCGCACGCGTAGCCGCCGACGAAGACATGTCCGGCCATTCCAAATGGGCCACCATCAAGCGCAAGAAAGCCGCCACGGATCAGGCCCGTGGCAAGCTGTTTTCGAAGTACATCAAGGAGATCACCCTCGCGGCGCGCCACGGTGGCGCTGACCCCGACGCCAATCCCCGCCTCAGGACCGCGATCAACGCAGCCAAGGCGGTGAACATGCCGGCCTCGAACATCGACCGCGCCGTCAAGCGCGGCGCTGGCGAGGTCGAGGGCGTCCGCTACGAGGAGACCCAGTACGAAGGCTACGGTCCGGGCGGCGTGGCGCTGCTGGTGGAAGTCGCCACCGACAACCGCAACCGCACGGCGGGCGATATCCGGCACATCTTCACCAAGGCCGGCGGCAAGCTCGGAGAAGCCGGAAGCGTCGTTCACCTCTTCAAGCCGCGCGGCGTCATCGTGGTCGACAAGGGGGCGGTCGCGGAGGACGCCCTCATGGAGATCGCGCTCGAGGCCGGCGCCGACGACGTGAGCGCCGAAGGCGACGTCTACGAGATTCTCACGCCGCCCGCTCAGTTCGAAGTGGTGAAGGAGGCGCTGGCCTCGAAAGGCGTCCCGGTGCAGAGCGCGGATCTGACCAAGCTCTCCTCGCTGCAGGTTCTGGTGGAGGGGAGGGAAGCCGAGACGCTCCTCAAACTCGTAGATACGCTCGAGGATCACGACGACGTCCAGAAGGTCTACTCGAACTTCAACGTTTCCGACGAGGTGATGGCCCGCCTCTCCCGCTAGGGGGCTCGACGCTCCATGCGCGTCCTTGGACTCGACCCCGGCAGCCGACGGACCGGCTATGGCGTGGTGGAGCGCTCCGGCAACCAGTTCTGCTGCGTGGACCACGGCACCATCACCCCGCGCGCACGCCTGAGCCTCTCCGACCGCCTTCACGACATCGCCTCGCGCGTCGGCGCCGTGATCGAGCGCACCGCCCCCGCATGCGTGGTCGTGGAGGAGGCCTTCTACCACGAGAACGTGCGCTCCACGCTGGTGCTGGGGCACGTGCGCGGCGCCTTGCTCGTGGCGGCCGTCCAGCACGGGATCCCGGTGGCGGAGTATTCACCGCGCGAGATCAAGATGAGCGTGGTGGGAAATGGCGGAGCCAGCAAGGAGCAGGTGGCGTTCATGGTCCGACGCATGGTCGGGATCTCGAGCGCGCTCCAGCCCGACGCCGCCGACGCTCTGGCGGCCGCCATCTGCCACCTTCACCGCACGCGTCCCACGCCTCCCAAGCAGGCCGCCTCTGCCGCGGCGGAGCGCCTGGCCGCGATGCTGGCGCGCAAGGGGCGCCGATGATCGCGTCCCTGCGGGGCACGCTGGCCGAGAAGGACGCCACCCACGCGGTGGTCGAGACCGGCGGTGTGGGCTACTGGGTGAGCGTTTCGAGTCACACGGCGCGTGCACTGCCCGAAGTGGGCGAGAATGTCTTCCTCCACACCCATCAGGTCGTGCGCGAGGACGCGCTTCAGCTCTTCGCCTTCGCGGAGCTCGAGGAGCGCTGCCTGTTCGAGCTGCTGATCACCGTGAGCGGCGTCGGGCCCAAGGTGGCACTGGCGGTGCTTTCGGGGCTCAAGCCGGTGGCGCTGGCGAAGGCGATTCGCGACGAGAACATCGCCCAGCTGGTCGGCATTCCAGGGGTGGGGCGCAAGACCGCGGAACGGCTGATCGTGGAGCTGCGTGACAAGCTCGAGCTCGCCATCACCGCTCAGGGTGGCTCTCCGCCGGCGGCGGAGGGACGTGGGGTGCTGCCCAAATCCGAGCGGTTCGACGATGCGGTCGCCGCGCTCATCCGCCTGGGGTACAGTCAGACCCAGGCGCAGGAGGCCATCCGCAAGGTGACTGCGTCCGAAGCCGATGCTTCGCTCGAGACCCTGGTCCGCCAGGCGCTGGGCAAGCTCAGCAAACCCACCGTCGGCGTGCGTTAGGGAGGGACGGGTGACGCAGACGCACAGGGAAGTCCCGGGAACGCGGCCGGATCACCCGCAGCGCATGGCGGACCCCGGGCCTTTCCAGGAGGACCTCCAGGAAGAGCCCCGGCTGCGGCCGCTGAGGCTCGAGGAGTTCGTCGGACAGTCGGCGCTCAAGGAGCAGCTGCGGATCTTCCTCGAGGCGGCCCGGCGGCGCGAGGAGGCGCTCGACCACGTGCTCTTCCACGGCCCCCCGGGGCTGGGGAAGACCACGCTGGCCACGATCCTCGCGCACGAGCTGGGCGTCGAGATCACGCAGACGTCCGGCCCGGTCATCGAGCGCCCCGGAGACCTCGCGGGCCTGCTCACGAATCTCGGAGCGCGCGGCATCCTGTTCGTGGACGAGATCCACCGCCTGAGCCCGGTCGTCGAGGAGTACCTCTACCCCGCGCTCGAGGATTTCACGCTCGACATCCTCCTCGACCGCGGGCCCAGCGCGCGCTCCCTCAAACTCAACCTGGAGCGCTTCACGCTGGTCGGTGCGACCACGCGCGCCGGATTGCTGTCGTCGCCGTTGCGTTCCCGCTTCGGGGTGACGCTGCGGCTGGACTACTACAGGCCCGAGGACCTGGCGACGATCGTGCGCCGCTCGGCCGGGATCCTCGGCGTGGACGTTCACTCCGATGCAGCGTCCGAGATTGCGCGGCGCTCGCGCGGCACGCCGCGCATCGCCAATCGGCTGCTGCGCCGCGTGCGCGACTTCGCCCTCATCAAGGCGGATGGCGTCGTCACGCTGCCCGTGACCGCCGACGCGTTGCGACTGCTCGAAGTGGACGACCGCGGCCTCGACGAGATGGACCGCCGCCTGCTCGACGCCCTGGTCACCAAATACCAGGGCGGCCCGGTGGGCCTCAACACGCTGGCCGTGGTCGTGGGGGAGGAGCCCGCGACGCTCGAGGACGTATACGAGCCCTTTCTCATCCAGGAAGGATTCATCAAGCGCACTTCACGCGGCCGCGAGGCCACGCCGTTGGCCTACGAGCACCTCGGCCATCCACTGCCCTCGGCTCCCGGCGTCCGCTCGGCCCAGCCCGAGCTGCCGCTGCCCTGAACTCGCCGTGGGCGCCCTCCTGGCCCCTGCCGTCCTCGGGTCACCGTGCGCCTCGAAGACCTCGACTACGAGCTCCCCGAAGATCTGATCGCCCAGCATCCGGCGTCGTCGCGCGAGATGGCGCGGCTCCTGGTGGTGGAGCGCGCGACCGGCGCGCTTCACGACGCGCGGGTGACCGATCTGTCCACGTGGCTGCGGGCCGGGGACGCGCTGGCGATCAACGAGACCCGGGTGCGGCCCGCGCGATTGATCACCCGCCGGCCCACCGGCGGTCGCGTCAATCTGCTGGTCGTGAGACCCGAGCGGCATGGAGCCGACAGCGCGGCGGCATGGCGGGTGCTGGCACGGCCCGCGCGTAACGCGCGGGTGGGCGTTCGGCTCGAAAACGAAGACCGCTCTCTGGCGCTGGAGGTGATGGGTGCGGGAGAGGATGGTGAACGGATCGTCCGCGTGGTGCGCGGTGATCTCGATCGAACGCTCGAGCGGGAGGGCGAGATCCCGCTGCCGCCCTACATCCATCGCGCGGCGGGGATCCAGGACCGCGAGCGCTACCAGACCGTCTTTGCCCGCGTCGACGGCGCGGTGGCCGCTCCGACCGCCGGGCTCCATTTCACGGAAGCCCTGCTTCGCCAACTGGGCCGCCAGGGGATCGCCGTCGCCCGGGTGCTGCTCCACGTCGGCCCCGGCACGTTCCGGCCCGTGGCGGCCGCGGATCCGGGTCAGCACCGGATGGACGAGGAGTATTTCGAGGTTCCGGAGCGCGCAGCCGAGACACTGCGGGAAGCGCGCCACACCGGAGGGCGGATTGTGGCGGTGGGGACCACCGTGACCCGGGCACTGGAATCGGCCTGCGACCTCCACGGCGGCCGGCTGGCGGCCGCGTCGGGCTGGACCCGCAAGTTCATCTACCCCCCCTACCACTTTCGAGCCGTGGATGCTCTGATCACGAACTTCCACCTGCCTCGCACGACACTTCTGCTTCTGGTCGCGGCGTTCGCGGGGGAGAATCTCCTCCGCGGCGCCTACCGGCATGCGGTGGAGCGCCGCTATCGGTTCTACTCGTACGGCGACGCGATGCTCGTGGTGTAGGGGGCCTTCCCGGGGGCAAGCGCCACCGGCTCCGGTGGCCAGAGGACCGCGGGAACCGCTATAATATGGGCCGCGGTATCAGGGGAGGCAGCCCGTCGTTCGAGGTCTGTCTCTTTTTTTGTTGAATCACAACAGGTTAGAGCGGCGGATTGCCGTGCTTCTTGAAGGGGAGATTCTGTCTCTTGCCCCGCAGCATCTCGAGCGCCGCGATCAGCCTGGGCCGAGTGTCCTGGGGCTCGATGACGTCGTCGAGGTATCCGAGTTCGGCAGCCACCCAGGGGCTGGCGAACTTGTCGTTGTACTCCTCGACTCGTCGTTTCCGCTCGGCCGCGGGGTTCGCCGCCTTCGCGATCTCGTCGCGGTACAGGATGTTCACCGCGCCGTCGGCGCCCATCACCGCCATCTCGGCCGTAGGCCAGGCCACGTTGTAGTCGCCGCGGATGTGCTTGCTCGACATGACGTCGTAGGCTCCTCCGTAAGCCTTCCGCACCACCACCGTGAGTTTCGGCACGGTGGCCTCGCAATAGGCGTAGAGGAGCTTGGCGCCGTGGCGGATGATGCCGCCCCATTCCTGGCGCGTGCCCGGGAGAAACCCGGGCACGTCCTCGAAGGTTACGATCGGGATGTTGAATGCGTCACAGAAGCGCACGAAGCGCGCGGCCTTGACCGAGGAGTCAATGTCGAGCACGCCCGCCAGCACCTTGGGCTGGTTGCCGACCACGCCCACGCTGCGCCCGTTGAGCCGCGCGAAGCCCACGATGATGTTGGGTGCGAAGTGCTCGTGAACTTCGAAGAACTCGCCGTCGTCGAAGATTCGGCGCACGACGTCCTTCATGTCGTAGGGTTTGTCGGCCGCGTCTGGAATCAGGGTCGCGAGCGCCGCATCGCGGCGCTCGATCGGGTCGCGGCACTCGCGGCGCGGCGGCTCCTCGGTGTTGTTGGAGGGCAGGAAGGACAGCAGCCGCTTCACGTGGCGGATGCCGTCGGCGTCGTCCCTGGCGACGAAATGAGCCACGCCGCTCCGGGTGTTGTGGGTCCGGGCGCCGCCCAGGTCCTCGAAGCTGACCTCCTCCGACGTCACCGCCTTGATGACCTCGGGGCCGGTCACGAACATGTGGCTCGTGCCTTCGACCATGATCGTGAAGTCGGTGATCGCGGGCGAGTACACGGCGCCGCCCGCGCACGGGCCCATGACCGCCGAGATCTGGGGCACCACTCCCGAGGCCAGGGTATTGCGCAAGAACACCTCGGCGTAGGCACCCAGCGAGATCACGCCTTCCTGGATGCGGGCACCGCCCGAGTCGTTGAGGCCCACGACCGGCGCGCCGTTGTCCATCGCAAGGTCCATCACGGCGCAGATCTTCCCCGCGTTGGCCTCGCTCATCGTGCCGCCGAATACCGTGAAGTCCTGGGCGAAGCAGTAGATCAGGCGACCGTCCACCGTGCCCCAACCCGCCACCACGCCGTCGCCCACGATCCGACGCTTCGCCATCCCAAAATCCTGGCTGCGATGGGTGACGAATGTGCCGATCTCGACGAACGAGCCGGAATCGAGCAGCAGCTCGAGGCGTTCACGCGCGGTAAGACAGCCCTTCTCGTGCTGTTTGGCGACGCGTTCGGGCCCGCCTCCGGCGAGCGATTCCTGGCGGCGGCGGCGGAGCTCGGCGAGACGTTGTTCGCGGTTCACGAAACCCTCCCTGGAAGCGGCGTGCAGGTGCGCGCGAGGGTAGGGATGGCGTCGAAGGCGGTCAAGGACGAAGCCACCGCAAGCTCGCGCCGCGCCGCGACTTCACGCCCTGTGCGAGGCTGCCGATGACTCCGTGGTGGCCGTGGCGCCTTTGGCTTTCCCCGCCCCCGGAGGTCCCATTGTTCCTGGGCGGGTGGACCCACAGCCTGCTGTTCGTCGTGGTGTTCTGCGTCCTGGTCGACTTCGTCAAACTGCTGGTCGAGCTGCTGGGGCGGAGCGAAGACCGTCGCTTCCATTCGGATCCCTCGCGGGTGACGGCGGTGATTCCGTGCCGCAACGGCTCCCGAGTGCTCGCGGCGACGGTCGAGGAACTCTCGAGGTTCATTCCCCCCGAGCGCATCCTGGTGATCGACGACGCCAGTTCCGACAACACCGCCGAGGTCGCGACCGCGCTCGGCTGCCCGGTACACCGATTCGCGAAGCAGCAGGGCAAGGCGGCGGCGGTGAACTTCGCCGTCCACCGTGTCAAGACACCGCTCACGCTGCTCCTCGACGATGACACCCGGCTTGGCGGCGCCCGCATTCCCACCTCGCTCATCTCCGAGGACAGCTTCGATGCGGTGGCCTTCAACGTGCTGCCCGATCGCCGCAATCGCGGCGGCTCCCAGGGTAACAACTTGCTCGGGCACGTCCAGCGCTACGAGTACGGGAAGAGCATGGAGATCGGGAAGCGCTTCCACGACGTGACGCAGTCGGTGAGCTGCATCTCGGGCGCGGCGGGACTGTTTCGGACCGCCGATCTCGACGACCTGCATCACCAGCATTCAGGCGTGTTCCCCGGGGAGGACCTCCAACGCACCATCATCCACCTGCTGCACGGCAAGCGAATCGTGTTCGCGAACGAGCCGGTGTGGACGGTGGCCCCGAGCCGCATCGGCCCCTGGTTGCGCCAGCGGCTGTTGGGGTGGTACCCGGGCCTCTACCACCAGCTCGCCAATTTTTTCCGTCTGCTGCTGCGGCGCGGAGTCTCCTGGCGCCTCCGCTACGAGATGGCCTACAACATCTATATGGTCGTCAGTGACCCGCTGAAGACTTGGTCCATTTTCGCCATTCTGCTGACGCCGGGGTTGCGCCAGTGGGCTCTGGGGGTCTATCTCACCTACCTGGCGTTCGAGATCTATCCATGGTGGGTGGTGCGCGTGCCGGGAAGCCGGCGCCGCGCCCCGCTCGTGGTGCTGCTGCTCTATCCCGTGTACGGCGCCGCCAACACCGTGCTGCGGCTCCTTTCGGCGCTCACCTGGTTCTGGTTCCGCTACGTCACCGGCTCGATGCGCCCGCGCCGGGGACCGAAGGGCCGTATCACATGAAAAACCTCCTTCTGTTGCTCACCGTATCCGCTCTGCTTCCGGCCACCGCCGCGGCCACGCCGCCGAGCTACGCCGGCGGCCAATACCGTTACTGGGCCTTCAGCAACCAGAACGACCTGCGCGATGTGCTCGCCTACTGGGTGCCGGGACCGTTCCACCTCCAGCTCGAGTACTGGGATTTCGTGGACAAGGAGACCGAGGACCAGTTCCGGCCAGAGATCGGGATCCACCTGCGCGACCGGCGTCGCTCCGTATACACGCTTCAGTGGCGCTCGGAGCGCGACCAGGAGCGGTTCTGGCTCGGGACCGACCAGGTGCTGAGCGACCATGTCGTTGGCCGCCTGGAGGTGAGCCCGATCGTGGCGCGCGACTCGACGGAATGGGTGTGGTCGGTCGGGGCCGACTACTACAGGGGCTCCTGGAGCTTCCTCAGCGCCACCGTCATCCGCGACCCGCGCGGCGAGGACGACGAGCTGTGGGTCTTCCCGCTTCGGCTTCGCCTCGCCAACGAACAGAACGATTGGGTGCAGGCGACCTTCGCGCCCGCCACGAAGCGAACCGTGGGCTGGGCGCTCGACGCGAAGAAGCGCTGGTTGCGTCTCGGGGTGGAGCGCAACAACCGCTATGACTTCACCGACCTCGACAACACGATCTACACGGTGGGCTTCGAGGTCGCGCTCTCTCGGCCCGAGTAGAGCGCCGCGCCCGAGGCGGAGCGCGGAACGCCTTCGCGCCCGCGGCGCCACCTGCTACCTTCCCGCGGGCTTCGAATCACGCCCGGATCCCACCGGAGGAACGGCATGAGCGATTCGATCATCGAACAGATCCAGAGCAACATGACCGCCGCGATGAAGTCCAAGGACGCGGACACGCTGAGCACTTTGCGTATGCTCAAGTCCGCGCTCATGGAGGCCAAGACCCGGAAGCCCCGCGACGCGTCCCTCAGCGCCGACGAGGAGATCGAGGTCCTGCAGCGCTATGCCAAGAAACGCCGCGAGACCATCGAGGAGCTGCGCAAGGCCGGCCGTGAAGACCTGGTCGCCCGTGAGGAGCAGGAGATCGCCGTCACCACGCGCTACCTGCCGGCGGCGATGGGCGACGATGAGTTGCGGGCGGTGATCCGCGAGACGGTGGCCCAGGCAGGCGCCGCGGGTCCGAAAGACATGGGCAAGGTGATCGGGGCGGTGATGGGAAAGGTGAAGGGCCGCGCCGACGGCGGCACGGTGTCGAAGCTCGTTCGCGAGGTGCTGGCCGGCTGAAGCGCGTGGCCGTCACCCCGCGGGCGCGAGCGTGTCGGGCGGAGGCGGCGCCAACGAGTCCGTGGGTGTCGAAGGCGTCGGCTCCACGGGCGCGGACGCCGTGTCCGGCGGCGGCCCGAAGAGCCACTCGGGACGGCCCGGGGGGGGCGCCTCGCCCAGCGCGGCGCGGTACTCGGCCTCGGACACGACCCCCCGCCGCTTCATGCGCGAGAGGATCATGCGCGTGCGCCTCTGGATGCGGCGCCCCGGGTCCTCCGGGGAGTAGCGGCGCGGATTGATGATCACCGCCGCCAGCAGCGCCGCCTGGCGCGCGTCAAGATCCGCGGCCGACACGCCGAAGTACCGCCGCGCGGCCGCCTCGGCGCCGTGGATCCCGTCGCCCCACTCGATCAGGTTCAGGTACAGCTCGAAAATCCGTCGCTTGGAGAGCGCGCGCTCGAGCCGCACCGCGAGGATCACCTCCTTGAGCTTGCGCAGCGCCGTGCGTTCCTCGCTCAGATAGAGGTTCTTCGCCAGCTGCTGGGTGATCGTGCTCCCGCCGCGCACGACGCGTCGCTTCTGGAGATTGGCGCGCGCGGCGTGCTTGAGCTCGTCCCAATCGAGCCCGTCGTGGGAGAAAAACGCATCGTCCTCCGCGATCAGCACTGCGCGCCGCAGCAAGGGGGAGATATGCTCGTAGGGTGCCCAGCGTTGATCGATGCGGTGGGTTCGCCCTTGGTGGCGGGCTTCGGCTTCGCGGGCGCGCATCAGCGACGTGCGGCGCGGCGCGCGCCGGGCGAGGTCGTCCACCGGCGGAAGCCCGGCGCTCGCGATCACCACCGCGGCGTAAAGCCCGGCGGCGAGCGCCAGTGCGAGGGCGCCGAGGACGATCAGGCGGCGCACGGGCGGGAAGGGGCGCCGGATGAGGGCCGGGCGCCGGCGGTGGAGGGGCTCAGGCCGGCCGGTGAGCGCCAATGACGACGAGCGTGATGTCGTCGCTCTGCGCGGCGCTGCGCCGGAATTGCTCCACGTCCTGGATCAGACATTCGATGATCTGTCCGGTCGGATGCCTGCAGCAGCTCTGCCACAGCGTCTGGAGCCGTTCTTCGCCGTACATGTTGCCCCGGCCGTCGAACGCCTCCGAAATGCCGTCGCTGTAGAGGAGCAGAGCGTCGCCCGGGGCGAACGCCACCTCGCCCGTCTCGAACTCCGCGTCCTCCATCGGGCCCAATACCAAACCGCCGATGCTCAACTCCTCGATGGCACCCGTGGCCCGCCGCAGCATCGGGAAATTGTGCCCGGCGTTCGAATAGCGCATGACGTTGCGCGCCACGTCCACCTCGCCATAGAAGAGCGTGATGAACTTGCCGGAGGAGATGGTGCGGGCGAGGTTGCGATTGATGCGCCGCAGCGCGTCGGTGATCGCGAGACCGCCGTCGCAGAAGGCGCGGAGCGAAGCCTGGACGTTGGACATCAGCAGAGAAGCCGGCAGCCCCTTGCCCACGACGTCGGCGATCGTGACGCCGAAGCGCGAGCCGTCGAGCGGGAAGTAGTCGAAGTAGTCACCACCGACATGGCGCGCCGGGATGACGCGGCCATGCACCTCCCACGGCGCCATGATCAACGGCTGGGACGGCACCATGCTCATCTGGATCTCGCGTGCCTGGGCGAACTCGAGCTCGTAGCGCTTCTGCTCCTCCTCCATGCGCCGCTTGTCCTCGGCCTCGGCTCGCAGGCGGGCCTTCTCGATCGCCTCGCCCGAGTGCGCCGCCACGATGCTGAGGAGCTGCTCCTCCTCGGGCGACCAGACGCGCCCCGGCGTTCGGTTGGTGACCGCGAGCATCCCATTGATGCGGTTCTCGACACGGAGCGGCGCGGCGAGCACCGAGCGCACCCGCGTCGTCACGTTCCTGAGCCCGGGGAACCGCGAATCGGCGAGCAGGTCGGGCGTGTTCAGGGTCTCCTGCTTCACCAGCAGATAGCCCATGACGCTCATCGAGATCGCCTGCTCCCACGACCCCGACTCGAGCCCGGCCCGCGGCTTGCGCACCATCGTTTGCGGGGCGTGCGCCATGCCCGGATCGATGAGGCGGATCGAACCCTCGTCGGCCGAGAGCAGGGCCGTGGTCTTCTCGACCATCCAGTCGAGGATCGGCTGCAGCTGGGTGTTGGACGCCACCACCTGGGTGAGCTGCGAGAGGAAGTCGAGCGCCGCCTGCAGGCTCGATGCGCTGGCGCCCGACAGCGGCGGGACCGGGTTTCTCTCCGACATGTCGCAGGTTCTCCGCAGGAGGGAATGTGAACCGCGGGATTCTAGTGCCGTTCCTCGGAGCCCACAAGCCGCCCGCTTGTTCGGGGGTTGAACGCTTGTTCGGGTCATGGAGAGGCCCCTATACTGGGCCGCGCCACGGACACTTCACCGGCCTTCCACGGAGAGCCATGGCCACCACGCTCATCAGCGACTACAAGAACCTCCTGGTGGAACAGCGCGATGCCGTCACCGTGCTCGCGGTCCACCGCCCCGAGGTCCTCAATGCGCTCAACCGCGAGACCCTGACCGAGATCGAGGATTGCGCGCGCCGGTTCGTGGCCGACCCCGAGCAGGGGGCTCTGATCGTCACCGGGAGCGGTGAGAAGAGCTTCGTCTCCGGTGCCGACATCAACGAGCTGGCGGTGCTCGACGCCCGGGGCGCCGAGGAGGCCTCACGCTTCGGCCAGCGCGTGGTCGACCTATTCGAGCAGGCGCCCAAGCCCGTCATCGCCGCGATCAACGGCTATGCCTTCGGCGGCGGCTGCGAGCTGGCGCTCGCCTGCCACATCCGGATCGCCTCCGACAACGCGGTGATGGGCCTTCCCGAGGTGACGCTCGGCATCATTCCGGGCTACGGCGGCACGCAACGCCTCCCGCGCCTGGTCGGCGTGGGGCGGGCTCTGGAGCTGCTCGCCACCGGGCGGCGCGTGAAGGCCGAAGAGGCGGAGCGCATCGGGATGGTGAACCGCGTCGTGCCGCAGGATCAGCTGATGGCCGAGGCCGAGAAGCTCGCGCGCGACATCCTCAAGAACGGACCGCTGGCGGTGGCCGCGGTGCTCGAAGCGGTGAACCGCGGACTCCAGCTGCCGCTCACCGACGGGCTCCGGCTCGAAAGCGGTCTGTTCGGCATCCTCGCCGCGAGCGAAGACATGCACGAGGGCCTCGGCGCGTTCCTGGAAAAGAGGCCGCCTCATTACAGACGCCGCTAGTCCCGGCGCGCCGTTCCGGAGATCCCGTCATGGACGACCTGGTCCCGATGCTCGTCTCGGCCTTGCTCGGCACCGTGCTGGGCTGGGAGCGTCAGGTCGGGCGCAAGCCCGCTGGGCTCCGGACCCACACGCTGGTCTGCCTCGGCTCCACACTCTTCATCCTCACCGCCCGCCACGCCGCCTCGGTCTTTGACGCCGGCGTGTGGGATCCCACGCGCATCGTCCACGGCATCGTCACCGGCGTCGGGTTCCTCGGCGCTGGGAGCATCCTGCGCCATGAAGGCGCGGTGCTGGGCCTCACCACCGCCGCCAGCATCTGGATCGTGGCCGCGATCGGCGCGGCGGTGGGCGTGCAGGCCTACACGCTGGCCGTGGTCGGCACCGTGCTGGCGCTCATCGTCCTACGCTTCTACAGCGTCGTCGACCGATGGCTGTCGCCCGACAGCGACGAAGGCGTCTCGTAGCTAGACGGCCGCCTTCCGCTCCAGCGCCTCGAGCACCAGGTCCCCGATCCCACGGGTCGTGAGCCCCGAGTCGGAGCCCAGCGAGGGGATCTTCTTCGACCGCAGCAAGCTCGCCACCGTGTCCTCGATGCGGCGGGCCGCCCGCGCCTCGCCGAGGTGGTCGAGCATCATCGACACCGCCATGATCGTGGCGAGCGGGTTCGCCACGTTCTTGCCCGCGTACTTGGGGGCCGAGCCGTGAATCGGCTCGAACAGGCTCACCCGGCCAGGGTGGACGTTGCCGGAGGCCGCGATGCCCAGCCCGCCCTGGATCATGGCCGCGAGGTCGGTGAGGATGTCGCCGAACATGTTGCTCGTGACCACGGTGTCGAACCACTCGGGGTTCTTGACGCACCACATGGTGGCGGCGTCGATGTAGGCATGGTCGCAGGCGATGTCGGGATACTCCCGGCCCACTTCCTCGAACGTCCGCGTCCACAGGTCCATCGCGCGCACCGCGTTGGCCTTGTCCACCAGCGTGAGCTTCTTCGCCCTTCCGCGCTTGCGCGCCAGCTCGAAGGCGTAGCGGATCACGCGCTCGACGCCCTTGCGGGTGAAGATGATCTCCTGGGTGGCGACCTCGTCGGGGGTGCCCTTCTTGAAGAAACCGTGCATCCCGGCGTAGGCGTCCTCGGTGTTCTCGCGCACTACGATGAAGTCCACGTCCTCGGGGGTCTTGTCCTTGAGCGGGCAGAGGTGCTCGGCATAGAGCTTGACCGGGCGCAGGTTCACGTAGAGGTCGAGCTCGAAGCGCATCTTGGCGATGATCCCGAACTCGAGCAGGCCCACCTCGATCCGCGGGTCGCCGATCGCGCCCAACAGGATCGCCTGATGCTGCTGGACCTCGGCGAAGGCGTCTTCGGGGAAGATCTCCCTGGTCTTCAGGTAGTGCTCGGCACCGAAGGGAAAAAGCGTGGTGCGGGCGCGGAACCCCTCCATGGCAGCGACGCCCTCGAGCACTCGGAGCCCCTCGCGGACCACCTCGGGGCCGATCCCGTCGCCGGCAACGACGGCAACCGTGTATTCCTTCGACATGCAGGCTCCTTCCGTAGGCGATGGGGTCGGGCCGCCTCAGGGGTTCAGATAGTAGTCGACGCTGACCCAGACGCGCGCAGGCCGGCCGAACCGCTGGGCGGGCTGGAAGCGCCAGCTCGGGATGCTGCGCAGGATACGGGTCACCTTGTCGAAATCCATTTGGCCGACCCCGAACCAAGGCACTTCGTTGAGTACCGCCCGCCCATCCGTGTCCACGAGCACCGAGACCACGAGCTGGATCGGCTTCACACCGCGCACAAGCGAATCCACCACTGCCGAATCCGGTGAGGTCTCGAGGATCGCCGACACGTCCATCTGGACAAACTCCTCGGGCTTGGGGCCCTCCGGCGATGTCAGCAGCGCGACGCGTCGCACGCCGGTGAAGAGCTTTGCCGGCAGCGTGTCGGGCGCCACGCCCGGAATCCGCGAACGGATCAGCGCCAGCGCCGCAGGGGCGAAGCCCGAATCGAGCGCCACCGCCTGCCGGAACTTCGCCATCGCGGCCGCGCGCCGGCCGCTCTTCCAGTCCCAGAGGCCGGAGACATAGAACGCCTCGGGCAGCGTGGGATCCAGCTCGGTCGCGCGCTGCGCCGCCTGGCGCGCCAGATCGGCCTCGCCGGCGCGTCCCGCGCAAACCGCGAGCACGTGCCACTCCTTGCCGCACAGCGGCCGGGCCTCGACGCACTGGCGCGCCGCCCCCAGCGCCTCGCTCCAGCGGCCCTTCGCGGCCTCGAGCTCGGCGCGCGCGCGCCACACGTACCAGTGCCAGCCCTCGAACTTCCCGGTCAGCCAGTAGCCCTCGCGCGCGTAGGGATACTCGCGGCGGCGCCCGACCGGGAGGGAGTCGGCCCCGGCGGCATCGATCGTGGGTCCCGAAACCCGCGCGAATGCCGAGTCAATGGCGCCGCTTCGCGCCTCGTCGAGCGCCAGCGCCAGCTCGAGGTCGCCGTCGAACGGCACACGCCGCCTCAGGCCCCGCAGCGCTTCCATCGCGCGCGAGTAGGCTCCGGCGTCTTCCAGCTCGCGGGCCTCGCGGGCGACTTCGCCAACCGGACGGCCGGGTTTGGCGACGGGAGCCCTGGCTTTCGTCACCGGAGCTGCGGAACCGGTCGTCGTTCCGGGTTTGGCGGCGGGCTTCGGCGTGGCCGGTGCGGTGGGCCGGGGCGCGGCCTTGGGCGCGGTCTGGGCCCAGGCGATGGACGCCAGCGACCACGCGCCGATCACGATGAGCGCCGCCAGGCGCGTCGAGACACCTCCCGCCCGCGGCACCGTCACTTGACCCGGGTTCCCGCCGCGGCGTCGAGCGCGGCCTGGATCTCCCCGTCGGTGAGCACCCGGTCCACGTTCTTGGCGCGCTCGAACA
>Ga0247727_10007288_pt1 | contig 21174 bp, 20 predicted proteins | sample WisWelCaveWW1625_FD_202498 | JGI IMG/M metagenome (GOLD analysis project Ga0247727, IMG submission 202498) | Biofilm microbial communities from Wishing Well Cave, Virginia, United States - WW16-25 | ecosystem: Environmental > Aquatic > Deep subsurface > Groundwater > Cave microbial mat | place... | reverse complement strand
CGGGCTATGTTGAAACCAGTAGCGGTAAGATTGTTCGCGGACTGAAGAGTACGTACAAACGGCACGGCACGTTAAATTTGTTTGCCGCATTAGAGATTGCAACAGGCCAAGTCCATGGGCAAACAACAGCAACAAAACGGAGGGTGGATTTTTTGTCCTTCATGGACAAGGTCCTTGCGGACTTACCCAACAATAAAGAAATCCATGTTATTTTGGACAATTACTGCATTCACAAGAAAAATGAAAGTTGGTTAACCCTTCATCCGAACGTGCACTTTCATTACACCCCGACATCGGCAAGTTGGTTAAACATGGTTGAAATTTGGTTTGGAATAATGAGCCGTAAGGTATTAAGAGGCGCGAGTTTCAAGAACACCACGGAATTATGTCACGCCATCAAGGACTACATGGAAGTCTACCGGGAGGCGGCCAAACCTTTTGTTTGGAGAAAACGTGAAGTCAAAGGAACACAGCTAAAAAATACTATCGTTAATTTATGCAATTAGACACTAGTCTAGAGCCCAATGGATGATTAGAGGTTCCCATTACAACCAGTTACAGTCTGACAAGAAACTACCTATTGAGTCTCCTAGGACAAGGGCTTCCATTAATCATTGGAGTAGTTACAATACCTCTCTTGATTCACAGACTTGGTACGGATCGTTTTGGTATATTGATGTTGGCATGGACATTGGTTGGTTATTTTGGGTTGTTTGACTTTGGAATGGGGAGGGCACTCACGAGGTTAGTTGCAACACTCTTGGCAAATAATCGCCAGACGGCTATTCCAAGTCTGGTATGGACGGCACTGGCATTGATGGGAATGCTGGGTATACTGGGTGGATGTATTCTTGTAGCGCTGACTCAAATACTTATAGATAATGTCCTCAAGGTTCCCAGTTTGTTAAGGGGGGAAGTACAGACATCATTTTATATACTCGCCATCGCGATTCCTATCGTTATTACTAGTACTGCCCTGCGCGGCGTTCTTGAGGCTTATCAAAGATTTGATCTGGTTGCATCTGTCCAGGTACCACTGGGAGCTTGGACTTTTCTTGGTCCATTGCTTGGGCTTGTCATTCACAATAGTCTGGTCTCTGTGGTAGCCTTGCTACTTTTTGGCCGATTAGTAGTCTGGGTTGTTTATCTAGGCCAGTGCATACAAGTTCAATCTAACCTGATGCATGTAGTGGAGATTCAGAGGGACTGGATTAGAGATCTTTTTATCTTCGGAGGCTGGCTAACGTTAACGGCGGTGATAGGCCCTGTTTTGTTATACGCCGATCGATTCTTTGTTGCAGGTATTCTAGGTGTTTCAATGGTCGCATACTACGCGACGCTTCACGAGATGGTGACGAGGCTTTTGATTATTCCCTCTGCCGTGGTTAGTGTGATGTTTCCCGAATTTAGTAAGGCATTTTCCAGTGGATCATCATCTGTCGCTGTTCCACTATACAAGAAGGCGATCAAATATGTTCTTGGGATTATGTCCCCAATTGTTCTTATTCTATTTGTATTTGCTAATAAGATACTATCAACTTGGCTCAATGAGGACTTTGCACATCAAGGTACTTGGGTGATACGCTTTCTATTGCTTGGTGTTCTCATCAATGCACTTGGTTTGATCTCTCAAGCGTTTATACAGGCATCCGGATTTCCAGATTGGACTGCCAAGTTGCAACTTATTGAGGTTCCCTTCTTTTTATTCTATCTCTGGATACTGCTTAATCAATTTGGCATCAATGGCGCTGCGTTGGCATGGCTTAGTCGGGTCACAATCAGCGCTGTTGCTCTAGCATTTTTGTCCTTTCTCAGGGCACGCAGTATATCGTCGCCAACATTGTTGCCCCGTATGGAAAATTTATGAAGGAGATTGTGGAGAATAACCTTACACTTGATGGTCAATCAGTCTGGGTATCTGATGCTTCCAAAGGGATTACCTATTCGGATGGCATGAGATCGGACAATTATTTGGAGCGGATATTTCGGAGTGCTCGAGATATCAGCTTCACGTCAATTGAGTTGGAACAATGTATTCGGGATTGGCCCAGCGAATATCATCTCTCTCGTAAGCGAGCGCAGTTGCTTCGCGGCTTTACCTTCAATCCGTCTCATCGTGTTCTGGAGGTTGGTTCTGGGTGTGGGGCAATTAGTCGATTCTTAGGTGAAACCTTTCGTGATGTCGTATCGATTGAAGGAAGCTACAATCGGGCAAAACTGTGTCGCCTTCGTACAAGAAACCTCGCTAACCTCAATGTTATATGTGCGCCGTTTCAGGACATTCGCTTCCGAGCTCCTTTTGATCTCGTTTTCTGTATCGGCGTCCTTGAATATGCGTCTATGTTTGTGGATGCTGACGACCCATACAATCATGTTTTGAGCCATCTTTGCAATGCCCTGTCATCGGACGGGTCTCTCGTATTGGCAATCGAGAACCAATTTGGTCTCAAGTATTTTGCTACCTGCAAGGAGGATCATACTGGGAGAATGTTCGATGGGATAGAAGGTTATCCCAGCAACAGAAAGGGGCCAAGAACCTTTGGCTACGAAGAGCTGAAGTGGCGTTTGGAGCGGCACTTTCCATTTGTACGTTTCTATTTTCCTTATCCGGACTACAAGCTCCCTGACTGTGTGTTGAGCAAGGAGTTTATTGACAAAGGAAACGTTGCAGAGTTGGTTGGAAATTTCGGGTCCCATGATCGTGATCCTATCCGGTCTCCGCTCTTTGAGGAAAGGCGCACGCTTTTCGAACTCGATAGGAATCACATGCTTCCTTTTTTTGCCAATTCTTTTCTCGTCGTGGCCAGCAAGAGCGAAATACACGCTGTGTTATTTGAGCAGCTTGGGATTATGTATACTACCAGCCGTAGAAAGGATTTTGCTATGGTAACGAGGTTTATTGCCCAGACCGATGGTTCAATAACCGTTAGGAAGCAACCCTGGAGTGCTCGTCCCCAAATCAAGTACGGTCTTCTAACAATGAGGGGTTGCGAAAGCGAATGGATGGACGGACAGTCTCTGCATACACAAATACTGATGCGGGTGAGAGAAGAGGGTATCTCCTTGGAGGATATGTTTAAACCAGCACAAAAATGGCTTGAATCGTTGCAAGCAATATCTACTCTCCGGGATGGAAATTGCTATGTATCTGGGGAGTGTATTGACTACATATGGAAGAACTGCTACTCCAAAGAGGGTCGCTGTGTTTTTATCGATCGCGAATGGGAATGGGGGTGTGATGTTGAATTGACTGTCCTGGTGATTCGAAGCATCTTTTATTTCTTACGTGAAATCGTGGAAGTTGCGGACATCACAAAGGCTCTTCGTGGCTGCCCTACAAAGCGATTAATCAGAGATATAGCGTGCATCATAGGAATGCCCATTACCGGGCATGACATTAAGAATTTCTTGAAGCTAGAAACAGATATGTTAAATGCAGCCGCAGGTGTATCCAATTGGCGGATCCTGTTTTATTTAAGAATCTTTCTTTTGGATGGAAGATTCTTTGTAAAATTATCCTATATCAAACGATGGATAGCATTACTGTCGTTATGGAAGAGAGGTGGATAAAAGACCGTGGTCATTGGAAATATATTATTTTTCTTAATGATGTTAGCACCACAATCATGGCAGTTTATAAAAATATTATTAGTCGTGGTATCGGTTGCGTTACTCATTCTGCATTATGTAATAAAAATAAGAAAAAAAATAAATATTACTCTAATGATCTGGTTTTCCATTTTATTAACGCACGGTATTATATGGAGCTTCATTGGTGCAATAAAAGGAAATCCAGGGGTTTCTAATCTGTTTCGATTACATGTTATCTGGACAGCTTTGTATGCGGCATATGTTTTTTATATAGACTCTATTGATAAATTTAAATCATTGGCGAGAACCATGGTTTGTGCAGTTATTGCTATATCTTGTTTTAATATTGCACTGATCTTAAATGTATTGAATATTATTCCGGATGTAAATTCATTTTTAAAAATTAATGACGAATTAACTGAAGTACAGAGCATCTACGCAGGCTTTATTCAGCTGAACTCATACAATATCGGTTCATTAGTTTTTCTGGCACCTTTTATATTAGCACTCTATGTAACAGATGCCAGTTATTTAGTGGGAATTTCAAAGAAAATATTGAGCATCGCATGTGCGTTATCTATTATAACAATGCTCCTCTCGGGACGACGCGCTTTATGGCTTGAAATGCTAGTTACCCCATTCCTGCTCTTCTTATTTAATATTGTGAGTAATCGCATGAAAATTAGGAAAAATATTATACATTTTTATTCAATTACAGTCCTATTATTAATCATAACTGGATTTCTTGGGACATCTTATTTTAATTGGGATGCGATCATGTTTAGAGATCGATTTTTGAGTGCGTTCGAATATGACGTTAGGCAGGAACAGGCGTCTGCTTTGTTTAAAGGTTTCATGGAGTTCCCTTTAATTGGTTCTGGTTTTGGTATTGGTGTTGGTGATGTTGTTCGATCTGATGCGAGCCCTTGGCAGTATGAGCTAACGTATGTACTTATGCTATATAACACTGGGATTTTAGGATCAGCGTTATACATAATTTGTATTGGAATGATCTATCTTTATTTTATAAAATTATTGAAGAATAGACCACACTATAATAGCATTACCTTATCGGTGTTAACTGCTTTCACATGCTTCATTATTGCCAATGCCACTAATCCATATTTTGAATCCTATGATTATATGTGGATGTTATATTTGCCAGTTGCTTACATCAATATATTGGCTCAACCCGAGAGAACAAACACATCTACTCTTGTCCAAAATAACGCTTGAAGGCTAATCCTCGGATCTATAGAGTAAAATGGGCATATTGAATCCAACTAAAATTTGTTGTGTTATTATAACCTACAATCCTAATGATAATTTATTAAGTACGATCAATATTATGGGCAATCAAGTCGGGAAAATAATAATCGTTGATAATGATTCAGAGGACCAAAGCTTAGTGACGATTGCGAATAGTATGAAAAAAAATGCCGTATGCTTACTTCAGAATAAGCAAAATGAAGGTATAGCCAAAGCCTTGAATCAGGGTATTCGATTAGCAGGGGAAATGGGGTTTGATTGGGTCATAACGTTTGATCAAGACACAAAGCCATTCAATAATATTATTGCAACAATCTCTGAAGTCTATACGTTATATCCTGATAAACAGAAAATAGGGGCGATCGGCGCCAATTTTTCAAATGCAAACTCAGGGTGGCATTGTCACATTAAAGATCAAAAAAAATATTGCGAAAGAGATTATTTGATTACGTCAGGTTGTTTATTGTCAATGAACGCATTCTACGAAATTGGTGGTTTTAGAGAGGATTTTTTTATTGACAATGTGGACTTAGAGTATTCGCTACGATTAAAGAGGTATGGCAAAATATCTTTAATTACAAAGAAGTCAGGCATGAATCATCAGGTTGGGAACCCTAAAACAAAAAGATTCTTTGGATTCAACATGGTTTCATCAAATCATAATAGTCATCGTCGGTACTTCATGGCAAGGAATCATATCATTTTAAGCAAAGAGTATTTATTTAAAAACCCCTATTTCATCACCAAGACAAATTTCTTCTTTATTTTATCATTGTTTCAGATATTACTTTTAGAAAACAACAGAAAAACTAAAATACTGGCTAGCCTCAAAGGGATTATCAATGGATTTCTTTATAAGAGAGCGCTAGAGTTAGTTGAAAATTGACAAAGTATAGTGGACGAATAGTGGCCACCAAAAACTGGACAGTAAAGATGCCTTCAACTTAGGATGGACGGAAGGATCGTTGCCTAAATGCTATTTCCGGTCATGGCATCGGAAGAAAGCGAGTTCATGCAATGAAATTTGGATTTATATTCGTAAACTACAATAATTCTGAATACACAGAAGAGGTTACTGCATCGCTGCATCGAATTGGACACAATGCGGATTTCCGTATAGTGGTAGTTGATAATCAATCTGACTCTAAAAACAGAGAAGACCTAAAAAGGATAGCCAGTAAATATACGAATGTTGATCTCATACTGAATGATGCTAACGTGGGATATTTCAGGGGTTTAAACATAGGTATTCGTCATTTAAGGTTTCACTATAAAGATATCGAAATCATTGTTATTGGCAATAATGACTTAATATTTCCTTCTGGTTTCTTCGATGCGTTATATAATGCCTTGCCGATGTTACAAACACATGCCGTTATTTCACCGGATGTTATAACCTTGGACGGAGTACATCAAAATCCTCATGTGATTAAAAAAATTAGTAAATTCCGGGAAGTTATCTATGACCTCTATTATTTGAATTATTATTTTGCACTCATTATTAACAGGATTGCTAAAATGACTGAAAAAGTAACCAACAGAAAAGATGAGGAACAATATCAAGTTGCTCAGAAAATTTACCAAGGTTACGGTTGTTGTTATATATTATGTCCATTGTTTTTTCTGCATTTTGAAGAGTTATGGGCACCCACTCTTTTAATGGGAGAAGAGTTTTTTCTGAGTCTTCAGTTAAAGAATAAGGGGCTACACCTCTATTACGACCCTGCCATAAGCGTTATCCATCAGTGTAATGGGGCTGTTGCTAAAGTACCTCCAAAACAGATATGGGAGTTTTCCAGAGAGGCGCATAAAGTTTATAGAAAATATGTAAAGATTTGGAGATAGTATAGTGAACCCCAAAAACTGGACAACAAATAGGCCATCAACACAGGAGTTTGATGTGCATCCGCATAAATTGTGTTCAAACTGTATCATGGATACAACGGACTCCCATATCACCTTCGATGAGCGCGGATGGTGTGACTATTGTAATAATTACTATGCCAATATCTCCTCAAACTGGTTTCCCAATGAGCAGGGGGCACGCATGTTATCTGGAGTCATTGACCAAATAAGGCGCGATGGGCGGGGGCGTGATCATGACTGCGTAATTGGGATGAGTGGCGGTGTGGATAGCTCCTATGTAACCTATCTTGCCAAGGAGAAACTTAAATTGCGCCCGCTCATTTTGCATGTAGACGCGGGCTGGAATTCCCAACAGGCGGTTAATAATATTGAAAAGCTGGTGGATGGTTTGAAGCTTGACTTGCATACGGAAGTGATCGATTGGCTGGAAATGAAGGATTTGCAACTGGCTTTTTTGAAGGCGCAAGTTCCGCACATTGATACACCCCAGGATCACGCTTTTTTTGCCGCACTTTATAACTTTGCGGCGAAGCACGGTTTTAAATATATTTTAACCGGTGCAAACTATTCTACAGAATGTGTTCGCGAACCGCTGGAATGGCATTACCATGCCTCCGATTTGCGCCAATTGAAGGATATCCATCGTCAGTTTGGGCAACGTCCCTTGAAGACCTTCCCCTTGGCGGATATTTTCAAGGTCAAATTGTACTACCGGTTTGTTCAGGGAGTCCGCGTAGTAAAGCCATTGAACTTCACACGATACATCAAGGAAGAGGCCATGCAGGAACTGGTTGATAAATTCGGATGGCAAAAATATGCGCATAAGCATTATGAATCACGATTTACCCGGTTTTACGAGGGGTATTGGCTTCCGACAAAGTTTGGATACGACAAGCGGCGTGCGCATTTCTCCAGCCTGATCTTGACAAAGCAGATGACAAGAGAAGAAGCGCTTGATCAAATCGCAAAGAAGGCATATGACGACGAGGCGGTGGCTCAGGACTTTGAATATGTTGCGACCAAACTCGGATTAACCGTGCCAGAGCTTCAGAACATTGCGAAGGGTGAAAACAAAACTTATCGAGACTATAAATCGCGCATGCCGTTAATTGCGTTGGGAACAAAAGTGCTACGTGCATTGGGTGTTCAAAGGGCAATTATTCGATGATGACGATTGTTGACTATGGATTGGGAAACGTCATGGCCTTTGCCAACGTCTATAAGCGGCTGAATGTATCCGTCACCATTGCCACGAGTGCCTTTGATCTGAAAAACGCTTCAAAAATTATATTGCCCGGTGTGGGCGCATTCGATCAGGCCATCGAACGGATTGATCAATCGGGCATGCGGGAGGCGCTTAACACAAAGGTGTTGTGCGACCGTGTCCCTGTATTGGGTGTTTGTGTCGGCATGCAAGTCATGGCGCATTCGAGCGAAGAAGGACATAAATCTGGGCTGGGGTGGATCGAGGGGCAGGTCAAGAAGTTTGGTCCTTCAACCCTGCCGCACCGTACGCGTCTTCCACATATGGGTTGGAACGATGTCCAACCGACGACAAAGAACCGGTTGTTTGAAGGGCTTGAACGGGACGCGCGGTTTTATTTTTTGCACTCCTACTATTTTCACTGCATACGAAGTGAAGATATCCTTGCTGTTTCGGATTATGGTGGGACATTTTGTTGCGCGGTTGGCTCCGAAAATATTTATGGCATTCAATTTCATCCAGAAAAAAGTCATCATTTTGGTACCCAGCTTTTAAAAAATTTCCTGGATTTGTAAAAATGTTGAGACCCAGAATTATTCCCTGTTTGTTAATGAAAGATAAAGGTCTTGTTAAAACCATTCAGTTTAAGAAACCGAAATATGTCGGTGATCCTATTAATACGGTGAGAATCTTCAATGAGAAGGAGGTGGATGAGCTGATTATCATGGATATTGACGCCACCACTATCGCGAGCGGTCCTGATTATAAGATGATCGAACACTTGGCTGCTGAATGCAGAATGCCATTGTGTTATGGCGGTGGGGTAACGCGTCTTGATCAGGTAAAAACAATTATTAGGTTAGGGGTCGAAAAGGTAGCCATCAGTGCTGCCGCCGTTGAGAATCCGGGTATTATTTCAAAAATCGCGGAAGAGGTGGGTCGCCAGAGCGTTGTCGTTGTATTAGACGTCAAGAAACGTCCATGTGATGATCAGTATGAGGTTTGGACGCATAACGGCAAAAAGAACACGGGAAAGTGTCCAATAAAGCTTGTCAAGGAGATGGAAAAATTGGGCGTCGGAGAGATCGTTATTAACGCCATCGATCACGATGGTGAAATGCAAGGGTATGATTTGGTTCTTTCAAAAAAAATCAGGGAGGCGATCACTGTTCCGATGACAGTGCTGGGTGGCGCGGGATCCCTTAAAGATATTGGCAATTTAATTGGCACCTTTGGTATCGTGGGCGCGTCTGCGGGTAGTTTATTTGTATTCAAAGGAATTTATAAGGCGGTGCTTATCAACTATCCATGCCCGACCGAAAAAGAAGCCCTTATTTGCGCTAACTATCCTCAATTTATGAGATGAATCTAATTCGGTTTTCGTTAAATTACAGGAGTTATAATTATGTTTCAGGCGAACAGTAGATTATTAATTACCGGAGGAACCGGTTCGTTCGGAACCGCCGCGCTTCATCGGTTTTTGAGCATGGATATTGCCGAAATATCTATTTTTAGCCGTGACGAAAAAAAACAGGATGACGTCCGTAAAAAGTTTAACCATCCGAAGCTCAAATTTCATATCGGTGATGTTCGGGATAGAATGAGCGTACTGAATGTGATGCGAGGTGTAGACTACGTCTTCCATGCTGCGGCGCTCAAACAGGTACCCTCCTGCGAGTTTCACCCCATGGAGGCGGTCAAGACCAATATCCTGGGCACGGAAAATGTACTGGAAGCGGCAATTACGGCGCGCGTCAAACGAGTAGTCTGTCTGAGTACGGATAAGTCAGTGTATCCTATCAACGCCATGGGCATTTCCAAGGCGATGATGGAAAAGGTGATGGTGGCAAAATCACGCAACATGGGCAGAACAAAAACCGTGATATGCGGCACGCGTTACGGAAATGTAATGGCCTCGCGGGGATCCGTTATTCCTTTGTTTGTTGAACAGATTCGTGCTGGGAAGCCAATGACCGTTACCGATCCAGCCATGACCCGCTTTATGATGACCATTGAAGATGCAATTGATCTGGTTTTGTACGCATTTGACTATGGAACCAATGGCGATATTTTTGTACAGAAAGCGCCTGCCGCAACGATTGAAATCTTGGCCCAGTCCCTGTTACAGATTATGAACAAACCGGACTACACCATTCGTGTCATTGGCACCCGGCATGGTGAAAAGCTTTATGAGACGCTGTTAAGCCGGGAAGAAATGGCTGCGGCGCAGGATTTGGGCGACTATTACCGCATCCCTCCTGATTTGCGGGATCTCAACTACAGCAAGTTCGTGGAGCAGGGGGAGGCCGGCATTTCGGTTTCCGAAGATTATAACTCACACAACACAACACGACTTGATGTTGAAAGTATGAAGACCCTCCTGCGTAAACTTCCTTTTTTGAAAGCATTAGAACGGGACGAATTCGTGTCCCCGGAGGAGTAAGCAGTGAGGGTACTGGTAACTGGGGCAGAAGGGTTTGTTGGAAAAAACCTGACTGTTCGTCTTGGCGAATTAGATGGCTTTGATATTGTGAAGTGTTCACGACAGACACCGGAAGGGGACTTACTGCGTCTGCTGGCTGGCGTTGACGCTGTAGTGTATTTGGCTGGGGTGAACCGTCCTCAGTCGCAAGAGGAGTTCATGTTGGGCAATACGGGTTTGACGAAGCAATTATGCCAGATGCTTATCGATATCGGTCAGAAAACGCCGGTTATCTTTTCATCATCGATCCAGGCGGAAACAGACAACCCTTACGGCAAGAGCAAACGCGATGCGGAAGAGGCCTTATGGCAATACGCCTCTCGAACCGGTGCGGCCGTATTTATTTATCGGCTACCCAACATCTTTGGGAAATGGTGCAAACCCAATTACAACTCTGCGGTTGCCACGTTTTGCCATAATATTGCGCGTGGTCTCCCCATCAAGATCAATGATCCCGATGCTATGCTGACTTTGGTTTATGTGGACGATCTCGTTGACGCGTTTATTCGTGTGTTAAAAAACCGATCTTCTGCGGGGAATGCTCGGCAACTTTGTGCTGTGCCAATTGAATACATGACCACGGTCGGAGCATTGGCGGAACAAATCGAGGGGTTCCGTGATAGCCGTGCATCGCTCATTTCAGAGCGCGTGGGACTCGGTTTTGCGCGCGCCCTGTACGCCACCTATCTGAGCTATTTTCCGACCACCTCTTTTGTGTATGATTTACCGCAACATGGGGATGCGCGGGGCATGTTCGTAGAGGTGCTCAAGACAAAGGATTCCGGGCAATTCTCTTTTTTTACCGTTTATCCGGATGTAACCCGTGGCGGACATTACCATCACTCCAAAACAGAAAAGTTTCTAGTGATCAAAGGTAAAGCGCGTTTTGGTTTTCGAAATATCCTGACCCACGAAACCCATGAAATTCTGACTTCAGGGGAATGGCCCCAGATTGTGGAAACGGTTCCGGGCTGGACGCATGATATTACCAATGTCGGGCTGGATGAAATGGTGGTTATGCTCTGGGCCAATGAGATTTTTGATCGTTCCCGTCCGGATACCATTGCCTGCACAGTATGATAAAAAAATTAAAAGTGATGACGGTTGTTGGCACACGGCCGGAAATAATCCGTCTGTCCCGTGTTATGGCCAAGCTGGATCAGTATTGTGACCATTTGATTGTGCATACCGGACAAAACTACGATTACGAATTAAATGAGATTTTCTTCCAGGATCTGGAGCTTCGAAGGCCGGATCATTGCTTGAGTACGGCCGGTGCGAATGCGGCAGAAACCATCGGGAAGGTGATTATCGCGGTTGATGCCGTTTTGGCCCACGCGCAGCCTGACGCACTACTCATCTTGGGGGATACCAATAGCTGCATGGCCGCGATCCCCGCCAAGCGCCGGAAAATCCCGATCTTCCACATGGAAGCGGGTAACCGCTGTTTTGATGCGCGGGTACCGGAGGAAATCAACCGTAAGATTGTGGACCATACCGCTGATATTAACCTTACGTACAGCGCCATTGCGCGCGCGTATTTATTGCGTGAGGGGTTGCCGCCGGATTGCGTCATTAAGACCGGAAGCCCAATGTATGAGGTCTTGCATCACTACAAGTCCGGGATCAATGCGTCCAATGCGGTGAGCCACTTGGGATTAACGGAAGGCCACTACTTCATGGTCAGCGCGCATCGGGAAGAGAACATTGATTCATCAACCCATTTTACCAAATGGGTTGATGCGTTGAACGGGGTGGCGGCGGCGTATAACGAACCCGTCATCGTCTCTACCCATCCACGCACACAAAAAAAGATTGATGCGAACGCGGTAACCTTTCATCGGCAGGTCCGCTTGCTGAAGCCGCTCGGTTTCAAGGATTACGTCAAGTTGCAAATGGGTGCACGCACGGTGCTCTCCGACAGCGGTACCCTTACGGAAGAGTCTTCCATCCTTAATTTTCCTGCGTTGAATATCCGTGAGGTACACGAGCGGCCGGAAGGGATGGAGGAAGCGGCCGTCATGATGACTGGCTTGGAAACCGAGCGTATTTTACAGGGATTGGAAATTCTGGCGCATCAGCCACGCCGCACGGAGTGGAGCGTGGGGCAAGTGGCAGATTACACGGTGCCGAACGTCGCAGAAAAAGTCGCCCGAATCATTCACAGCTATACGGACTACGTGAACCGTACCGTATGGAAAAAATGGGGCGATGCACGGTGAGAATTCTGATCGTTAGCCAATATTTCTGGCCGGAGCACTTCAGGATCAATGATGTGGTACAAGAGTTTGTGAAACGCAGGCACGATATTACCGTGTTGACCGGTTATCCCAATTACCCGGGTGGAACGGTTTTTGAAGAATTCAGGAAGACGCCCAGTGTTTTTTCTCATTTTTCTGGCGCGAACGTATGCCGAGTTCCCTTGTTGGCTCGTGGCCAGGGGGGCGTCTGCTTGGCACTAAATTATCTAAGTTTCATGCTGAGTGCGGCGGTGTTAGGGCCGTTGCGTTTGAGGGGACAGGGGTTTGATATTATTTTTGTTTTTGAACCCTCACCGGTGACGGTTGGAATCCCCGCGCTTGTACTCAGCAAACTCAAGAAAGCACCGGTGGTATTTTGGGTTTTGGATTTGTGGCCAGAAACGCTTTCGGCGGTGGGCGTTGTCCAGTCGCGATATTTTCTAAAGGTAATTGGTTGGTTGGTTCGCTTTATCTACAATCGCTGTAAACTTGTTTTGGGGCAATCGAAGGGTTTTCTCGAGAGCATTGCTAAATACTGTAGCGATAAAAGGAAGATCCGATACTTTCCAAACTGGGCAGAAGAGATTTTTAATCATGATAGTGTTAGTGTACAACGCGCGCAGGAGGTCCATGTTCAAGACGGCTCATTTAATGTGCTCTTTACCGGAAATATCGGTGAAGCCCAGGATTTTCCTGCCGTGCTGGATGCGGCGGAGTGTCTGAAAGATAATCCGGCAATCCGTTGGCTAATCGTGGGGGATGGCCGTATGACGAATTGGTTACGACAGGAAATTATACGTCGAGGTCTGGAACAACGGTTCTTCTTGTTGGGTCGGTTCCCATTGGAACGGATGCCGTCCTTTTATGCACATGCCGATGCGTTGCTGGTTTCCTTGAAGGCAGATCCGGTTTTCTCACTCACGATTCCCGGAAAAGTTCAATCTTATTTGATGGCGGAAAAGCCGTTGGTAGGTATGCTCGATGGCGAGGGGGCAAACGTTATTCGAGAGGCGCAAGCAGGCCTGGCCTGTTCAGCGGGAGACGGCGTAGGCTTGGCTCATGCCATACAAAAACTTGCTGTCCTACCCAAGAGTGAACGCTTGATTCTCGGCAGAAATGGGCGTGCCTACGCAAGACGAGAGTTTGACCGTAAAGCACTCATGGATCAGTTAGAACATTGGTTTGATGCGGTGACGAAACAAGCAGGTACAACCGAAACGGGCGTGCGCCCATGATCCTTGTAACAGGTGCAAACGGTTTTCTAGGCAGTACCCTGTGTCAAACACTTACTACATGGGGCTACGAGCACAAGCAAGTCGTGAGACAGGCGTCCCATGGGGCTATTTGTGTCGGGAATATAGATGATCAGACCGTTTGGGGTGATACCTTGTCTGGGATTGACGTGGTTGTTCATCTTGCCGCACGGGTTCATGTGATGCGAGAGTGTGTCTCGGATTCGCTGGCAGCGTTTCGCAAAGTGAATGTATTAGGAACGGAGCGACTGGCGTGCGCGGCCGCGCGCGCGGGTGTTCGGCGTTTTATTTATGTGAGCTCCATCAAGGTAAATGGCGAGAGTTCAGATGCTCACGGGGGCGGTTTTACGGAAGAGAACGCACCCAACCCGCAAGACCCTTATGCGGTGAGCAAGTGGGAGGCCGAGCAGGCGCTTCATCATATTTCTCAAGAAACGGGGCTGGAAGTGGTGATCCTTCGCCCCCCGTTGGTCTATGGGCCGAGGGTGGGCGGTAATTTTTTGAGATTGATGCAATGGGTGCACAAGGGCATGCCCCTCCCGTTTGGAGCCATTGACAATCAACGTAGTCTTATCTACGTCGGCAATCTTGTGAGCGCCATTCACATCTCTTTGGACCATCCCGCGGCGAGGGGCGAACTATTTCTCGTCAGCGATGGTGAAGCCGTTTCCACACCCGAACTGATCCGCCGCGTTGCAATGGCTTTAGGTCGTCCGTCAAGACTGGTTCCTCTCCCCCCATTCTTTCTGCGCCTTGCGGGACGGCTAATGCGAAAATCTGTGGAAGTAGATCGGTTGCGGGGTTCCCTCGTTGTTGATCGCAGTAAGCTTCAACGGATATTATCATGGATACCGCCCTACTCCTTCGATCAAGGCATCAAGGAAACCGCAGATTGGTATCGGCAGACGCGACAATCGCTTGCATCATCATGAAACATCTTTTTGATAGGGTCATGGCTTTAATCCTGCTTGCGGTTTTGGGTCTCCCCATCCTTGCGATGGCCTTTCTCGTTAAACTCACATCCAAAGGCCCTATTTTATACTGGTCGGGTCGCGTGGGGATCAATAACTCGATCTTCAGAATGCCAAAGTTTAGAACGATGCGGGTAGATACCCCTGCGGTGGCAACCCACCTGTTGGAGAGTCCTGAACAGTATCTCACCCCGATTGGAGGTTTTCTAAGAAAATATAGTCTCGATGAACTGCCGCAGCTTTTTAATGTGATGAAAGGGGATATCTGTTTTGTGGGGCCGCGGCCCGCCCTTTTTAATCAGGACGATTTAATTGAACTGCGCACACAAAAAGGGATTCATAAACTCATGCCCGGTTTAACCGGATGGGCACAGATCAACGGGCGGGATGACCTCCTTATTCCCCAGAAAGTCGAATTTGATGCGTACTATCTTCATCACCGTTCCTTTATTTTTGATATCAAAATCCTCTGGCGGACTTTTTTTAAAGCGCTCCGCGCCGAAGGGGTAAGGCATTGAAGCCGCATGCGGTATCCCTCGTGGTTACATGAACCGTAATGTTCGCAGGATTTCCGCCAGGCGCGGCTCCACCTTGGCGTACTCCTGAAGAGCCCGCTTAATCAGCTCTTCCTGCTCCGCCAATTCCTTTTGCCTTCGAATCGCGGGCGCAAGCGCGGTGCGCCGATCCCAAAGGACAAACCCAATCAGAGAGAACATTCCGGCGAAGGTGACCCCAAAACCCCATAACATGAAATCGTGCAACTCGTCTATCCGGCGATCAAGCGCGGTAAAGCGCTGATCCATGGCGGCAAAGCGCTGATCCACGCCTGCGAAGCGCTGATCTATCTGCAGTTGAAGAGACTTCTGGCCCTCTTCCAAGCGGACAATTCGGTCTCGGTCCGCCAGCGTGAAGGGCACCGGCTGATTCTCGTCCGCTCCTAACGACAGTGACGCCGCGCAAAGCAGCAGAATGAAGGAGAGGACAAACTGCTTTAAGAACTTTTCTTGAAATGCCATATCATCAGCCTATACGCAGGGTCTACGACCCGTCACATGAACCGTAATGTTCGCAGGATTTCCGCCAGGCGCGGCTCCACCTTGGCGTACTCCTGAAGAGCCCGCTTAATCAGCTCTTCCTGCTCCGCCAATTCCTTTTGCCTTCGAATCGCGGGCGCAAGCGCGGTGCGCCGATCCCAAAGGACAAACCCAATCAAAGAGAACATTCCGGCGAAGGTGACCCCAAAACCCCATAACATGAAATCGTGCAACTCGTCTATCCGGCGATCAAGCGCGGTAAAGCGCTGATCCACAGCGGCAAAGCGTTGACCTATCTGAAGTTGAAGAGATTCCTGGCCCTCTTCCAAGCGGACAATTCTGTCCCGGTCCGCCAGCGTGAAGGGCACCGGCTGATTCTCGTCCGCTCCCAACGATAGTGACGCCGTGCCCAGCAGCAAGATTAGGGAAAAGATAAGGTGCTTTAAGAATTTTTCTTGAGACGCCATATCATCAGCCTATACGCAGGGTCTACGCCCCGTCACATGAACCGCAATGTTCGCAGGATTTCCGCCAGGCGTGGCTCAACCTTGGCGTACTCCTGGAGGGCTCGCTTAATCAGATCTTCCTGATCCGCCAATTCTTTTTGCCTCCGAATCGCGGGTGCCAGCGCCGTCCGCCGATCCCAAAGGACAAAACTCACTAACCCAAACATTCCAGCCAGTACCACATAAATCAGATTCCTCAAATCTGCAAATTGCCGATCCACAGCGGAAAAGCGTTGATCTATCTGAAGTTGAAGAGATTTTTGGCCCTCTTCCAAGCGGACAATCCGGTCTCGGTCCGCCAGCGTGAAGGGTACCGGCTGATTCTCGTCCGCCCCCAACGACAGCGACGCCGTGCCCAGCAGCAAGATTAGGGAAAAGACAAGGTGCTTTAAGAATTTTTCTTGAAACGCCATAGAATGAGCCTATACGCAGGGTCTATCATGTGTCAATCCATTTGTTTTTGACCTCAAAATACTCGGGCGGACTTTGTTTAAAGTGCTCCGCACGAAGGGGTAAGGCATTGAAGCCGTGCGCGCCATCCCTCGTACGTTAACCGCAAGACTTTTTATGCCTCTTGTGGGTCTGCAGGCGAGAAGTTCAACTCACGGACCACCTCCTGAATCAACATATCATCGATCGATCCTTTCTTGAGAAGACAGCCCTCCAGCATGGCATTATCGCAGATTGTGTTAATCAGACGCGGTACCCCTCCCGAATACCGATGAATAATTTCATAGGAGCTTGGCATAAATATATTTTTTCTTGAACCTGCAACATCCATGCGATAACCGATGTATTCCTCCGTCATTTCGCGAGCAAACGTGCCTAAACGGCAACGCACGGCTACATGCTGACGCAACGGCGGGAAGAGATTGAGGCAGGTGTCAGTCTCATTCGGCCCAAACAGGATAAACGTCAGAATCTTATGTCCGTCCAGCTCCATATTCAGCAAACCGCGCAACTCCTCCATAATTTCTTTGCGCAAAAACATATGGGCTTCGTCGATCAGAACGACGGTCTTTTTTCCGGAGTCTGAAATTTCTGCAATGCGTTGATAGATTTGCCCGATCAGTGTGCTACGATCTCCGTTGGGATTAATGACACCGACCTGCATGGCGATTTTTTGCAGAACCCACTCGACCGTCACCATCGGATGAATCACCACGAGCATGGCCGCTTCATAAGAGGCCTCGTCCAGTTCTTCGAGTAATTTTCGTGCAAGCGTCGTCTTCCCCATCCCTAAATCACCGACCAAGACCCCAAGCCCCCTGGATTCTTCAACCGCATGCTTTAATTTGACCAACGCGCGGGCATGCTGTGCGCTGTTAAAATAAAAGCGCTCATCGACAGAGAGAGAAAAGGGGGGTTCTTTGAGATGATAGAAGTCAAGATAGTTCATTGGGCATTATACATAAGCAATTCTACGCCTTTTTCTGCCGGTGATCGTTTGGGAAATATCTTTCTCAATAGAGTGAGTCTCTAAAATATTTGCAATACCAACGCCGTCTTGGGCCCCTTTGCCTAGCGGGTAAGCGAGGCTCCCCACTTCAAGCATCCCAGAGTCAGGGATAGATCCAGGAACACAGAGCCGCGCCAATTCTGCATCGAGAGACGCCCGATCCTCTGGGGCGCATTGCGGATGATTGAGTCCAGCCCGCAGCGCTTCAATCGCCATGTCGACTCTCCCTGCCTCTTGATGGCAACGCGCAATCATGCGCGACATCTCTCCAACACAAAACCCCATATTCATCAGGGCGTCAAACTCTTTGATCGCTTCCTCTCTTAACCCCATTTCGAGATAGGCTGTGCCCAATTGATATCGTGTTTGAAGGGGAGGGATAGAAGAGGTGAGAGGGTCGGCTTCCGGTGTTTCTGTGAGCGCTTCCTCGATGATTGGAATTTCCGATACCTCCGTAGGAGGTTCTCTATCGCCCTCATCGCGGTCGAAGAAAGCGCGAGGGGCAGTCTCCCCATGCTCCGACGTCTCCGCCTCCTGCATATTCTCTTGCTCTTCCGGCGGAGGGGCGTGGTCTGGGTCAGAAATCTGAGCATCCGCCCACAACGGCCAAGGAATGTCATCGGCCTCTTTATGGCATCGGCCTTCCGGATCGATTTCTTCTATACGTGCCAATACTTCCGCTTTTTGCGTTAACATCCCCGCATGGTCATACATTTGGGCCAAGACGCGATATTCTGTCATGGCCTGCTCGAGGTGTCCCTGCTTCACAAAAAGGTCAGCCAGCCGCATATGGGGCTCAGGGCGCTCAGGCACCAGCCGGACGACCATCTGTAAATGCTCCGTGGCTTTCGCATACAACTTGTATTTGATGTAAACATCGGCCTCAGTCAAATAGTTGCGATATGCCACGTCCGAGAAAGGATGGGAAATCGATGCGTTCTGCACGGATGCAAAGGGTTCCCCGTGAGAAGACTCGGTAGGCCCCATGGGGTCTTCCGAAAGTCGGGAGGAAACGTTCTCCGCGGAATGTGAACGGGTAGAGAACGCGCCTGTGGTGTCTGAAAGATCAGACCCACCAGAAGATTCAAAAATATCCTGCCATCTCCGTGTATCGGGAGATTCTGGGAAGCGATCTTTGAGTTGTGCATAGATCTGCCGTGCGATTGAGATATGGCCTTCGGATTGCATTTTTGAGAGTGCATCGGAATAAACGCTGATGGCCTCTGTGCCCTTGCCCATTTTTTCAAGATGGGTCGTCAGGATCGGATAAAGTTCGGTCTGTTCGGGATGCGCCAAACGATAACGGTTTAATAGCGCATAGACCTCGTTTGAAAAATCTGAAAGTTCATAGGCCAGCCCCACAGCACGCTCAAGCATCACAAAGGCCTCTGTGTGGGCTTCTCGTTGCAGCGCATATTCAACCCATTTTGATATCATGAGAAACTGGTCTCTCGGCCGGTGATTTAGACTCTCTATGATAGACTGCGCTTTCGCGCGATCCTCTCTGGCCAGTGCAGTTTCAAGACTTTCTCTAAGAGACGGCAGCGATATTTCAGGCTCGGAATGTTCTACGCGCGTCTCTTGCGGGGCAGAATCTTCTTGTTTGGATGTTTGAAGTTCTGAGCGTAGTTGGTGAATACGGTCATAGAGTATCCGGATTTGTGTCTTCTGCTTTTGTTGTTCATAGAGAGCATACGCGGCCTCATATGCATGCAGTGCATGTTCTTTTGAACCTAGCTGTTCATGGATTTCTGCAATTTTAACATGGATTTCTCCATCATGCGGTGCGAGCGGGGAGATCTTCTGATAAATGAGAAGTGCTGCACCCATATTGCCCTGCTTTTCTTGGCATTTTGCAATTTTTAGATAGTCAGGAATGGCCTTGCCCGCCAAACCCCGCAAGGCATGCAGGTCGGCCATCTTTTCATGAACATCCATCAAAGAGGGGTCAACCTGAATGATTTTTTTATAGATTGCTGCGGATTTGAGATCAAACCCCGCCTTTTTAAAGGCCTCTGCCGCCTTAAGATAGGCAGAAACAGCCTCATGACTGTGGCCAGCCTTTAAGTGGAGGTCTCCAATCGTATTACAGATATTACCGTCATTTGCGCTGCCATCGAGCAGTTTCTGCCACTCGGAAACGGCCTTATCGAGCAGCCCTTTAATGGCAAGGCTTTGTGCCTTCTCTGAAATACCTGCACGATCTAATTTTGTAATCATTTCAAATTTAATTTTATATTTTCTAGGGGCAACCTCCCGCAGCACGATCGTCCCGATGGAAAGGACGCGCTTCTCTCAGCCTCCTCATTTAAGAGTAACATGCGTTTTTTAAAGCGTCAAGGCAACCCACCCCATATAGGATTCGTACAAGGGTAGGACAAGACCACGGCATGTTTCGCGGGAATGACGACTTTCTGTCGACTTTGCAGAGGCCCTGGGAGAGGGTAGGGGAGGAGGGGGGAAGATCTATCTTAAGCAGCCACAGAAGCCGTATCGACGAGGGTCTCTTTGAAACCTTCGGTTCTCATCTCGAAGGGGTCTTCAACTTCATCAATTTGTACCATGCGAATCGCATGATGTTTGGCCAGATCATCGCAGACCCCAACACAAATCTCGCAACCTTTGCAACGATCGACCGCTACATAGGCCGTGCCTCGTGTAGAATCATAAAGAATGGTGTTGGATTCTGGACAAAACTGCGTGCAGAGACGACACCGCGTCGCACTACATATTTCTATATCGACTTCTGCAACTGTATACATATTTCCCCCCCTTTGGACTCACATGCAAAAATTGGGTAGGCTATGCGGCCTGACTCAGCGTACGCGCCCCCCAACCCTGTCCGATCACGTAATCATGGGCGGCTTTGACGGCAGCAAAGTTCTTGGCTACCAGCGTTGCTTTCTTGGCAAACTTTCGCTCAATGACATTGTCAAGCGACGCGGTTCCCCCAGAAACCACAAATCCCTTACCTAAAAAACGCTCTTTGACGGATTGTTCAAGAGAGACTAAATCCGGGAGACCAATCAGAGCAGTCACTGCGCCACACATGGCCATATTGGTGGCCAAATCTGTATCTGCAGCTTCAAGCGCAATTTTTGTGCATGACACATAATAGACACGTGCCTCATTTTCTTCCAGCTCACGCTTCTGGTCAGGAATGAGATCCACAGGCGTTTCGCTGTTGATCAACACAATACCGCCTTTCTTTAGACCCCAATAGAAAGGCATCGTATAAGATTTTCCATGCGTAATCACCTGTGGATGAAAGATCATCAAAACGTTCGGATAGATAATCT
>Ga0247727_10007286_pt1 | contig 21178 bp, 22 predicted proteins | sample WisWelCaveWW1625_FD_202498 | JGI IMG/M metagenome (GOLD analysis project Ga0247727, IMG submission 202498) | Biofilm microbial communities from Wishing Well Cave, Virginia, United States - WW16-25 | ecosystem: Environmental > Aquatic > Deep subsurface > Groundwater > Cave microbial mat | place... | reverse complement strand
AAGAGAGGTGAAATCACATGGCTGTTATAAAAGATCAAGTAATTGAAATGATCAAGAATCTGCCGGAGGATGTTTCAGTTGAGGAGATTATGGCGGAGTTGTACTTTCGCTATCAAGTGGACGAAGGGTTAAGACAACTTGATGAAGGACAGGGGATTCCACATGAAGAAATAGAAAAGCGCATGGCGAAATGGCTAAAAGAATAAGAGTGGATTGAAACCGCAAAAGAATTGGCGTCCGATTCCAAAACCTAAAGGACGCTTAATGTATGCATAATCTTAGATACAAAACCTTCCAGGTTTTCAAAACCTGGAAGGTTTAACTAACGCACTAATCTGGAGAATCAACTTATGCACTGGATTTCTGACCCCCAGGCGTGGATTGCCTTAGCTACGTTAACGGCGCTAGAGATCGTTCTGGGCATCGACAACATCATTTTTATTTCCATTTTGGTTGCGCAGCTCCCGACCGCGAAGCGCAATCGGGCGCGCGTTTTGGGGCTGGCGCTGGCGATGGCTTCGCGCATCGTGCTGTTGCTTTCGATCACCTGGGTCATGTCTTTAACCAACCCCCTGTTCACTCTTGTTCAAGAAATTTCCGGGCGGGATATCATTCTCGTCCTCGGCGGTCTGTTCTTGTTGGCAAAAAGCACCTTTGAAATTCACAACAGCCTGGAAGGACACGAGAGCCATCATCATGGCCGTGCGGCTGCCAGTTTCGGGAGCGTACTCGTCCAGATTGCGATTCTCGATATTGTTTTTTCGCTCGACTCGGTCATCACCGCGGTGGGGATGGCGAAGCATTTGCCCGTGATGATCCTGGCAATTGTTATTGCCGTGATTGTGATGATGGTCTCCGCGCGCAAAATTGGCGAGTTCGTGGATAGCCATCCGACCATCAAAATATTGGCGCTGAGTTTTTTGATTATGGTGGGCGTAGCGCTCATCGCCGAGGGGTTTGATCTGCACATCCCCAAAGGGTATATTTATTTTTCGATGGCGTTTTCGGTCGGGGTGGAGATGTTGAATTTGAAATTGCGAAAGGCTGCTGAACCCGTAAAACTGCACAAGCCGCTGGTGGAGGAGTTGGAGCAGACGAACGTGTAAAGCTGCTCGGACTTTTTATACTGTGACGAGATGGTTAATGTAGATTTCGATGAACAAAAAAGGAATAAATATAGAAGACATTAAGGAAGCAATTCGATCTGAACGCATTAGAATATCCGATCATGCTGATGAGGAGGCCCAAGCCGATAAACTGACGTTCGATGAAATATATGTTTCAATCCTTGATGGAGAGATTATTGAGAATTATCCCAGTGATAAACCATATCCAAGTTGTTTAATTTATGGCGAAAATTTCAGTGGTGATCCCATACAATAGTGTTTGGGCGTATAATGAACTAACCAGATGGGCTGTACTGATTACGCTCCATCGTCCTGATCCTAATTTGTGGCTTAACTTTCGCAAAAGGAGAAAGAAGAAATGACACCATTTGATAAATGCCCGGTATGCGGGGGCGACATGGTTGAAAAAGAAGTTGAGAAACTTCTGCGTGGGGGTAACCATACGGCCATTTTAAAAGTAGTGGCTGAGGTTTGCCTGCACTGTGGGGAACGGCTATATTCCCAGGAAACCGTGCGACGATTTGAACAAATCCGAGCCAAACTCGAACGGCAGGAGACCCGGGAGTTTCAGCAGATTGGACAATCGTTTCAGGTGATTTGATTACGAGGTAATTATCTATGAAAACATTTACCGCCGTAGTTGAGCGCTGTTCCGACACGGCCTTTATGTGGGCTATGTTCCGGGTTTTCCGGGCGCCCATACGCAAGCGAATACGCTTGATGAATTAAACAACAATTTCCGCGAAATTATCGAGATGCTACTTGAAGATAGTAAACCGAAAATTAGACGCTGTATTTGTAGGCACTACGATGGTAGTCGTGGGCTGAGGATGGGAATTGACCTAAACCAAAAATAGATAAGTTCGATGATAAGTAAGGGATTACATTTTATAAAAATGGACTTACACGTCCATACCCCTGCATCAACTTGTTTCAGGGATAAATCAGTTACTTCACAACAACTTGTCGAGAATGCTCTTCAGAAAGAATTAAAAGCTATTGCAATTACCGACCATAATACAGGAGCTTGGATAGATAAGGTCAAGAACGCTGCAAAAGGAAGGGATTTGGTGATATTCCCAGGTGTAGAAATTACGGTCGGGGATGCGCACGTTCACGTTATAGCATTGTTAGACGTTGAAAAAGCTACAAAAGATATAGAAGAATTGCTAAATGTAGTTGGGGTGCGAATGGAAAGTTTTGGTAAAAGGGAGGCCTTTTCACCTAAATCAGTAAATGAAGTGATCGATATTGTTACTGGTTCTCGCTTTCAAGGGTTAGCTATTCTGGCACATATTGATTCCGCAAATGGCGTTTTTGAGCAAATGAGAGGTGAACCGCGTATCCAAATAATTAAGAACCCAAATCTTCTTGCGGTTGAAGCGATCGATTTTCAAAAAGTATCTCGATTGTTAGATGGTAATGACCCAAACTACAAGAGAAAATTGGCTGTCTACCAGGCCTCAGACAATCCTTGCTTGGATGAACAAGGGAATAAGAATGTCACTGGTCCTTTTAGTGGAATGCATTGTATTAATGGGATCGGCTATCGTTGCAGTTATTTCAAGGTGGACGATCAAATTACAATTGAAAGTTTGCGTCAATGTTTTATTGATCCGGATGTTAGGATTCGAATTACCCATTCACAAGATGCTTATCCGTTTATAAAACGAGTAGAGATAAACGATAGTGGATTTCTTGCTGATCTTAAAACCGATTTTCATCAGGGATTAAACACGATTTTGGGTGCAAAAGGTGTGGGTAAATCACTACTTGTTGAATTTATAAGATTCGCTTTAGATCAAGTGCCAAGCCAAAGAGAAATATTTGAAGATCATAATCGAAAATTAAGTGAGAGGCTAAAACAATACGGTAAGGTTAGCATAACTTTATCTGATGAAACTAGAAATGAGTATTCGATTACAAGACAATATGATCCTGGTGCGAATAATCCTCTGACCATAACGAATGTTCAAACAGGAGCTAAGCTCGATGTAGATGTCACACAAATATTTCCAGTATTATTTTTGAGCCAAAATGAAATCATAAAAATCGCAGAATCTGAAGAAGAACAAATTCGATTTATTGATAGGTTTTTTGATTTTAAAACTTTTGTAAATCAAATAAAAACTTTTGAAAGAGAATTGAAGGTACTTGATAAAGAATTTGCTGAAGGAATGCAAGCAATTCATGAATTAGCAGAGATTGATAAGCAGATCAACACTTTGAACGAATCGAACAATCGACTATCAAAACAGTTGATAAGTCTTAGCCCGATCTTTAAAGAATATGTTTCATACGAACAGAAGAATGAGAAAATAGCAACTCTTACACAATATATAGACGATCTCAAAAAGAGGATGAGGGAGTCCAAAGATCGACTAGAAAGATTTAGACCGCCATTCTCAAATGGAGATCCTTTGCTAAAACGTCTTAGAGATATAGTCGAAACCGGACAGAAATTAATCATGGATAAGTTTAAAGACAGCTTTGACATTATTGATATGACGAAGGATGATTTTGATAAAGAGCGGCAACCTTGGCTACTACAATTTGAGAAGGTTAAAGACGAATACCAAAGAAAAGTGCGTCCGCTAGGAGCTGATTACCAAAGATTAGAAGAGATTCGGAGAGGTAATGCCAAAAAGATTGAAGAATTACAAATTAAGAGAAGCAGACTGGTTGAGATTATTAACCAGATGCAGGAAATTAAAACTAAACGAGAAAAAAAAGTAGAAGAATTGGAAAAAGTTTATAAAAAGTATAACGAAGAGAGAAATAAAAAGTGTAGTCATTTTGGAAGCCACTCTCTTGGAAAGTTAAAAATCAGTTTAAGAGATTTTTCCAATTATGAAATCTTTAGAGAATATTTGTTGAAGCTTAAGAGAGGCTCTTACCTTAAGGATACTGAAATAGAACAAATTGCTGAAAACATTACCTCAAAAGACTTTATATTTAATCTCCTCCGCTTTGATGAGCTGCGTACAACTGACCCTCAAAACGCATATAAATTTGTAAGAAAAGTTGCACAAAAGGTCAAATTGGATGATGACAAAATTAAAACGTTATTTGAATTTCTGCTTTCCGAATATCCATATGAAGAACTACTGTCAATTCAATATAAGGCAATACCCCAGGATAGGCCTGAGATAAGATTTAATGTGGGCGATTCAGTCAATCCACAATATGAACTTATCAAAAAAATTTCTGTTGGGCAAAAATGTACCGCACTGTTAATAATCGCCTTAAGTGAGGGGAAGATGCCAATTTTAATAGACCAACCAGAAGATTCGGTTGACATACGTTCTATTTGGGAAGACATGTGTGTGAAACTTAGGATCAACAAGGAACGAAGACAATTTATATTCACGACGCACAATTCAAGCTTAGCCGTTGCATCTGATTCTGATAAATTCATTGTAATGGTGGGTGACGCTGAGCATGGGAAGCTTGTTTTTTCTGGTGCTCTTGATAACAAAAAAATTAAAGACGAAGTCATCAAATATCTCGAAGGCGGAGTTCCAACATACAAGCTCAAATATACCAAATATAAAATTGATTAATCGAAGGGTAACAATTTTGGAGATAATAAATCATGTTACCAAAAGAATATAATTGGTTGCTGAATAATCCAGAAATCGAAAGAAAATACGCTGGCGAGTACATTGCCATAATTGGAGAAGCAGTCGTGGCCCATGGCAAAGATTTCAAACAAGTACTCCAGGAAGCAGAAAAATATAGTAAGGGGCCTTATATCCACAAAGTGCCGTCCTCGGATAAGGAATTAGTGGTATGATTGAATTTCGATTCGAGAAAAGAAAAACCGAAAGGAGTTTAATATGGAATTAACCGTTAACGAGGAAAAAATGAAAGAACTTTTGAAGGATGTGATGGTTGAGATGATTCGCGAAAAAAGAGAGCTATTCCATGAACTTATTGTAGAAGCTATTGAAGAAGTCGGATTAGCCAATGCCATTAAAGAGGGAAGAAAGAATAAGTTCGTGAGTGAAGAGCGGATTATGAATATTTTAGAAGGCTAATCCATGCAAATTCTATTTGAAGAGAGTTTTGAAAAAGACTTAAAACGGATTCGAGACCGCAAAATCAAAAACAGAGTTAAGGAAATTATTGATGAAGTAAGAAAAGCGGGAAATCAGCAACAAATCAGCAATTTGAAAAAACTAAAAGATTACAAAACCTATTATCGAATTCGAGTGGGAGATTACAGAATAGGAATTGAAATAACTGAAGGCAAAGTGATTTTCACGAGATTCTTACATCGAAAAGATATTTACAAATATTTTCCATAGTTTCTGTAAAGTGCAGAGGGGCGCAACTATATGCAAATTGGAATCAGCGTAAATCTGCGTCCCATAAATAAAGGAGCATGCCATGCACTTCACCCTCAACGGCATAAAAAAGAGCTACGACGGCGACCCAGAACTCACGCTGCTGACCTATCTCCGTGAGCACGAAGGCATCACCTCGCCCAAAGACGGCTGTGCGCCGCAGGCGGCGTGCGGCTGCTGCGCGGTGGAGCTCGATGGCGAAGCGGTGCTCTCTTGCGTCATCCCCATGAAAAAGGTAGCCGACGGCGCAGTGGTGACCATCGAAGGGCTGGGCGAGTACAAACAGGATGTGTTCGCCAACGCCTTTCTCGAAAAGGGCGGCGTGCAGTGCGGGTTCTGCATTCCGGGCATCGTCATGCAGAGCAAGGTTTTGCTGGATCATAACCCTAATCCTACCAGAGAAGAAGTGGCAAAAGCGCTCACGCCGCACCTGTGCCGCTGCACGGGCTACAAAAAAATCGAAGATTCGATTCTTTATGCGGCGGAGGTTTTGAGAGAGAAAAAGAGCATTGCCAACGGCAAACACAGCGGCAAGATTGGTGACCGCCTGCCGAAGTACGATTCGTATGACGTGGTATTGGGCCGCCGTCCATTTGTTTGCGACATGAAATTCGATGGCATGCTCTACGGCGCCTTAAAGTTGAGCGACCATCCGCGCGCGAAAATTCTGTCTATCGACATATCGGAAGCGAAAAAGTTGCCGGGCGTCACCCGCGTTTTTACGGCTGAGGACATTCCGGGTGACCAGTATATCGGACTGATTGTACCGGACTGGCCGGTTATGATCAAAGTCGGTGAAATCACCCGCTACGTTGGCGATGTGCTGGCGGGCGTGGTGGCTATCTCCGAGACCGTCGCGCGGCAGGCGGTGGAGCTGATCAAAGTCGAATACGAAGTTTTTGAGCCGATCATCGATCCGCACGTTGCGATGAAACCGCAAGCTCCTCAAATTCATCCAACCGGAAACGTTCTCTCGACAACCATCATCAAACGCGGCGACGCCGAGGCTGCGCTCGAAAACTCGGATTACCTGGTGAGCGGCATGTTTCAAACGCAGCCTATCGAACACGGTTACATGGAACCCGAGAGCTGCATTTCCCGGCCCTGGGACGACGGCGTCGAGGTGTTTTCGCAGGGGCAAGGGGTTTACGAAGATCAAAAACAGATCGCCAAAGTTTTGAATCTGCCGCTGGAAAAAGTCAAAGTGGTGCTGGTGCCCAACGGCGGCGCGTTTGGCGGCAAAGAGGATTTGTCGGTGCAGGGGCACGCCGCGCTGTTTGCCTATATTTTGAAGCGGCCAGTGAAAATCACCCTGAACCGTGATGAATCTATTCTCATCCACCCCAAACGCCATCCGCTGTGGATGGATTACGCGCTGGGGTGCACAAAGGACGGCAAGCTCACCGCCTTGAAAGCGCGCATCATCGGTGATACGGGTGCGTACGCGTCTGTGGGGATGAAAGTTTTGGAGCGTGCCGCCGGTCACGCCACCGGAGCGTATTGCGTGCCCGTCGTCGATGTGGAAAGTCGCGCGGTGTACACCAACAACATCCCCAACGGCGCCATGCGCGGCTTCGGCGTCAATCAGGTGACCTTTGCGATGGAAAGCCTGATGGACGAGCTGTGCGCCAAGGGCGGCTTCGACCGTTGGCAGTTCCGCTTCGACAACGCGCTGGACGAAGGCCGAACCACTGCGACTGGCCAGATGCTCAATCGCGCCGCCGGCGTGCGAGCGTGTTTGTTGGCGGTAAAAGACATTTTCAAAAATGCCAAATACGCCGGCTTGGCGTGCGGCATCAAAAACACCGGCATCGGCAACGGCATGCCGGATACGGGCAAGGCGAAAATCGTCATCGAGTCGCCGAACAAAATCATTATTCAGCACGGCTGGACCGAGATGGGGCAGGGCGTGCACACCATGGCCGTACAGATGCTCTGCGAAGAACTGGGCGTCGATCCGAAGTTGGTGGAAATCCGAGTCGAAACCAGCGACGACACCTTCTGCGGCATGACCACCGCCTCCCGCGCCACTTCGTTGGTGGGCCACGCGATTTTGAACGCCTGCCAGAAGTTGAAAGCCGATCTCAACTCTGTCAGACTTAACCCTGTCAGGGTTTCAAACCCTGACAGGGTTTTAGAGGCATTAGTCGGCCGCGAATACGTCGGTGAATGGATTTGCGACTGGACCACCAAGCCCGGCAAGCCCGCCAAAGAAATCGTCACGCACTATTCTTACAGCTATGCCGCGCAGGTGGTGATTTTGAACGACGATGGCAAGGTCGAGAAAGTCGTGGCGGCCCATGACGCCGGTAAAATCATCAACCCCAATTTATTCGAAGGGCAGATCGAAGGTTCAATCCACATGGGGCTGGGTTACGCCCTTACCGAAGATTTCGTGCAGGTTGGCGGGTATCCAAAAAGCACGCGGCTGCGCAAGTGCGGTATCCTGCGCGCCAAAGAAACACCGGAGATGGAAATAATTGGTGTGGAAGTCCCGGACCCGTTTGGCCCGTATGGCGCGAAAGGCGTTGGGGAAATTGGTTTGGTACCCACGGCCGGCGCGGTGGCGAACGCGTTGTATCAATACGATGGAGTGCGAAGGTATAAGCTGCCGATGGGGGACGGGAAGCGTAGAGCGTAAAGCGGAAAGCGGAAAGCGTTCTTCATAATGGGAGACGAAAATGGTTACACGATATATTTTGAGTGATTACGTCGAAGCTGCGATGGGACTTGCAGCTTACGATAAGCTGGATGACGGCACCTTCTCGGGCCGAATTGCTGCGTGCAAAGGTGTGATCGCATTTGGGGCTACGTTGCGGGAGTGTGAGAGCGAGTTGCGTTCGACTCTGGAGGATTGGATTTTAGTTGGGCTGAAGCTGGGCCATACTCTTCCGGTAATTGCTGGAATTGATCTAAACCAGGAACCCAAACTTGAGCCGATGGACGCCGTGTAAACGTCGAGATTTTATTAAGCGTTTGGGCAAACTCGGATTTGCCGGCCCCTATTCCGGGACGCGACATCAGTTTATGGTTTATGAAAATTATAGGTTAGCCATTCCTTCTAATAATGAATATTCCGTACCGCAATTGCGAATGATGATCAAAGAAGTCGAGGGAATTTTGGGTCGAAATATTACTCTCAATGAATGGCATCAACTACAGTAAAAGACTTGGTAAATAAATGGATCATGTGCTTGGGCTCAAATGCGTTAGCTGTGAAACAGAATTTCGAGCCAAAGAAATTAACTACACCTGCCCCCGCTGCGGTCCGCTGCTGGGCACGCTGGATGTGCTTTATGATTACAAAGCGATAAGCACAGAACTGACCCGCAGCTCGCTGAACAAAAATCGTGAATTCACCCACTGGCGCTATTTACGGCTGCTGCCCATCTTCAAGCCAGAATTCATTCAACCGTTGGCTGTGGGCTGGACTCCGATCTACCGCGTCATGAATTTAGAAACAGAATGGGGACTGAACGCCATCTGGGTTAAAGATGACGGCCGCAACCCGACGGCGTCGTTTAAAGATCGCGCCAGTTCGGTGGCGGTGGTGAAGGCATTAGAAACAGGGGCGAAGGCGGTGACCGCCGCCTCCACCGGCAATGCGGCGTCCTCGTGGTCCGCGTTTACCGCGCTAGCCAAGCTGAAAACCTACATTTTTGTTCCGCAAAACGCGCCGCGCGCCAAACTCGCCCAACTGTTGCTCTACGGTGCTACGGTTTTGCAAGTGAACGGCTCTTACGACGACGCTTTCGATCTGTGTTGCCAGGCTGCGGAGAAATGGGGGTGGTACAATCGCAGCACCGCCATCAATCCGTATTTGGGAGAAGGAAAGAAAACCGGCGCCTTTGAAATTTGCGAGCAGCTCAACTGGCAGGTGCCGGATTACGTGTTCGTGGCGGTTGGCGACGGCTGTATTTTGCAGGGTACGTGGAAAGGGTTCAAAGAATTTTACGAACTCGGCTTGATAGATCGCTTGCCAAAAGTCATCGGAGTTCAAGCCGAGGGTGCATCCCCATTGGTGAAAGCGTGGCTGGCGGGGGACAAGCAGGCCAAACCGATGCAAGCCCAAACCGTTGCCGACAGCATCTCGGTGGGAGTGCCGCGCGATCAGGTGAAGGCGTTGCGCGCGGTACGGGAGTCGGGGGGGATGTTTGTCGCCGTTTCCGATGATGAGATTTTGGCAGCAATTTCCACCTTAGCGCGAAAAGTGGGCGTGCTGGCCGAACCCGCGGGTGCTGCGGCTTTAGCGGGATTGAAAAAACTGGTTGAGCAGGGCGTATGCGGAAGCCGTGATCGGGCGGTGGTGATGGTGACCGGACACGGCCTGAAAGACATTGACGGGGTGATGAAGGCGGTGGCAAGGAAGTCGATTGCGGTGGACAAGGCGCTCGAGGACGTCGAGGAAAAGTTGGCGGTGAGCCGAATTCAGAAAGCGTAAAGCGAAGCGCGTGAGGGGCGGAGATACTAATCGCTGGTCCCCTCAAAGTTGTGTTTGGAAAGCTAAAAAAATTTTGTACATTTTGAGAAATAACTAAGAGGGCAGAAATGAAAATTTTCATGGCGTGGGTTCTAATTTGCGGTTTGAGTTTAACCACAAGTGGGTATTCTCAGACCACCTTTACAGAAAAGGATCGGGAGTTATTAATTGAAATCAAGACAAAAGTAGAAGCCAATGAGAAACGCCTTACAGAATTGAGAGAAGATACCAACAGACAAATTCAAACTCTACGAGAAGATATTAACCAACGATTTGATGAGATGTTTAATTTCTTCCAGCTTATGATCGGTGCATTGGTGGCCATATTGGTAGCGGTGATCGGATTTGCGTATTGGGATCGAAGGACTATTATTCATAAGGCCAAGGCGGAGACCTTAGAGGATTTAAATCACAAAGGGCCGATAAGAGTCATACTTAATGTCTTAAAAGAACGCTCTAAAACCGATACCGAGTTGGAACGCATTTTAAAAGAATATCATCTGTTATAAAATGCCAACCGTTTTAAGAGTAATTGAAAAAGAATTAGGAGAAACAAAAATGAAAACTATCTCTAAAAAGTTAGGTTCAGAAAAATATATAACTGACGCCAGCGGCGAAGTTGAATATGTGATTTTACCCTTGGTCGAATATGAAAAAATAATTGATTTATTAGAGGACTACGGTTTGGGTTTGGCCATGAAAGAAGCAGAGGGCGATAAAACATACGACAAGGAGCAGGCCTTAAGGTATTTGGACCATGCTTAAAGTCGAATACGCAGAAAGGTTTCTTAAAGACTTAAAGAAACTGAGAAAGAATAAAATATACGATGAAATCAAAGATGTTTGTTTTGAGCGACTGCCAATGTACGAAGATTTACGCTTAATTCCCCATCTGAAAAAGATGGAAGGGTATAGAAATTACTATCGAATCAGAGTGGGAGAGTATCGAATCGGCTTAAAAGCGCGAGGCAAAGAAATTGTCCTGATGCGCGTTTTACATCGGAAGCAGATTTACAAATATTTCCCATAATTCAAATTGAACTGGAGTTAGATAAGTGATCGATCTAAACATCAACGAATCCCAGCTCCAGCGCGCCCTCCAGCGCGCGCGCGAGCGCAACATCATCATCCCCACCTTTGAGGAGATGATTCATACCGAAAGTATCTCGGAAAGCATCAAAAGTAAATTAAAAAACGTCGGCCTCTGGGAAGTCAACCCACTCAACCTGTTTCGCATCACCTGGAAAAATGAACCAAAGGAAAAAGGCGGGCAGTTTAACGGTGTCAATTTTCTCGAAATCCCCTCGGTGATAACTGGCGTGAAGGCGCGCATTTTCGGATTGGTGGGCAAATGGTTCCCCACCGGTGCGCACAAAGTCGGCGCCAGTTTTGCCTGTCTGGTGCCGCGACTGGTGACCGGACAATTTGATCCGACACTGCACAAAGCGGTCTGGCCGTCCACGGGCAATTACTGTCGCGGCGGCGCGTACAACTCGGCGCTGCTGGGGTGCGAGTCCATCGCCATTTTGCCGGAGGGGATGAGCCGCGAGCGCTTCGAGTGGCTGAAAACGGTTGCCGGAGAAATCATCGCCACGCCGGGCTCGGAATCCAACGTCAAAGAAATTTACGACAAATGCTGGGAATTGCGAAAGACTCGCGACGACGTGGTCATTTTCAACCAGTTCGATGAATTTGGAAATTATCTCTGGCATTATCATGTCACTGGCCGCGCGATTGAAGAAGTTTTGAGAAACGAATTGAAGGATGGGCAGCGCTTTGCCGGCGTCATTAGTTCCACCGGTTCGGCCGGCACCATCGCCTGCGGGGATTACCTCAAGCAAAAATTTCCGGAAAGCAAAATTGCCGCCGCGGAGGCATGGCAGTGTCCGACTTTGCTAATGAACGGCTACGGCGAGCACCGCATCGAGGGCATCGGCGATAAGCACGTGCCGTGGATACACAACGTGCGCAACACCGATCTGGTTATCGCCGTGGATGACAACTTCTGTATTAATCTGATCCGGCTGTTCAATGAGCCGGTGGGCCGAGAATATCTGGTCAATATCGGAGTGTCCGATCGTGATCTCAAAAATCTTCCGTTGTTAGGAATTTCAGGGGTCAGCAATCTCGTCGCCGCCATTAAATTTGCTAAATATTATGAACTCACCGAGCGCGACGCGGTGTTCACCATTTTTACCGACTCCATGGAATTGTACAACAGCCGTCTCAAAGAACTGCGAGAGGAATTCGGCGAATATACCCGCGACGAGGCCATCAAAGATTACCATCGCTATTTGATGGGCATCACCGTCAACTACATGCAGGAGTTAACCTACCCGGATCGAAAACGTATTCACAACCTGAAGTACTTCACCTGGATTGAGCAGCAGGGCAAACAGGTGGAGGAGTTGAATGCCCAATGGTATGAGTACCCGGACTACTGGACGAAGATTCAAAATCAAGTAAGTGAGATAGATGAATTGATCCGAAAATTCAATTCCAAGACCAGGTTAAGGTAATATGAAAAACCGAAAAACGTAAATCAATAAAGAGCAATAAGACATGCACGATATTCTAAAACTGGCTAAATCGGTCGAATCGGAACTGCTGCAATTTCTGCGCGACGTGGTTAAGCTCCCCCTCGGCAGCGGCAAAGAAGGCCCGGTGATCGAACGCATCAAAAAAGAGATGGAGAAAATCGGTTACGACGAAGTGAAGGTCGATAAACTCGGCAACCTGTTCGGTCGCCTCGGCAGCGGGCCGCGGGCGCTGGTTATTGACGGCCACTGCGACGTGGTGGACATCGGCAACCGCGACAACTGGACGGTCGATCCGACGGGCGGCGAGATCATCGACGGCGAGCTCTTTGGCCGCGGCGCCTGCGATCAAAAAGGCGGCCTGACTTGCGCGGTGTATGCCGGCAAAGTTTTGAAGGAAATCGGCATACCCAAAGACGTCACCCTGTGGGTGGTGGCTTCGGTGATGGAAGAAGATTGCGACGGGATGTGCTGGAAATACATCATCGAGGAGGATAAATTTAAACCCGAGGCAGTGCTGATCACCGAGCCGACGAATTTGAATATTTACCGCGGCCATCGCGGACGACTGGAAATGAAGGTACAAACCTCCGGCGTATCCTGTCACGGCTCGGCGCCGGAGCGCGGGGTGAACGCCATCTACAAAATGTCCCCGATCATCAAAGACATCGAAGCACTGCACACGCGACTCAAAGATGACGCGTTTTTAGGAAAAGGCAGCATCACCGTTACCGACATTCGTTCCACCTCGCCGTCTTTGTGCGCGGTGGCGGATTCCTGCACCATTCACCTCGACCGCCGACTCACCGCCGGCGAGACCATCGAGTCGGCGCTGGCGGAGATTCGCAAATTGCCCGCTTTCCAAAGAGCCGAAGCCAAAGCCTGGATTCCAGAATACACCGTGCCCAGCTACACTGGACTGAATTACGGCATGCCGTCCTATTTTCCAACCTGGGTGCTGGAGGAGAACCACCCGGTTTTGAAAAGCGCGGTGAAAAGCTACACCAATCTTTTTAATTCAAAACCACAGCTCGGCAAATGGACGTTTTCCACAAATGGAGTAGGTATTATGGGCATGTTCGGCATCCCCACGTTTGGTTTTGGTCCAGGCGATGAGGCACAGGCCCACGCCCCCAACGAGCGCATCCCGGTGGATCATCTCCACAAGGCGGTGGCGTTTTATGCGGAACTCGTGCGGAATTTTTAAAACGCTTTTATTTACTTGGCGAAGAATTGTAGGGAACGGTCGCGACCGTTCCCTACAGGTAAATGCGAATATGAGAAGACTTCAAAGCTTTCGATACGCCTTCCGCGGCGTCCGTATTATTTTGCAAACCCAGCAAAACGCCTGGATTCACGCAGCGGTGACGGTTGGAGTCGTGGTGCTCGGTCTGAGTCTGGGACTTTCCGCTGGCGAATGGTGCTGGCTGGTACTGGCGATGATGGCAGTGTGGACGGCCGAAGCGCTCAACACCGCCCTCGAACTGCTCGCGGATGTAGCCGCACCGGAATTCCATCCTCTGGTAGAGAAAGCTAAGGACGTAGCCGCTGGAGCGGTTTTGATCGCGGCGTTGGGTGCGCTGATGATCGGCATGCTCGTCCTCGTACCCAAGGTAATCGCGAAGCTCCCCTAAGAATTCCCCTTTGCATTTTTGACCCGCTTTTGTATATTATCCCTGCAAATTATTCACCCACTGCAGAGGTTCAAAATGCCGACGCTGTACGAAATCAATAGAATCTTGAAGGCGCATAAGCAAGAACTGCGCGAGAAGTATAAGGTCAAAGAGATAGGAATATTCGGCTCGTTTGTTCGAGGTGAGGAGAAGAGAAGGAGTGACGTGGATATTCTTGTAGAATTTGAGGAGGTGCCGGATCTCTTGACCTTCATTGAGATTGAAACCTATCTCGAAAAGCTTTTAAAGAAAAAAGTAGACCTGGTCAGAAGGGGGGCCATTCGACCTGAGTTAAAAGAGAGAATTTTAAGCGAAGTGATGGCCGTATGAAGCGGGATTATAAGCTTTTCATAAAAGATATCTTCGATTGCATTGAAAAAATCGAAGAGTTTGTTGGGGATACGAACTTTGAAGAGTTTGTAGAAGATGATAAAACAAACAGCGCAGTGGTAAGAAAACTTGAGATCATCGGCGAAGCAACGAAGAATATCCCTAAAGAGATTCGACAGAAATACAAAGAAGTGCCCTGGAGTAAAATGGCTAAAATGCGAGATAAGATCATTCATTTTTACTTTGGCGTAGATTACGACATAGTTTGGAACGTAGTCAAAGAAAAGTTACCCGAAATCAAACCCATGATACAGAAAATTTTAAAAGAAATGGAAGCATGATTTCAAACTCAAAACGGAGTGCGCTATGAATCAAACCCTCATAGGCAAAGATTATATTTCCACGCAAGACTGGAGCGATGTCGAAATCGAACGGGCTTTGGAAACCGCGGCGGATTTAAAAGATAAATTTAAAAAGGGCGTCCCCCATCGTCTGCTGCCAGATAAAACTATCTTTCTGCTTTTCTTCGATAAATCCACCCGCACCCGCAACTCGTTTGAAGCCGGCATCACGCAGCTCGGCGGACATGCGCATTTCATTGAATCCTCCACTTCGCAGATTGCTCACGGCGAGAGTCCGAAGGATACCGGCATCATTCTGTCATCGTATGGGCACGGCATCGCCATTCGCCACGATCTGGTGCCGGGCGAAGGGAACACCTACATGCGCGAGATTGCACAATGGGCGGACCAGCCGGTCATCAACATGCAGTGCGATGTGGATCACCCCTGCCAGACTTTGGCGGATTTGATGACCATTCGAGAAAGATTCGGCAAAAATTTGCGGGGAAGGAAAATCGCGGTCTCGTGGGCGTACGCGCCCTCGTATGCCAAGCCCATGTCGGTGCCGCAGGGCTTGATCATGCTGATGACGCGCTTCGGCCTCGACGTGGCGCTGGCCCACCCGCCGGAATACACCTTGATGAAACCAACGCTGGAAGCGGCGCGCGCCAACGCCAAGAAGACCGGCGTCAAATTCGAAATCGTCGATTCGATGGAAGCAGCATTCGAGGGAGCCGATATCGTCTATCCCAAAAGCTGGGGCATCGAGTCGCTGTTTCACAAGCCAGAGGAAGCTCTGGAGATTTCCAAAAAATATAAGAACTGGATTTGCGACGAAAAGCTGATGAAGCTCACCAAAAAAGACAGCATCTACATGCACTGCCTGCCCGCCGATCGCGGCAACGAAGTCACCGACGCGGTGATTGACGGCCCGCACTCGGTGGTCTATCCGGAAGCGGAAAATCGCTTGCACACGGCGAAGGCGATCATGGCGCTGACGATGTGAATAAATTTTTTTACCGCAAAGGCGCTAAGACGCTAAGTATAAGAATATTTAAGAAGTTTGTTTCAGAGGAGTTCTTGCAAAGTGTTTAGCAAAAAAATCATTTATTTTTTTGATTTAATCTTCTTTTTCTCAAAACTTTGCGTCTCTGCGTCTTTGCGGTTCATGAATTATTCAGGTTAATTATCTTATAAATCACAAAGTAATCCAGCAATTGTTTCACCCTTTGAGGAGATTTGCTCATGAAACGTATCCGTTGGCTTGCGATGGTGTTAGTCGCCTCCTTAATCATGCTGTGGATGATTTCTTCAGCCCAAGCACAAGTCACGGTGGCGCGCACGGGCCAGGAAAATCCAATGGTCGTCATTGCCAAATCCACCATGTATGGTGCGGCTACAGGGATAATCCTCGGATTGGCCTTGAGTCTGGCGGTGGAGGAGGATTTTGGAGATGTTATGAGATGGTCGTTCGTTGGCGGAACGCTGGGAGGATTTCTGATTGGCGTGTACCACGTGGCAACTCGTCCGCAACCCAGTTCGGCGCTGCTGCAGTTTAATGAAACGGGCTTCGCCCGAGTTGCTTTTCCAACACCGGCGCTCCGGATGGATAAAGACCGGTCATTGGATTTTAGAATCTCTCTTGTGTCGTTAACATTGTAACCTAACCCGATCGTTTGTAAATGAAAATCTCGGCGCTCTTTCGGTAGCGTCAAAAGTTTTATGAAAACGAGAGAAAAAATGAAACCACAGAGAACACTGAGCCATTCTCTGAGTTCTCCCCAAGAATTTCCTTTGAAAGACCTAACCCTGTGAATTTGAACTCAGAGGTATTCTTTTTGAAAGACAAAAGGAGATATTTCTTAGTATATAAAGGTCGCGTGGTCGGTAAGCATCGGATGGATTTTCTCATCGAAGATCAAGTGATTTTAGAGTTGAAGGCAGTGGAAGCCATGCATCCTATTTATGGGATAAAACGGTTAATTATTTGAGAGGTCACAGGAGGGGAGAAAGAAGAGGGAATGTGTAATTTATCGATTATAACGAATTTCTCCGTGAAATCTGTGGTAAATATTTGACAATACCGCTCTTTCAAAAAGGAGGTTCCATGAAACGCATTTTCACGCTGGTCTTACTTTTAACGAGTTTCGTTTTCAATCTGTATGCGTCTGAAAATCCCAACGACACCCACCCGTTCTCGGTTCACGACATGCTGGCCATGGATCGCATCTCCGACCCGCAGGTCTCACCCGACGGCAAGTGGATTGTCTTCGTGCTGCGCAAAACCGACCTCGAAGCCAACAAAGGCCGCACCGACCTCTGGCTGGTGGGGACAGACGGTTCCGGATTAAAGCAGCTCACCTTCAATCCCGCCAACGATACCAATCCCCGCTGGTCGCCGGATGGCAAAACCATCTGGTTTATTTCTACCCGTTCCGGTTCGTCGCAAGTCTGGCGCCTGCCCGTCGACGGCGGCGAACCCACCCAGGTAACCGACCAGCCCCTCGACGTCGGCAGCTTGAATATATCGCCCGACGGCAATCACTTCGCGTTTGCGATGGAGGTGTTTACAGAATGCGAAAGTGTGGCCTGCACAAAACAAAAGTTGGAAGAAGGGGCAAAAAGCAAAAGCAGCGGCAAAATTTTCGAGCGGCTGTTCATCCGCCACTGGGACACCTGGAAAGATGGCCGGCGCTCCCATGTATTTGTCATGCCCACCACTGGCGGTGCTGCCGTTGACGTTATGAAAGGGATGGACGCCGACTGCCCCACCAAACCGTTCGGGAGCCCGGAAGAAATCACGTTCACACCAGACGGCAAATCCATTATTTTTACTGCGCGTGACGCCGGCCGCGAAGAAGCCTGGTCCACCGATTTCGATCTCTATTTAGCCTCCATCGACGGCTCGAAAGCTCCCGAATGTTTGACCGAAAAAAATCCCGCCTGGGATACCACCCCGGCGTTTTCATCCGACGGCAAAACTCTGGCCTATCTGGCGATGGAACGGCCGGGCTACGAATCCGACCGCTTTCGCATTGTACTGCGCTCCTGGCCGGGCGGCCGCGAACGCATAATAACACAGGAATGGGATCGCTCACCTGAAACGATTTGCTGGTCAGCCAATGGGAAATTTATTTATACCACCGCCGCTAATTTGGGACAAGCCTCTCTGTTTGCCGTGGAGGCCGCAACCGGCAAAGTTTTGACTATTGTAAAAGATGGGCACGCGCGCTTTCCGGCCGTCGCTGGGGAGCGCATTGTTTATGGCCTCGACCATTTGCAATCCCCGGTGGAATTGTACTCGGTTAAATCCGATGGCAAAGACGTTCGTCAAATTACCAAAATCAATGCGGAGGAAATCGCTCAAGCGCGAATGGGGGATTACGAGCAGTTCAACTTCAAAGGGTGGAACGGCGAGACGGTCTATTGCTACGTGGTGAAACCCGTCGATTTTGATGCGAACAAAAAATATCCGGTGGCGTTTTTGATTCACGGCGGACCGCAGGGTTCGTTCGGCAACGACTTTCACTACCGATGGAATCCGCAAGCCTACGCCGGTGCCGGCTACGCCGCGGTGATGGTGGACTTTCATGGCTCGACTGGCTACGGCCAAAAATTCTGCGACTCAATCCGCGGCGACTGGGGCGGGAAACCCCTGGAAGATTTGCAGAAGGGATTGGCGGCGGCGTTGGAACGCTACCCGTGGATGGACGGCGAGCGGGTGGCCGCGCTCGGCGCCTCGTACGGCGGCTACATGATCAACTGGATCGCCGGCAACTGGCCCGACCGCTTCAAATGCCTGGTGAACCACGACGGCAACCTTGATGAGCGCTTGGCCTATTTTGACACCGAAGAACTCTGGTTCCCGGAGTGTGATCACGAAGGGACGCCGTGGGACAATCCTGAAAGCTACGAAAAGCACAATCCCATTAATCATGTTCAAAATTGGAAGACGCCGATGCTGGTGATCCACAGCGCGCAGGATTTTCGCGTGGTGGAAACCCAAGGGATGTCCACCTTCACCGCGCTGCAGCGCCGCGGCATCCCCAGCAAGTTTCTCTATTTTCCGGATGAAAACCACTGGGTGCTGAAACCGCAAAACAGCATTTTGTGGCACGAGACGGTGATCGGGTGGCTGGATCAGTGGGTAAAGGGGAATGGGACGAATTAAATTGTGCGAGTAAAAAAGTCCTATGCAAAAAAATAACAAAAAACGCGATCCAATTCCTGAACACTTCAACAGAATTGAAGAAGCTGCTGAGTTCTGGGACAGCCATGATCTGACGGACTATTGGGATTTAACAAAAGAAGCTCAATTTGAGGTCGACATCCAAAGACGCGTTTTTCTAACAGCACTGGAACCGGAATTGGCAAAGAAGCTGGTAGCCCGCGCTCGCGAGCAAGGGGTATCCACAGAAACGTTGATTAATGTCTGGCTGACCGAAAAATTGGCTGCAACGACCCAAAGCAAATAAGCAGTATTCCTAGCAATTCATCTACTTCCCCGATGAAAATCACTGGGTGCTGAAACCGCAGAACAGCATCCTGTGGCATGAGATTGGGTGGTTGGATCAGTGGGTGAACGGAAATGGGGCGAATTAGAAAACTAATGAGAGGAAATGTAAATATGCAAATCTCCATCGAATACTGCGTGATGTGAAACTACTATCCTAAAGCCTCCAGTTTGAAGGCCGAGCTCGAAAAGATGTTTCCCGGAATCAATGTAAAACTCATCGAGGGTGGCGGCGGAATCTTCGACGTCAAACGGGGCGGCCGGTTGATCTTTTCGAAGAAGGAGGTCGGGCGCTTTCCCGAACACCAGGAGATCATCGAGAAATTAAAATGAAAGTATCTTGCTAACCTGAATAATTCACCGCAGAGGTCGCGAAGATCGCAGAGCTTCTTGTGAGTTTGTTTAGTTTGAAAAAATCCGTGAAAAGATCGTTTATGCAAGTCAAATGATTTCAGTACAAAGTCATAAAACAACTCTGCGTCCTTTGCGTTCTCAGCGGTTTATGATAGATAATGCAGGCTAATAAGCCGACCACTCTTTTAAAAATTAGTCCCGGAATTTTTTAGCAACCCGCGCCATTTATTAAATCTCCCCCAAATTTCATTCGCCTATTCACAAGGAATAAAAAATATTTTATCCTTGTTTTGAAAATTACATATCGATATATTTGCATGCGTTAATCTGGAAACAAAATTCAAAAAGGACAGGATGAACCCGAAAAATATTGCAATCGTCGGCGCCGGTCCTATCGGACTGGAAACCGCGCTTTACGCCTCACAACTTGGATACGCCGTGAACATATTTGAAAAGGAGGAAGTAGGGGCAAATATCCTGGATTGGGGGCACGTTACGTTGTTCTCCCCCTGGCACATGAATCATTCGCCGCTGGGGGTGAGTTTGCTTAAACGCCACTTTGAAAAGTGGCAGGAACCCTATGCAGACGATTACCTGACCGGAAAAGAATACGTGGGAATTTACCTCCAATCGTTGAGCAATCTGCCGCAACTGGCCGACAGAGTTTATACCGGCCACGAAGTTCAAAGCATTGGCCGAAGTGACCTTCTCAAAGGAAGTTTAGTCGGCGATTCCAACCGCGCTTCCTATCCGTTTCGGATACTGACCGGCGACGCCAATGGCAACGAAAAAATTTTTACGGCGGATATCGTGATCGATTGCTCGGGGGTGTACGACACCCCGAACTGGATGGGCGACGGCGGGATCCCGGCCATCGGGGAAAAGAAATTCCGCAGACGGATCGACTATAAGCTCAAAGATATTGCTGGCCGCGATCGTGCGGAGTTTGCGCGCCAGAAAACGTTGTTGACTGGCGCGGGGTACTCAGCTGCCACCAGTGCCACCGATTTTCAGAAATTGATTCGTGAAGAACCCACGACGTCGGTCATCTGGGCCATTCGCGAACATCGCTCACTTCCCATCCCGATTATCGAAGATGACCCGCTTCCCAATCGCGCTAAACTCACGCAAACCGCCAATGCGATTGCCCAAAATGGCCCGGCGCAAATCCGCTTCCGAATTAAAACGACGGTCGAGTCCATTGAATACCGGGAAGCGCAGAAGAAGTTTGTGGTAGGCTTAAAAAACAACGGTGCAGTAGAGAACATTGAAGTTGATCGCATTCTCGCCAACGTCGGCTATGGGCCGGATAATTCCATCTATCGCGAGCTGCAGATTCACGAGTGCTATGCCTCGCGCGGCCCGATGAAACTGGCGGCGGCGCTGTTGGGCGCGTCCTCCACCGACTGTTTGAAACAAACCAGCTTGGGCGCTGACACCCTCCAAAATCCCGAACCGAACTTTTTCATCATCG
>Ga0247727_10007285_pt1 | contig 21179 bp, 14 predicted proteins | sample WisWelCaveWW1625_FD_202498 | JGI IMG/M metagenome (GOLD analysis project Ga0247727, IMG submission 202498) | Biofilm microbial communities from Wishing Well Cave, Virginia, United States - WW16-25 | ecosystem: Environmental > Aquatic > Deep subsurface > Groundwater > Cave microbial mat | place... | reverse complement strand
GTGCTTTTCAAGACAACCGACGGCGGGCAGAATTGGGTTCTTCAGGATACTCTCGACACCGGACCTCCATTCTGGCAGCCATTTCGTGACATTCAGTTTGTCGGCGCGGACAGCGGATGGGCTGTCGGCGGCATCAGTGGTTATTCGTTCGTTGCACGCACAACCGACGGCGGGACGAGCTGGACCTACTTCGATGCGACACCGTTGCAAGGTGGAAGTCTGCGGGAAGTAACTTTTCTCAACAACCAAAATGGCTGGGCTGTCGGATACAGTGCTAACGGTCCTTTGCGAACAAGCGATGGGGGAGTAACGTGGGAAATCCAGATCCTCTCTCCCCCGTTCTTTAGCGGCTTTGAGTCCATGTCCATCGTTGATGCGAACCTTGGCTGGGCTGTAGAAGCCGTTGGAAGGGTCTACAAGACGACAAACGGAGGTGTCGTTTGGGTCAGCAATGATCAGCCGCTTCCGGCAAGGTTTGAACTGAAGCAGAACTTTCCCAATCCTTTTAATCCGAGGACGACTATCTCATATGAAATGCCAGGAGACGCCCACGTCACGCTGAAGATCTTCAATCTCCTGGGCGAAGAGATCGCCACAATTGTCGATGACGAGCGGTCAGCAGGGTTTCACACCACCATATGGGATGCAAGCAATCATCCAAGCGGCGTGTACATTGTTCGGCTCAAGGCAGCGGCTGAAACGAAGGCGATCAAGCTCTTGCTACTCAAGTGAAAGGTGCACTGCACATAACACTTTATAAAAGCTCCCCGCAAGAAACTGCGGGATTTCGCTGAAGAGCGCTGAACAAGAGAAATATAATTCCGATTCATCGGGTTGCCGTGTTCCACGAACAGGAGCGGCATCTTTCCGTGGGAAGGAGAACGTCGTTCGCCCTATTTGTGCAGGTCTTCCTACGGATTTGGACGGGATATTGAGAATGGACGAATTATTGCAATTTCTTTTTCCAGTCTCGGAGCGACTTCCGTACTTCATCGGGAGAGGTGGAACCCGGCGACTTCTTTGCGGAAATGGATCGTTGAACATCAAACAGGCTGTACACATCATCGCCGAAATGCCTGGAATGGCGACGGAACTCTTTCAGGGAAATATCTTTGAGGAAAACCCTCTTCTGCATGCAGGATCGAACGATGCGTCCAACAATTGCGTGTGCCTCCCGGAAGGACAGGCCCTTACGGGCGAGGTAATCCGCAAGGTCGGTGGCAAGCAGAAAATCGGACTCCAATTCTTTCTGGAATCGCTCTCTGTTGAACTTTGCACTTCTGAGCATCAAGGCACAGAGATGGAGAGAATTGGTAACGGTTTCCGCGCTATCGAAGAGTGGTTCCTTGTCCTCCTGCATGTCTCGATTGTATGCAAGGGGAAGCCCCTTCATAACAGTAAGAAGTGCCAGGAGATTTCCATACACCCTGCCGGTTTTCCCGCGCACGAGTTCGGCAACGTCGGGATTTTTCTTCTGCGGCATAATGCTGCTGCCTGTCGTAAAGGCTTCCCCGATTTCGATAAACTTCCATTCGTGAGAGCTCCACAACACCAACTCCTCGGCGAAGCGGCTGAGGTGCATCATGGTGATCGCGCATGCGGAGAGGAATTCGATCTGCACATCACGGTCGCTGACCGCATCGATGCTGTTCTCGACAACGCCATCGAAGCCAAGGCTTTTGGCAACAGAAGCTCTATCGATGGGAAATGATGTTCCTGCCAGCGCGCCGGCGCCGAGCGGTGACAGGTTGACCCGCTTCAAACAATCGCCAAATCGCCCGTAATCCCTCTCCAGCATCGAAACGTAGGCAAGCAGGTGATGGGCAAGCAACACCGGCTGCGCGCGCTGCAGGTGCGTATAGCCGGGCATGATCACGTCCCGGTATTGTTCTGCCTTACGGATAAACTCCTTCTGCATCTGACGGAGCAGCTTTTCAATCTCAAGAATGGTTTTGCGGAGATACAGCCGTTCGTCGACGGCGATCTGGTCGTTTCGACTGCGAGCTGTGTGCAGCTTGCCGCCGAGTTCCCCGAGTCCTTCAATCAATCGGTTTTCGATCGCCATGTGAATATCTTCGGCAACAAAGCGTTTCCGCCCTGCCCGATTGTTGTCTGGCGACAATTTTCCGGTCTCAAATTCCCGCCGGATTTCCACGAGGGCACTCCGAATTTTTTTCGCCTCCTGAACGGAAATGATTCTCTGCTTCGCGAGCATCGCGGCGTGTGCCAGGCTGCCCTCGATATCCTCCCGGTACAAGCGCTTATCCACAGTAAGAGAAGATGAGAATTTTAGCGCTTCGGGATGGAGTCCCCTGCGAAACCGTGCGTTCCAGAGTCTGTTCACCGGTGTCCGGGAAGTTAAGGATGGATTTTTTGAAGGGATTTCCTGCGTGTACCGTTGAGTCTGCTGCGCACCTGATAAATCGTTTTAAGCGGGAGTCCAAAAATCTTTATGAAACCTTCGGATGCTTTGTGGTCGAACTGGTCTTCCCCGTTGTAGGTCGCAAGTTTGACATTGTAGAGTGAATGCTCGGACGTCCGACTGACGACTGTCACGCTGCCCTTGAAGAGTTTTACCCTGACGGAACCGGTGACGGTCCGCTGAGTCTCTTCGACGAACGCATCGAGCGCCGTTCGCAGTGGAGCATACCACAGCCCGTTGTACACCAGGTTGGCATATTCAAGCGCAAGCTGCGACTTTAGATGGAAGACGGTTTTGTCGAGCGTCAGCCGCTCGAGTTCCGTGTGAGCAAAATGCAGAATGGTTGCCGCCGGTGCTTCGTAGATTTCCCGCGATTTTATTCCCACCAGACGATTTTCGACAAGGTCGATACGGCCGACAGCATTCGCGCCGCCGATATCGTTGAGCTTCTCGATCAGCTTGACGGAATCAAGTCTCATGCCGTCAATGCCCACGGGAATTCCTTCGTTGAGCTCAATCGTAACGTATGCGGGTTCGTTCGGCGCCTGCTCGGGGGAAACTGTGCGCTGGTAGGCATCGGCCGGCGGCTCGACCCCCGGATCCTCCAGAACTCCGCATTCGATGCTTGTTCCCCAGATATTCTCATCGATGGAATATGGACTCGAAACCGTCGCCGAAACGGGAATATGGTGCGTCCTGGCATACGCGATTTCTTCTTCCCGTGATCGAAACTCCCACTCCCTCAGCGGGGCGATCACTTTCATGTCCGGGGCGAGCGCTGCGATCGAAACTTCAAACCGCACCTGATCGTTTCCCTTTCCCGTGCACCCATGAGCAATAAAATCCGACTTCTCCCTCCGCGCCACGTCGACAAGCAGCCTGGCGAGGAGGGGACGCCCCAGGGACGTCGCCATGGGGTAGGCGCGCTCGTAGAGAGCTCCCGCCTTCAGGGCGGGGAAAATAAACTCCTCGACGAACTCTTTCGTCAGATCTTTGATGTACACCTTTGAAGCGCCCGTAGTATACGCCTTTTCCTGGAGCCCGTTGAGCTCCTTCCGCTGGCCCAGGTTTCCCGTGACGGTGATGATCTCGGCCCGATACTTGTCCATCAACCATTTTATCATCACCGAGGTATCGAGTCCGCCCGAATACGCAACGACGATTTTCTTCTCCATCGTTAGTGCCCTTCGATGAGTTTGTCCTTGAGAAATCGCATGACCTGTTTTGTTTTCCTTTGTGAGTTGGGAATCACGAGCAGCGTGTTGTCCCCCGCAATGGTGCCAATGATGTCCCGATTGTTGAGCGAATCCAGAAATTCCCCCACAGCATTTGCACACCCGGGAAGGGTGTGTACGACGATTACACTTTCATTAGAATCGATCGAGAGCACCTCCGCGCCTACGAGCGGCCTGAGAATCTGCACTTCGGAAGCAGGCTGTAACAGATAACGCGCGCCATTGCCGGAAGCGACACGGCCGACACCGAGCTCTGTGAGATCGCGTGATAGCGTGGCCTGCGTGACCCTGAACCCGCGCTTGCGGAGCTCAAGACGCAGCTCACCCTGACTCGACACCGGAATCGTCCCGATGATTCCTTTGATCGCAAACTGGCGTGCTTGTTTCGTCATCCTTCGTCAGAGATTCAAAGCCTCCCGGATCGGATTTCCCGATACTTTCGACGGACTCTTATGACCGAACAAAAACGCCATGATCCCCTTCTGGACATGCAGCCGATTTTCGGCCTGATCCAGCACGATCGAGTGAGACCCTTCAAGCACATCGGCAGTAATTTCCTCGCCCCGATGTGCAGGCAAACAGTGCATAACAACGCAGTGAGGGTGGGCAGCACTCAATAGTTCAGCATTGATCTGATATCCTTTGAAGGCTTCTCTTCTTTTTTCCATCTCTTGCTCCTGTCCCATGCTGACCCAGACATCGGTGTACAACACGTCGGCGTGTTTCGCGGCATCACGGGGCTCTCGAAAAATTTCTATCCGACTCACACCAGATTTTTGAGCACGGGCAAGGATGTGCCTGTCCGGTCCATATCCTTCGGGGCACGCGAGAACAAAGTGCATCGAAACCTTCTCTGCTAATTCCAGCCAGGAGTTGACAACATTATTCCCGTCTCCGATGAAAGCGATGCTCGTTGATGCAGACAGCATGTGGCGCTCCAGCAGCGTGAACGCATCCGCCATGACCTGACAGGGGTGGAGCAAATCTGTCAGCGCATTGATCACGGGAATTGCGGCGTGCCCGCCAAGACCTTCGACCGTCTCTTGCCTCAGAGTCCGCGCGATGATGAGGTCGTTGTAACGGCTGAGCACTTCCGCAATATCACGGACTGCTTCCCTCGTCGCCACACCGATATCCTGCTGAGAAAGAAATATGGGACGCCCGCCAAGCTGGAGAACTCCGACTTCGAACGAAACTCGTGTGCGCAGCGAAGGTTTCTCGAAGATGAGCGCCGCAGTTTTATCCGCAAGGGGCCGAAAGTTCGACGGACGTTCATACTTCATCCATCCAGAGAGAGCAAACATCTCGAAGATTTCTTCCCTCGAAAAATCCGACATGGAGGTAAAATCTCTTTTCATCGCGCAACCTCGCAGGTACGATCACGAGTTCCATGAATGAGTTCAGTACCGACACCTGCGTCAGTGAAAATTTCGAGGAGAAGGGAGTGCTTTACGCGTCCATCAACAAGGTGGACCTTTTTCACGTTGGCATCGAGTGCCCTGAACGCAGAACGGATTTTGGGAATCATCCCATCGTTGATGACGCGCTGTTCGATCAGCAGATTGGCTTCTTCCTGCAGCATCGTGTGGATCAACGCGCCGTGAGCGACGACGCCCTCGACGTCCGTGAGGTAGACGAGCTTCTCGGCTTCGAGGGCCCCGGCGATGCCGGCTGCAGCATGGTCGGCGTTGATGTTATGCGCCTGGCAGCAGTCATTCACACCAATAGGGGCTATGACCGGGATAATGTTGTTATTGAGAAGCAGATGCAGAAACGGTCCGTTGACGCCCACGACATCACCTACGAAACCCAGGTCGTGCCCGTTTTCGGAAAACTTTTTGACGCGCAGCACGTTTGCATCGATGCCACAGATTCCGACCGCCTCACCGTCGTGCTGATTGATCCTGGCAACAATGTCCTTGTTGGTCTTCCCGGCGAGTACCATTTGCACGAGCTCCATCATCGCCTCATCCGTGTAGCGTTGGCCGTCGATGAACTTTGATGAGATTCCAATCCTCTCCGCAAGCACGGTAACTTCTCTTCCGCCGCCGTGGACGACGACAACCTTGATGCCGATTTTCTTGAGCAAGGTGACATCTTGCGCAAATGTTTCCTTCAAGTCCTCATCAACCATTGCTGCACCGCCGTACTTGATCACGAAAATCTTTCCCTCGTATCGCTGGATGTACGGGAGCGCCTCGATAAGGACCCCGGTCTTTGTCGCCGTGGTGGTCATGAGGGGGCCTACGTCCGATAATTTGCGTTAATGGATACGTATTCTTTCGAAAGATCGCATGTCCAGAAACATGCGGAACATTTTCCTTGATGCAGGTCGATTCTTATGTTAATTTCCTTCTGGCTGAGTACCTTTTTCGCACCTTCCTCGGAGAATTCGATGAGGTAATTCTTGCGAAGGATGGGAACGTCGCCGAAAAAAATCTCCGCGTCGGCCGGATTGAATTCGATGCCAGAATACCCGATCGCCGCCAGGATCCTTCCCCAGTTCGCATCCTCACCGTAAATCGCAGTCTTGACAAGATTGGAATTTGCAATGGCTCTTGCAGCTTTGACCGCGGTTTCTTCCGAGGCGGCACCGACCACTTCAATCTCTATGAATTTGGTCGCGCCTTCGCCGTCAACGACGATCATCTTCGAGAGTTTTACAAGAAGGTACTCCAGGGCGTCATAGAATATCCTGTACGCTGGATGTGCCGCGCTCCGAAGTTCCGGGTTGGCCGCCAGCCCATTTGCAAGCATCACAACCATGTCGTTCGTGCTCGTGTCGCCATCAACGGAAATCCGATTAAACGAGCGGTCGACAGCGCGTCGGAGCGAGTCCTGAAGGAGTTCCGGGGCAACGTGCGCATCGGTCGTGATAAATGCAAGCATTGTCGCCATGCTTGGAGCTATCATCCCCGAGCCTTTTGCCATACCGCCGATCGTTACATCGACACCGTCGAGGGCAAAGCGGACTGCAAGTTCTTTGGGAAACGTGTCGGTGGTCATGATTGCCTCGGCCGCTGCGACATGTCCCTCGAGGCTGAGCATGCGTGCCGCGTCCGCAATCCCAGCTTCGATATTATCCATCGGCAAGTACTGACCGATGACACCGGTTGACGAAACAAGAACTTCACGCTCGCCCACGCCAAGTGCGCGCGCCGTCGTTTTCACCATTGTCCACGCATCATTCAACCCTCGCTCGCCGGTGCAGGCGTTAGCGTTGCCGCTGTTGACGCCGATCGCACGGAAAACTGCCGATTTCTGAAATTGAATCTTATCGACCATAACGGGTGCGGCGGGCACTCTATTCGTCGTAAAAACCGCAGCCCCTGCCGAAGGTGCGAGAGAGTGCACCAGCGCAAAGTCTTTCTTGATCTTTTTGACACCGCAGTGAACCCCGGCTGCGTGGAAACCCTTCGGACCGGTGATACCGCCTGGCCACTCATTGACCATCGTGGTTCTCCTTGTTGTTACAGCAATCCCTTTTCTTCAGGGAGTCCAAACATGATATTCATATTCTGGACTGCCTGACCTGCAGCGCCTTTGATAAGATTGTCGATCACGGAAATGATGATGAGCCGATTCGTGCGCCGATCCATGGTAACACCGATGTCACAATAGTTCGTGTAGAGGACATTTTTGATTTGGGGAATTTCTGTTTTCATTCTAACGAAAGGCGCATGCTCAAAGAAATTCTGATAGAGTTCGAACAACTCCGCCTCCGTCAAGTGGGTTTCAAGCGTTGCGTAGATCGTCGTGTAAATTCCTCTGTTCAACGGAACAAGGTGCGGCACGAAGCAGAGCGAAATGTTTTGGCCCGTGGCTTGAGCCAGAACCGATTGAATCTCCGGGATGTGCTGGTGCGTCCCGATTTTGTACGCACGAATGTTTTCGTTGACCTCCGTGAAGCTAAGCTCCAGCGAAGCACTGCGCCCGGCACCCGACACTCCTGAGAGCGCATTGATGACGATACCCTCCGGAGCGATGATACGGTGCCCCAGAGCAGGGAGAAGCGCGAGAATTGCGCTCGTGGGATAGCAGCCGGGGTTGGCAATCAGTCTTGCCGTCGCGATGTCGTCCTTATGCAGTTCGGGAAGTCCGTATAGTGCCTCTCGCAGCAGAGCCGGTGCAGTGTGGGTGTGACGATAGAACTGCTCATACAGACTCGCAGAAGGCAGGCGGAAATCTCCGCTGAGATCGATGATGCGATCGACGGAATTCAAAAGCTGAGGCACAATGTGCATGGCCTCGCCGGAAGGGAGAGCGAGGAAGGCCACATCAATGTCGTCGAGCCGGTCGGCGCTGAGCGGTTCGAACGCAAGGTCAACGCTCCCGGAGAATGCCGGATAGAGCTCGTCTACCCGTATTCCCACCGATGAACCCGCGGTAACCATGCCGACGGTCACGTCGTCCCTCGATGAGAGAATGCGTAGCAGCTCGGCACCTGCATATCCGGACGCTCCTATGATAGCGGCGTTCATCAATAACGCTGTGGAATCATGGTGCATAAACATACATGATTTTGCATTATTATGCAAGCAAAATCTTCCGGATTTATTATGTTCTTGCCTCAGGCCTGCCGGCGGCTGGAGCTACCGGCTGGAAGGGATATCGTTGGCTGAACGGGACGGGAATTCAAAAAGCCCCAACCAACTGCGGAAGGGGCCGAAGCAACGCATCGGGGGAACCTGTCGAAGGATGAAAGACTCTTTCAGTAGAGAAACATTGGCTTGCCGAGCAGATGGGCGACCTTAGGCCTGTATTGGGCAACTTCGTAAAGCTCATCGACATCGACACGCTTTTTACCTTCAGTAATGATGTCGGCGGGGACGCTTGTGTATTTTCCGTCGCGCAGGGCTACCATTGTTCCCGACTGTTTCTTAAGCAGGAGGTCTGTCGCGAGATACCCGTAGCTCGTGGCAACCATGCGGTCCAGCGCATCAGGCTCGCCGCTGCGCATCAAGTACGCAACTTGCTGGTAGATAGTCCGAACGCCCGATCGTTTCTCGATCTCATGGCTGACGTAATTTCCTATCCCCCCAAGCTTCTTATGACCATACGCATCCGGTTCACCGGTCGTGACCATTTCTCCACCGATAGGTTTCGCACCCTCGGAAATCGTCATGATGGCATAATTGCTCGGATTGCCGCTCCGATCCTCTACAAGGAATTTCACAAGCTTCGTCATGTCGAAATCGACTTCGGAGATGATCGCCCTATCCACGCCTGCCAGGTAAGCCGAGATGAGCGAGGTCTCGCCAGAGTACCGACCGAACAGCTCCACAACGGCAATTCTCTCATGAGAGCCCGTCGAAGTTCGCAGCGCATGGATAAACTCAACGCTTCTCGTGACAGCAGTGGAGAACCCGATACAATAGTCTGTCCCGAAGACGTCGTTGTCCATTGTCTTGGGAACGCAAACGACAGGAATGCCTTCCTTGTGGAGTCGGACAGCATAACTCAAAGTATCGTCGCCGCCGATGGCGATGAGCGCATCAAGCTTCAGGTAATCAAGGACCCGCATCACGTGTTTGGTGCAGTCGACGGGTATGTCTTTCTGCACGCTTGCAAAAGAGCTTTTCAGAAACCCCGGGAGCTCACTGCCTTTGACCTTGCCAGGATTGGCGCGGGAGGTGTGCAAGTAGGTTCCGCCCGTTCTATCGATGGTGCGGGTATTCGCTTTCGTCAAGTGCAAGATGTGGTGCTCCTGCGCGCTCTTGTCCTCCGGATTGAAGTTCAGCAATCCTCCCCACCCCCGGCGAATGCCAAGCATCTCATGACCCTCATCGGTAGCACGATAGACCGAAGCTTTGATGCATGAATTCAAACCCGGAACGTCGCCCCCGCCAGTCAAGATGCAAAATCTCATTCGGCTGTTACTCCTCCATGATTTCGATTTCTATGATTTCTTTCAATAGAGAAAATCTTCCACATATCTCGCAATTGCCGGGGATGCAGTCAGTCCCGGCGAGTCGATTCCCACGAGGTTCACAAAACCCTGCAGTTTCCTTTCTCTCTCGTGCACAATGAGAAAATCTTTAGGCGGTTCGCCTTTTCGTTGAAGTTTCGGGCGAATGCCGCTGATATCGGGCGTAAGGTCGGTTTCTTGAATGGCCGGAAGGATGCGACATATCGATTCTGCAAAAGCTTTTTTCTTCTTTTCTGAAACAGTGTAGTCTACCCGCTCATCCGTAACATACTCGAGATCGGGTCCGACCTTCAATCTTCCTCCAAGATCCACAAGGGCATGCACGCCAAGTCCCTCGTTGCCCGGGAGGGGATAGACAAGCCTCGAGATGAGATTCCATCTCGACGACGCCACCGCGAAGTATGAGCCCTTGCAGAACGACTGGCGATAGCCTGCGAGATCGATATCGATACCGACCATGGCTGCAATTCGATCAGCATTCAAACCAGCTGCGTTGATGATTTTCTCACTCGTGAATCCGGTGCGCTGACCCGACTCTTCGATAAAGATGTTGTAGCCGCCATTCGACCGTTCGATCCCAACAACCTCACTGCGTTGCTGGACAATCACCCCATTGTTCACTGCAGTATGATAGAAGTAATCCATCAACCCATGGGCGCTGATGATGCCGGACAGAGGAGAGAATATCGAGCCTACCGTTCGAATATTCGGCTCAATCGAATGCGTAGCTTTGGTGTCAAGCAGCTGCAGGGGGACACCATTCTGCAGACCATTCCGATGTATTGCTTCGAGCCTGGCAAGCTCATCGTGGCTCGTTGCCGTGATGATTTTCGTTACCTGTTTGAACGGAATCTGGTGCTGCTTGCACAGAGCATAAAGCTCATCGCGTCCTTCAACGCACAGTCGGGCTTTAAGCGATCCAGTTGGATAATAAATGCCAGCGTGGATCACCTCGCTATTGCGACTCGAAGTCTCCATGCCATACTTCTGGTTCTTTTCCAGCACGACGATATTTGAATGCCGCTCGGAGAGCCGCGCGGCAATGGCCAAGCCTACAACTCCGGCACCAACGATGGTCGTCTCAAAATCTGGCATTGCCTTTCGCCCATGGAGAATATCCTTTCAAAGGTACCAAGAACGGGTCGGATTTACAACAAAAGGAACTTGAGGCGTGGTGCGCGCCAAAAAGATGCGGCAGAGAATGACTGCGGAATCACGAGGCGAGGTGTTACCGCTCGATAGGTTCTTTCAAGACAAAGAATTTTTCTTCCCTGATTCGTTCTTTCGGAAATCGTGCTCGTGCAAGAATGCCTCTTGCGTTCTCAATCATCTGCGGGTGGCCGCAGGCATAGGCGACTGCATTGGTGTGGTCGAAGCCAAGTTGATCGGAATACTTTCGAAGCACATCCTCAACCCTCCCTACTTCCCCTTTCCAAGCCTCATCCTCCCACGGCCGGCTTGCGGTTGGTATGTAAATAAGCCATCCATCGCGCGACATCTGCGTAAGCTCATCGTGGTAGACACCGAGTTCCCACGAACGGCTCGCCCCGAGGATAATTGCATACTGATGAGGAATCACCTTTCCTTTTTGTAAATCGACCCGCTGCGTTCTCGCCATGCTGATATAGGGGGCTACGCCTGTGACCGTGGCCGCCATGAGGTGACGCGTCATGCCGCTTTTTTCATCCAGCGTGAAGGCGCCAACGATCTTATTCCTCACCAACACTCTATCCCCGACTTTCAGGTTCCAGAGTCGCGGAGTCAGGTCGCCATGAGGAACTAACTCGACGTAAAACTCGAGAAACGGCTCATACGGTGAAGACACAATGGAGTATGCTCGCTGGATGAACTTATCCCCATCTTCAAGTCCAAGCGTTGCATACTGTCCGGGTCGAAAGCTCATCGTACCCTCCGGACGGAACCGCATCAGACAGAGTTCTTCTGAAAAATCCAATCTCTCAATGAGCTCAGCTTGCGAAAAATTAGCTTTCGCCATGATTTCTAATCTGTCGCACTTTTGGGGCGAGCGTTGCTTTCGGTGAAAAAGAATACCCCTGCCTTCATCTTCGTCCGACGAAGGCACGATCGGTACGCAGCGTCATTTGATTCGTGCAAACTCGATCCGCCTGTTTTTCGCCCGCCCTTCCTGCGTTTTGTTCGAGGCAACCGGTTTGTCAGGACCGTAACCTTTCGTTCGAATCCGAAGTGCGGCAATTCCTTTGCCGACCAGATAGGTTTTCACGGCATTCGCGCGAGCGAGTGAAAGCTTGAGATTCGTTGAGCGCTTGCCCTTCGTGTCCGTGTGCCCGCCGATTTCGACTTGAACCTCCGGATTTTCCACGAGCGTCACGTACGCCTGGTCCAGAATGACCTTAGACTCCGGGGCGAGGCGGGCACTGCCGGTCTTGAACGTTACGCCCTCGAGAACGATCTTCTTGCCGACTTCGGGCATTCTGATGATATCGTCATTGGGATTCAGCGGGTCGGTGCGGCGAGCGACCTCTACGCTGTCGTTGACCGTTCCATTATCGGTGTCTATCCTCAGGGGATCGGTCCTGAATCTAAGTACTTCATCTCCATCAGATAATCCGTCGCCGTCGGTATCGGCCTTCAGAGGATCCGTCTTGTAGTGCAGGATCTCGTCGCCATCCGTCAAGCCATCAACCTCGGTGTCGACTTTCGATGGATCGGTCTTGTAGGTCATCACTTCTTCCCCGTCCGTGAGTCCATCAACATCGGTATCTTGATTCAGAGGATCACTCTTGTAGGTCAAAACCTCATCGCCGTCGGACAACCCATCGCCATCGGTATCAGCTTTGAGCGGGTCGGTTTTGTATTGCAGAACCTCTGCGCCGTCCGTCGATCCATCGCCATCGGTATCTGGCTTCAAAGGATCGGTATTGTATTTCAAAACTTCGTCGCCATCGGAGAGTCCATCTCCGTCAGTGTCAGGAATATCCGGGTTGGTCCCGTATTTGCGTTCGTCGCCGTTCGTAAGCCCGTCGCGATCATCGTCATCATCGTCGGACCGGCCGAAGTATAGATTGACACCAAAGGCGGCTGATGCCAGGCCGTCGGGAGACTTGCTCGAAACAAAATCGACATTATCGTCGACGAACTTGAATCCAAGGTCCAACGCGAATGACAGTCGCTCGGACGTCATAAACTCGAAGCCCAAACCGAGCGGGGCGATTACTGCCGAACGGAGCCTGCTGTCCGGCACGAAATTGCCGCTGACGTCTTTCCGCTGATAGACCAGCACCCCGCCGCCAATGTAGAGGTACGGGGAAAATTTTTCTCCATGCGAGAAGTGCAGCCACAATCCCATGGAAGCGGGTAACGCCCGCAGCTTCACATAATCATAAGGCGTGAGCAATGGCTGCTGTAAGATGAATTCGTCGTATCCTGCCCTGAGACCCATGGAAACATACCGCGACAGCCCGTAGCGGAGGAGTAGCTCGCCTCCGGGCGTGACGCTCCGTTTGTTAAAATCGCCGAACCACATGTTCCCACCGCCCCGAACCCCAAACGCCCAACGTCCATCCCTGCTCTGTGAAAAAACGATCCCCGTCGTCAGAGGCAGCACGACGGTCAGCACCATGATCGCCATCAAATGTTTTTTCATACACCCGCTCCCTCGTAATGTTGTTGATATGATTCAGTGGTTTTGCGCCCAAAAAAAGTTGGAAGATTCGGAAAAAACCTGGTTCACTCCCCTTACCTCCCTCACAGGGTAAGGCTCAACGCGACAGGAAATTATGACCATTTAAAGAAAAAAGCAAGTAAAAAAACTGACACGTGCGAAAGATCACCGCACGGCGCCGAAGCGCTGCATCCAGATCGAGGCTTCACTGAAATCTGGCTTGATTTCGAGAGCTTTTTGGAAGAACGTCCGTGCTCTGGTTTGGTCGCCTAACATCCCGAAGTATATCCCCTGGTTCAGGTATGAACGTGCATACATCGTCCTGATCATCTCGGTGAACGGATCATTTTTTCGAAGAGGACGAAAGGTGAATTCTTTCGGCGATATCGTCGATAGAGCCGTATCACGAGAAAGCCGAAAAGCCAGGCCGGATGGAATTTTCTGAAATCCGCGAACGAATTCCGGTTCAATTTCAGGAGTCACGTAGACGGGGCGCGATTCAGAACTCTTCGCAAGCAGGCTGTGAATCATCCCCTCGAATCGCGCCTGGATGCCGGAGGGATCATAGGGCAGGCCATGTTCAAACTTATGCAATTCGGACAAAAAGACATCCACCTCCTTTTTTGAGTTTTGGATTAGCCAAGGGTACTGGTGTTCGAGCTGCTTGAAATACCACGACCGGCGCAGAAGCTCTTTATCGACGACTACGACATCGTTCCTGATCCCTTCCACCAACTGATAGTAGTAGGAGGCAGAAACAAAATAATCCCACTGATACGAGAGAACCACGGCATCCTTCTCCAATGAATCAAACATGTTCTTTGTATAATCCTCGACGGCAAAATTCTGGCTTTCGTCGGCAGATTCATAATGATTGTAGAGCGGCATCGAGGCAGCAACGAAACACGCGACAACACCGAGATTCAATTTCCTGGCGCGGCCGGCAAAGTCAAGAACTGCTTTTGCGCCAAAGGCGACCCAAAGTGCTGTGACGAAATACGCCAGCAGAAAATATGAGTCGATATCGTGGATGTCGTAGTTAGTGGAGTAAGCAACACAGCTGACAAAGAGAATCAAAGTGAAATAAAATATTCTTCGCTCCGTGCGAAACAAAAACAGCACTCCGATCAACGCCAGGACGAGAGGCACATAAGAAAACTCTGCGGGGTAGCTCTGCACGAAGTAGCTGAATTGCTTTTCGGCCGACTCAAACGAAGAAAAGATCCACACGCGGTACTGTTTACCCGTGAAGTGCCACCAGAATTTTTCAAGCGTTGCAGGATTTCCCCAGTTCATCAGGGGTCCCTGGGCAGCGCGAACAGGAAAGTAGAGATAGACAGACAGGCCAGCCAGGAACGGAAGAGCCGCCGCAAAGACCTTCCTCCATGATTCCTTTGAATTCCCGTGTGTTACAAAAAACAAGTACAGGAAGCCGGGTGCCAGCAGGATCGTCGTCATATGGTTTGTGAAACTCAACCCGAGGAAAAAGGAAAACGAGTACCACATCAGCGGCGAGGGGGGGAGTTCCTTTGAGGTACTCGCCGAAATTGCCCGCTCGTGAATTGCCTTCAAAAAAAGAAGAGTCACCAGCGAAAGAAAAACTACGTGGAGTGAATAGACTTCAAGCGACACAGCTTGCGACCAGAAGGTCTCGGAAAACGCAAGGACGAGCGTCCCGACGATGGCACCAACATAGGTCGGAGTGAATAATCGTTCTTTCCGCGGATCTCGGTCTTCCTCTCGAGGCTTGGTCTTGCCCGCACCTGTCGTTTCAAAATCTGATAGAAGGAAGACCAGGAGGTGGAAAAAGAAAAAGATGGCGACTGAACAGAGGAGCGCGGCCATGAGGTTGAGCTGGACGATGGTCCTCAAGCCCAGGGGAATGTGCGCGAAGAGCCAGCCAAGCAGCGTGAACAAGGGGTAGCCGGTAGGATGAGCGATGCCAAGCGTATATGACACGGCGGCAAGCTCGCCGCTATCGATGAAGGTGACCGTCGGGGCAAGCGTTCTCACATACACCGCAAGTGCAAACACCGAGAGAAGCAGCCCCATGAAATTCTCGCTCTGAAAAAGCCCTTTCATCGATCCCTTATTCAGTTTGAAACGACAAAAGGTTACAATTATTCAAGGGAATTGCAAGTTTCATGAGGAAGAAGCAATATTTGACATTGACCTTTTTTTGAAATAGATTGGCATGTAGTTCTTTTGGAACGTGGTTTACTATGCGAAGCAAACGCAACGCAGTAATTCTTCTCCTCCTCCTTACGACAATTGTTTGCCGCAAGGCGGATGAGCCGTGCCTGACCTGCCCGCCGCCGTACGTGCAGACGGTGTTTCTAGACACACTGAGCGTGGATGTGACCGAAGTTCTGCTGCGCGTGCGTGGGACGGACACTTCCGGTGCTGTCCAGCTTGCCCTGTACCGTGACAGCCTGCTTGTGTACACAGGCCAACCAGCCCGGGGCGATACCACCGTGCTCGACACGGCGCTTGCCCCTGCCCGACTGTACACGTACAAGGTCTACCGGTTAACCCCGACTTCGTCGGGGCAAGCCGGCCAACCGGCTAACCAGCCAACCGACTCAACTCAGCTCGTCGTGCGGACGATGGACTCGACCAGTCACAACTTCATATTCCAAATTGATACGCTGGGGGATGGCAGCTCGAGTGTGCTGTACGATGTGGCGATTATTAACGATACGTTAGTGTACGCTGTCGGCGCTATTTACCTGAGAGACAGTGTTGGTAACTGGGACCCGAATGCGTACAACATGGCGAAGTGGAACGGGCAGAGATGGGAACCGATGAGGATCCAGTTCTACACGATTTGTCCAGGTGGGTCTGACAGAACTCCATATCCTGCCAAAGCGGTCTTTGCATTCAGCGAAACGGACGTGTGGATTGCGATGGATGGAAGCCAGATGGCTCGGTGGAATGGAACGACTCAAACTGCAACCATTTGTAACCCTGATCCGTTTGTGATCAACAAAATATGGGGAGAAAATCCGAACTCGATTTGGGCTGTCGGGTATGGCGGTCGTATTGGCCACTACACCTCCGGCACGTGGCAGCGCGTGGAGAGCGGGACGACGCTGCCGATTAATGATGTATGGGGGGCGAGGAGCCTGGTAACCGGCGGTGAGGAGGTACTCTGTGTCGCCTCGAATCAGTTCATCAATCAAGGGAAACGGCTTCTTCGTATTGAAAGCGCCGGAGTGACTCAGATACCAGACAGCGGTCTCTCGTGGGACTTAAGTACGGTCTGGCACGTTCCAGCACGCAGATATTTCATTGGAGGAGACGGATTGTACCATTCACGTAGCTTAGGACCAATTTGGTATCGGGATGTAGCGTTCCCGCCGTATTACAAAACTGCGATTCGAGGTGTAGGACTTAGAGACATTGTCGTTGTTGGCGCTTTTGGATTGTTGATGCACTTTAACGGGGTGACGTGGCAGAACTTCCAGTCGATCACGTACATGGCATCAGGTTCTTTCACAGCTGTAGAGATCAAAGGCAACCTTATCGTTGCTGTCGGTGGGGTTGATAACAGAGCTGTGGTAGCAAGAGGTATGCGATGAACCAAAAAAGTGAACGAATGAAAATAGGAGGATTACAATGAAAAAAGAAAATTGCCACCATCCGATATGGAATCCTTTGCTGGTCTTCGTGCTAACTTGCGTTCCGATGAATCTTTCAAATAGCCAGCCTATCGAAGTAAAAGTTAATCAGGGGACTGGGTACCGCAACGAAACTATGATTGCTGTGAACCCTCTGGACAGCAACTATGTCGTTGCGGGTTCGCACTGGAAGACGACTGATTATCAACCCGCTTACTATCGTTCAACAGATGTGGGCTATTCCTGGAGCGAGGGAATCCTACCCTTGGGTGGAAGCTATGAGGCTGGTGTTGATCCCTCGGTTTGTTATGACCGAGGAGGAAATGTGTACTTTGGACAGTTGTCTGAAGACCATGTACCGCCTACTTCATCAGACTTCGCGAGGGATAATGGCTTGTTTGTCAATAGATCGACGGATAATGGAACGACATGGTTAACGAATCCTTTTGTTGTAGAACAAAATGGTGATGGGAGGGGAACCACAGAAAGAACCGTCCGCGTCGATAAACCATATCTGGCTTGTGATGCTTTTCAAGGGAGTCCGTATGAAAACAATCTGTACGTTGCATGGGTCAGGGGGTACAAACTCCAGCCATCGCAAATTTATTTCGGTCGGCTCCTTCCGGATGCTCCTGCGTTCTCTGACACCCAGCGGATCAGCGACACGGGAAATGGTTTTGGCCCGGTTCCAGCAGTAGGCCCAAATGGTATCGTCTATGTTGCGTGGTTCAACTCTTCCGAGGTTACCCTGAAAGTTGATAAATCAATCGACGGTGGAGTGAACTTTGGATCGGATAAGACAATCGTGACCGGGATCGTGCCGGTAGAATTCGTAAAGAACGTTCATTTTCGAGCGAAAAGTTATCCATCGATTGCGGTCGACAATAGCGGCGGACCACGAACTGGATATATCTATGTAGTCTGGGCTGACAAGCGAAACGGGGAACCTGACATCTTTCTCACTGCGTCAACAAATCAAGGGCAATCCTGGAGTGCTCCAAGGAGGGTAAATACTGTTTCAACAAATGATCAGTGGGCACCTTGGATCGCGGTTGCACCAAACGGAATACTAAACGTCGTCTACTACGACAGCCGGAGTGATTCGTCCAATTTGCTTACAAATGTTTATGTAGCCACTTCGGTTGACGGTGGAGCGAATTTCACAGACACTAGGGTAAATAGCCAATCGTTCAATCCTACGCAACCCGAAAATTTCATTGGGGACTACATAGGTATTGCTGCGCTAGCAACATACGCCCTTCCCTTTTGGACCGACACTCGTTCCGGTACAACGCAGGATGTGTACATCGCGTACTTTGAACAGCCGGTGATTCCAGTCACAGTTGAACAGAAGTTAGATACCGACGTGCGAGTGGGTACTCTTGGTCGGTGGAACGGCACTTCGTTCGGTCCTCGGTTCAATCCTGGCCAATCGTTCGATTTTGTCGTCGGAGCGGTTGAAGTGCTCCACGGGGATACCAATATCTATTCGAGCCAGAAATACAACCGCTGGGTGAAAAACCAAGCGGATGATGATCCAGATGTCAGAAACCACCACGAATTCCAGGTTTCATACGACATGGTCACTGTCACATCCAGATTGAAAGCTACCTTCGGCGGTATCGCAGTTAAGACCGACCTGCTTGATGCGCCCGGCGCAACAGGCGACAGCATCCAGTTCCGTGATCCATGGTTCATTGACTACCCGGATCCGATTTACGGGAACAACAAGCGAAATCGTGGCCAGGACAGTGCGCGATGGTACCCTAGAAAGTCTCCTTTTTATCCAGACACCAACACCGCGTTTGGTGGCAATGTGTACAAAGGGGCGTTCTTGAACCAACCGATCGAACCAGGAAAACCCTACTACTCCCTTAGTGCAAAACAATCGATCCAGATTTCGGGCTTCACGTCGTATTTCCAGAAGTGGTCAGGCTCGTCGGCATCTTTTCAGGATTCCTTTGCACTGCAGTCACCGGTCGTGTTCACCTCGGGAAGCGCAGTCGCAACGGCTAAGTACAAAGCGCATCTCGGCTCTTCGTCTTCCTCCGTCACCGCCCCCAACATGCAGCGCAAGATCATCCGGGACGCCAGTGGCAATTATCACATGGTTTATGAGTCGGGAGGAGCCATCTGGTACACTCGCTCCACCAATGGTGGCACAACGTTGTTACCAGAGGCGATCCTGTACGAACCTGCGAATGGATACCTTCTGAGAAATCCCACCATCACTGTGCAAAATACTCCCCACCGGATTCTTGCTGTGTGTGAGACGTACAACACTCTGTACAATGAGCGGTCTATCCTCTTGCGCACGATAGACCCTGCCAGTGGCACGATGCTCACCGACGAATTGGTCTGGTCTGATTATACGGGCACAGCGGTTACAACACCTCTCGTTGCCAGCGGCATAGACAATTCTTATGAGGGCTATGTCATAGTTGCCTGGTACGACAGTGTTACGGGAACGATCTTATCCCGCGTGCGGCGTGCACCAGATGGGCCCTGGGGGAGCGTAACAACCCTGCGCACGGCTCAGGCATCAGGACTTTCCTTGGCTCCTGTGATAAATGCGGGGGACCGCAGGTGGCATCTCGTGTGGATTGAAGGCGGAAACCTCTATCACGGGGATATTTCCATAGGATTAAATCCCGCCTTGACACTTCTTACCATCATCGCCTACGGCGCACCGGAGATTCAGATCACAAACCCGAGTGTTGTGAACCAAAACGGCGGTTGGCCGGGGGTTGCGTGGGAAGAATACAACGACGAAATCAACAAGCGGGTCATCAAGTATCGTGAGCGAATAGGAACGACTAGCTGGTCAACAACAAAGGTATTTAGCGACGCATCGGCCAATCCCGGTTTCAGAACGCCGAGCGTCACAGGACATGAGACTGTATCCAATGTCTCTATCGCTTGGAGAAAGGGGACAAGTCAGTTGAAATATGTGCAGCGGATCGGCGGTGTCTGGGGCTCTCAGAAGAACCTTGCCACCGGTGTTGATCCGATGACCAGTGTCGGCTGGCAATACTCCACGAGTGAGCTGGTCTTGAGCCGCGGGGCAACAGCACCGTATCCGATTCAGCAGACAACGATCAGCTACGGCTCAGGGCAGGGACCACTGGCAAGTAACGAAAACGCTCTCGATCCCATGACCTCTCGCCCGGAAGGCCGGGGCGGAAAGCTCATCTTCCCTGGAGGATTCATCAACCTTGCCGTTTTGCGAGCCCAGATCGACACACTCCCACTTCCATTTGCAGCCGTGAACGATACCGTGCCTATCAGCACACTCGATGATTTCATCACTGCACTTACAAGCACATCTTTTACCGGCAGGGGAACACTCACGCTGGAGCTACTTTACAGTGCATCGGGAGAAGTTCCTCCGGGTGCGTCGTTCCGGCTTGTGGCAAAAGACGCGAGAACGAAGAAAGCAGTTCTTGTTCCGAGAATCTTTACAGGCATCAGAGACACGATTCTCACGATCTCCGTCCCTTTGAACTTCCCGAATAGAACAATTGAACTTGCCCTTGTGCCGCAGGGGATCAAAGACGATCTCGTCTTTGAAGTCGAGAGGTGGTTTATTGACACTGAAGCTACTGGCTTGCAGCCGGAACTTGTCGCGAGCACATCAACCGGCACCAGCGGGAATGGGCAACAGGTTCCGACGGTATACCTTCTTGGGCAGAACTTTCCCAATCCCTTCAATCCTACAACGGTGATCAGCTATCAGCTTCCTGAAGGAGCGTATGTTGCGATCAGGCTGTACGATGTGCTGGGTCAGGAAGTACAAACTCTCGTGGATGATGTGAAAGAAGCAGGTCATTATCAAATTACGCTGGACGCTTCCCGGTTAGCAAGCGGCATTTATTTCTACAAGATGTTGGCAGGAAGTTATACTGCGGTGCGGAAAATCGTGGTTATGAAGTAGCGCACTTCCCGTCATTGAAACGCCCGGTCTGTGTGCAGCGGATCGGGCTTTTTTTCCACCCCAAACCCACAGAGCTTATACCACTCCTTGCTTCTTTTAGACACTCTTGCTATATTTTTGAAAATCATCGCCTCCCATTCACACCCAACTGCACCCACATGGTCAAACTCATCGCACTGTATCGCAAACCCGCCGACGAGCCGGAATTTGACAGACATTACCAGGAAATCCATACGCCGCTTATCCTGAAGATGCCCGGACTCCGCAAACTTGAGGTCACCAAAATTACCGGAGCGCCCATCGGCGAGAGCAAATACCGCCTCATGGCGGAAATGTACTATGATTCCCTCGATGCTCTCAACGCTGCAAACGCTTCTCCCGAAGGAAAAGCAGCTG
>Ga0247727_10007284_pt1 | contig 21184 bp, 29 predicted proteins | sample WisWelCaveWW1625_FD_202498 | JGI IMG/M metagenome (GOLD analysis project Ga0247727, IMG submission 202498) | Biofilm microbial communities from Wishing Well Cave, Virginia, United States - WW16-25 | ecosystem: Environmental > Aquatic > Deep subsurface > Groundwater > Cave microbial mat | place... | reverse complement strand
TGATGTCACGCTCACCAGTCATCATATATTCTGATTCAGCCGCCTTGACCTTGTATTTTGGGAAATGAGTGCGGTACTTGTTGTCATTGAACCATTCCTGGAACGTGTTAACGAGCTTCTGCTCATCGACCAGCCCGCGATGCTTGAGGTACAAGGTCGGGCTTGTGAACTTCTCCCTTGCAGGCTTGACCATGCCGACATCGCACGCATATCGCTATATAAATGTCACGATTTCCACAGGCTCATAACCCTTGGGTGGAAATCGTGAGCATGACTTGAGCAACCTGACGGTTGTCAAGTTCCCGAAAACGCAAAGCGTTTTCGCGACTCAAGAACCATAGGTTCTTGACATCTTATCGTGAACCGCGTAATCCGCCATATCTCAATACTCATTCAGGAATGCGCTTCGGCCAGAAGCCAGGCAATTCCTTGACAGGCTGGTAAGTCTCGATCTGGAGGAACTGGGCGACTGCGTCACGCAACAGGAAAGAGTCCTTGCGCAGGTCATCCCTGAGCATCTCAAACTGCTGCTTCCAGACACGGCCGTAAAGCAGCTTCTTGAAATCCTTCAAGAAGCTCTTCTCAAATGTCCCTGCCGGATCCTCGACAAGCATGGCTCGGCACTGAAGCTCGAACTCGCCCTGATAAGTCTTGATCTTCTTGCCAGCGATAACCGCCTCCACTTCCTTGAGCAACAGCACGTGGCAATCAAGGTTGAGGTCGAACCTGTACCGATCATTGTTAGGACCAAGAGGATACCTGGACGGCCTCCAGCGCCACCACATCTCCTTGCCAGCAGGCAGGTCCTTGTGCATCATGTAGACCTCAGGAAAGCTCTTGTCCTCGCGCGACGCGTAATCGTGCTCAATCAGCCACTCGTGCATGAGGATATAGACATCCCAGAGCTGTATGATATCCTTACGGTTCAAGGTGTACCACGTCACTTCGTGGACCTTAAGCCCATCATACCTGTTCTTCAGTATCGGCATGGCTGTTAGCCAGGGAAATCCGAGTATAAAAGGTTTTCTCTCGCCAAACTTGCGTTTGGCGACGAAATTGAAGATGCGCGCATCTTCAATTGACGACGCAAAACTTTATAAGAGTCCTTCTTGCAAGATACGATATGCAAGTGGGTGTAGTGGGGAAAGCGAACGTGGGCAAGAGCACATTCTTCAAAGCCCTGACCATGGCAGAGGTACTCATCGCAAACTACCCATTCGCCACAATCGAGCCTAACAAGGGCTTTGGCTTTGTGCGAGTGCAATGCGCTGACCAGGACTTTGGCGTGCAATGCAATCCTCGCTTCGGGCATTGCGTTGCTGGGACACGCTTCGTGCCTGTGGAAGTCATTGACGTTGCCGGGCTGGTGCCAGGAGCGCATCTGGGAAAAGGAATGGGGAACCAATTCCTTGACGACTTGCGGCAGGCGCAGGCATTGATCCATGTGGTTGACATGAGCGGCGGGACCAATGAGAAAGGAGAGCCAATCGAACCAGGCAGCTATGACCCTGCCAACGATGTCAAGTTCCTCGAAGTCGAGCTCGACTATTGGTATGTCGCGATACTGAAGAAAGGCTGGGACAAGCTCGCCAGGCATCTGCAGCACGAGCACAAGGAAATCGCCAAGGCATTGGCCACGCAATTATCCGGGCTGAGCGTGACCGAAGACATGGTCGCTGGCGCGATGAAACAACTGAATCTCGGAGCAAATGCCACTTCCTGGACTGAAGAGCAATTGCTGCAAATGGCAACAATATTGCGCAAGAAAACAAAACCGATGCTCATCGTCGCGAACAAGATGGACATTCCGGCAGCCAAAGCGAATCTTGAGAAGTGCAGGAAGCAGTTCCCTGAATACACGTTCGTGCCTTGCTCTGCAGAAAGCGAGCTTGCGCTGAAAGAAGCATCGCGCAAAGGGCTCATTGAGTATCTGCCTGGAGGTAAGGACTTCAAGCCGACTGGGCAATTGCAGGCAGCGCAGGAAAAAGCATTGAACTTCATCAAGACGAATGTGCTTGATGCGTATGGCAGCACAGGGGTGCAGCAAGCGATCGATGCTGCAGTGTTTGAGCTGCTCAAGCACATCGCGATATTCCCAGGCGGAGTGAGCAAGCTCGCAGACCAGCACGGAAACGTGCTGCCAGACTGCTTTTTACTTCCGCCAAACAGCACAGCGCTTGATTTCGCCGCAAAGATCCACACAGATCTCGCGAAGAACTTTGTCGCGGCAATCGACGTGAAGACAAAACGCAAGGTCGGCCGCGAGCACGTGCTAAAGCACCGCGACGTGGTGGAGATACTGACGAGCAAGTGAGGTAAGCAAATGAAACCGATGATCATCAGACGAGAGGAATTGAAAGAGAATGACTATGGTGCGACAAAGACAACGCCTGTCTTTGACACGCCAGATTATCCTGCATTCAGCATCGCTGTCATACGCAAGGTCGGTGATGAAATCAAGCTCGGCCTGGACACAGAAAGCGATGTCGCGTACTATGTGCTAGATGGCGAAGGCAAATGCGTAATCGAAGGCAAGGAGTATACGCTCAGGAAAGGCGACTGCGTGTTCTATCCGAAAGGAACCAAATACAAGCACCTCAAGGGATTGACATTGCTCTCAATCGCGTCGCCGCGCTTTGACAGGAAGAAGCGGGTGTATTTCGAGTGAACAGCCAAGAAATCATCGCGAACATACGGCAGATCTGCCAGCGATTCCCTGTCCCGCCTAACCTGCAGAAGCACTTGTTCTGCGTCGCGTCAATCGGCAACCTGATCGCTGACAACTGGAAAGGCCCTGCCATCAACCGGACAGACCTTGTCGCATACCTCCTGTTGCACGACTTGGGCAATCTTGCGAAGTTCGACTTCAGCAGGCCGCAAGGCGATCTTGACATCACGTATTGGAAGAAAAAGCAGGAAGAGCTCATCGCGCAGCACGGCAAGGACGAGCACGAGATCCTCAAGGCGTTCGCAGGACAATTGGACGTGCCGCCGCGCGTCATGCACCTGCTGATGCACAATGAATTCACGCTGCTCAACGAAATCGCTGCTGGCACTGACTGGGAGCAGAAAATCGGCAAATACGCAGACATGCGCGTAGCACCATGGGGCATAGCATCATTAGGCGAACGGTTCACAGACCTCAAGAAGCGGTATGCAGGACGGGCTGCGGTCGTGGACGGCCCTGAGCTGATGATGATAATGGACAGCGCATCAGCCGTGGAAAAGCAGATCTTTGCGCACACCGCACTCAAACCAGAGGATATAACTGACGCATCAATCAAGAAGTATGTTGATTCGTTCTGATACTGACAAACAAATGAGACCTCACGCACTTGTCGTTGGCGGAACAGGAATGCTCAAGCCTGTGTCGCTTTATCTCGCCAAGCAGGGATATGTCGTGTCTGTGGTTGCTCGGGCTTCAGAGAGATTGAACGCGCTCGCGGCAGACGAGCCGGCAATAAATCCTGTCCAGATCGATTACCACGACATAGGCGCGTTCGCTGAAAAACTCAGGGAAGCTGTAGCAAAGCACGGACAGCTTGAATTGGCAGTGGTCTGGATACATCGCACAGCCATGCCTGCTTATTACGCTGTCGCGCAATTTGTCGGCAGCCAGGAAAAGCCAGGCAGATATGTACACGTGCTTGGCAGCCCGACAGCAGACCCTGCGGATTCTGCGATGCAAGAAGAACGCAGGAGCAGATTTGCGGCATTGAGAAACGTAAAATATCAGGAAGTCATCCTCGGCTGGATGGTCGAGGACGGCAAGACGCGCTGGCTGAAGCAAGAAGAGATAGCGAATGGCGTGATTTATGCGGTCCAGCACGCAGAGACGCAGCAACACGTTGTCGGCACAGTCACACCCTGGGAAATGCGGCCACCGCGCTAGTTGACCTTGCCGATTCCAGCCGCGTCCTGCACGTCTATTACACCAAGAGCCTTGTCTATGATTAAGAAGTTCCTTGTCTGGTTCTTGCCATTGCGCTTTGCAACGTACAATGCCTTGTCTGCCTCGTTCAGAAGGGTTTCTGGTGATGCGCTCGCGTTAACGCACGTGCACACGCCTATTGAGACAGTGGTCGGGCAAGTGTCCTGCACTGCTTTTCTCAGGCGCTCAGCGATCGCGAATGCTGCATCGTGGCCTGTCTCTGGAAGGATGATGGCGAATTCTTCCCCACCATAACGTGAGGCGATGTCAAGCGTGCGCGCATTTGCCCTGATGACTTCGCCCAGCTGTTTGAGCAGCTCGTCGCCTTTCGGATGACCATAGCTGTCGTTGTATTCCTTGAAATTGTCAAGGTCAAACAAGAGCAATGATATCGGACGCTGGGAGCGCTGTGATCTTGCCACTTCGTTCTTCAGCGCCTCAAGGAAGTATGCCTTGTTGTAAAGCCCTGTCAACGCATCGGTCATTGCAGAATGCTGCACGTCCTGGAAGCGCTGGGCGCGGCCAAGGGCGATGCTGAGCTTCTCAAGAAGCAATGAGATAAGCTCTGTCTGGTGGGATACTGATTGCTGAGAGCCAAGCACCAGTGTGGCCACGTGCTTGTTCTGCAAGCGTATCGGGAAAGCAAGCAGCTGGGCGCTGAACTGCTGAGTCTCCTTGAGATGCGATGTAAGGACATCCTGGGAAGGATTATTGACGAGCACAAAGGCATTTGTCGCGCGGACATGGCCGTGAACAGCCCTGCTCACTGCCAGGAAAGGCTGGCTGGCGGGCACTTGCGAGATGTTCGTGCCATTGACCCATAAAGCGCAATGCTCAGGCCTGAATGCGCGAGACAGGAATTCTGCAGACTGCTGCAGCAAATGCTCAACAGTCGTGCCTGCATTGAGGCAGTCAAGAAACTGAAGGACTATTTCCCTGCTGTCCATAACAGCGAGGATGGCTCTGCGTTATTTATAGGTTCACTAGAACTCAGATTAGTCGAATCAAATTAAAAAAAATAAAAGAGAAAATACCTGCCTGCTCAGATGCAACACAGGTAGTCTGCGTACTGTGGGCTCTCGGATCCTACACATTCCCTTCCACTTGCATACAACGGCGTAACACGGTCTGTGTACGGTGGGTAGGGGCATGGGTTATCCAAGATTGGCCCTGTGCGTCGGTAGTTCTGGTCCAGAACGACTTCTGGTGGCGGGTTATCACCTGAGTCCTTCATTCGCTCAGGGAAGATGCCTTCCTCGAACTCCAACGGTCTAGGAGTCGAATAGCGGACATAACCCTCAGGGTCGCGGTACTGGTCCAAGCCATGCGCGATTTCGCCACCGCCATAGACCTTAGCGTCTCCTAACGTACCTGCGACTTTACCTGTTGCTCCCTTGAAGAGCAGGATCAATCCGACCACTGCAATCACTGCAACTATGCCGAGGATTGCCAGTGCTACTCCTTTGCCTTCTTCTGCCATAAGGTTTCACCTCTTTGGTTGTTGTTGATTTTCTTTAGTAGTATATAAATTTTTGCTTAATCCCTCGAGGATGCGCTTCTTGAAAACGTCAAGGTCTGCTGCGCGGAGACTGGCTCCTGCGGCAGGGATATGACCGCCGCCGGCAGCATCCTTCAGGCCCTTTGTCGCGTTCCTCAGGAGTTCGTTCATCCTGACACGCTGGCTCTGGCAACGGCCAGAGACCTTGACAATGCCCTTGCCCGTCTCAAGGATGATAATGACCCAATCATAATATTGGGGCTTAAGGCTGAGAATCGTGGATATGGGAGAATTGACACGGTACTTCGGACTCACCTCATACCAGAGCAGCTTGAGATTGTCGTGCTTTTCCATCAGCTTCGGAGCTTTTGTTATCCAAGTGTTGATCTCACGGTCATACGTCTTCCTCAAGGAAGCCAGTTTCTTGTCCTTGAGCACGTCCTTGGGTGATTGTGCGCGCATCATGACATCAAAGCAATAATTCACGTTCTTGTCGTCGATAGTCATTGCCGCGAGGAATGCGCCAGAGATCGTGCCGAGGTCAGTGTGGAACCAGTCTTTGGGATTCGGTTTAAGATTGTGCCGCGCGAATACCTGCGCGATGAAGTCAGGCCATGCGCTGCTCGCCATGTCGCTTATGGTGCCGGTGGCAGCTATCCAGTCGCAGTCACTCAGGTCTGCGTGCCGGTTGGCAAAATCATATGCCATCTTGCTCGACGCATAGCGAGCTGGCTCTATGTCATCTGCGAGCAATTGCGGCAATGCGAGGACAGTGCGGTCTGTCGTGACATCGCTGAAGAGCGCGTGATGGTCGACGATGAGCATCTCGAACTGCTTCTCAAGCTTTTTGAGCGTCGCGGCATCCTCGTGCAAGCTCAGGTCGGTGAAGATGATTTTTGAGATTTTCCTCTTCTTCAGCAAGGCAGCAGTCTCTGGCGCGACAGTGTTGCGGATGCCTTTTGGCGGCGTGACGTGCAGATCTGCGGGCTTGCCGCGCAAACGCTGGATGAGCTTGTTCATCACCACTGCCGAGCACAAGCCGTCAGGGTCTGCATCGTGGACCAACGCGATCTTCTCTTTTGGGGAGAATGACATCAGGAAACGGTCGATGCGCTCCCACCGCTCAGGGTTTTTAGGAAGCATAAAGCCTCAGAGCCCTGCCGAGAAGAATAAAGAGGCGCGTACCAAAGAAAGCAGGCTTTTTGGCCTGTTGGTTTGGGGTACGCGCCCGGTGAGAGAGGGGGTTGAGTGTAACATGGTAATCTTGTGCGCTTGTTTGGTTGTGTGATTGTGAGCCAGAGCAGAACTCTTCTGCCCTGGGGTGAGTTTGGATGCGGTTCGCGCTTGGTGCTTGCTCAGCACATCAGCGCAAGGCCACACCGTCTTTGTCTTGCTGTCATCGCTGTCTCCCGGCCCTGTTGTCTCCACTGTTTCCTTGATCGGGATATTGGGTTATTCGCCCGGGCGTTAGCAGTTGGTTGTTGGCGCTCAGCAACCGGGTCAATGTTTCACATGCGTGCTTTGTGCGCTGTTGCTTGCACGCTTGTGCCCAATGTTGTGTTATTCATCTGTATGCTTCTATGCCGAAACATTGATATATATCTACCGTACTTACTAACGTATAAGTACGGTTAGTATATACAAACAGGTGATTTTTATGCATATCCGCAAGCTTGTCAAGGCAGGGCTGAGCAGCCATACTATCTCCTTGCCAAAAGAATGGCTTGACAAGAACAAGCTAGGCAAAGGAAGCACTGTCTACATCCATGAACAGACAGACACTGAGCTTGTCATAACACCGCACCTGACCGAGCCACAGACCATTGTGCAGAAGATCGTGACTATCCCTATCGATGGGAAATCGCTTGACACAGTGCAGCGCGAAATAACCGCTGCTTATGTGAACAACGCGAACACGATAGACCTCATCGGAGAAAGCATCGCGCAGCACGCGAAAACAATCCGCGAGATGCTGCACGACTTTGTGGCATTGGAAGTCGCAGAACAGACAGCGACGAAAATATCTGCGAAAGACATGCTGAACCTGCAGGAAATCTCTGTCGACAAGTCAGTGAAGCGGATGGACATAATCGTCAGGACGATGCTGCAGGATTGTTTGAGCACTGCCACAGGAAAGGATTTGAGCGAAAGCGTCTCTGTGCGCGACGACGACGTCAATCGGCTGTATTTCCTGCTTGTCCGCCTGCTGAAAAGCGCGCTTAGCAATAATGCGATGGCAACGCAGCTCGAGCTGGCGCCAAACGCGATACTCGGCAACTGGATGCTCATCCACCATCTCGAACAGTTCGCAGACGAAGTCAAACAGGTCTGCAGTCAGTGCGCAAAGCTCGACGGAAAACAGCGAAAGAACGTCACAGCATTGGTCGCTGCGCTCAACCAGGATTATCTGGATGTCATGAAAGCAGCGCACGCAAAGGACAAGAAGCTCGCAGACGAAGTCGCACGGAGACGAGCAGAACGGCAGGAAGCATCTGCTTCGCTTGATGCTGACCTGTCGCATGGATGCAGCTCTATCTCGTCATTGATTTCTGACATCGCAAGGCTTGTCATTGATGCGGAGAACGTTTAAGGGCTCATTTACCTTCGTACAGTATCTCCACAAGATTGCCGTCAGGATCCAAGAAGTTCGTGATGACGCCATAGCTTTTCTTTTTGCTGCGGTCACGCAAATTTATGCCTTTTCGCTCCAGCATCCTGTTTATCCTCTCCAGGTGCGCAGGACTGTCTGCCTTGAACTGGATGAGCACAGGGTTCTTCCTGTTGAACCTGAATTTTGATTTGGCACGGTTTGTCTCTGGTTCTATCGCGAAAACAACGCCTTCTGTCGCAAAGCCATACCAATTGTCATTCATCGACTGGTTTGGAAGGGCTTTGAGACCCAGGGCTTCCTGATAAAACCTGATTGCCCTCTTGCTGTCCTTAGAATAAAGATTGACGTGCGAGACCCTTTTGAGCAATCCTTCAGACATCTTCAACCCAGCGTATTGCACATCGGTACGCCTGAGACCACCACGCGTGCTGTGCCGTCAGAGCAGCGGACATACCTGACCTTGCCTGGCGCGTCATCCTCGCCCGCGATGTTGCCCATTATGCTGCCGTCAGGGAATGCTGTGCGCACATACTCGCGCAATGGAGCTTCTGCGTCCAAGGACAGCCTTGTCGCTGCCTCTGCGGTGTCTGTGCACGGGTTGAGCATCGCGATTGTCTGCTCAGGAGTGCCTGCGCGCTCAAAGGTCTGCAGAAGGACATAATCGTATTCCTCTGCCAAAACAGCGCAGCCCAATGGATCGACAGGGATCATGCCGGTGAGGTATTCTGGCGGACGCACGTTCTCGAAGACAGGAGCAGAACGGCACTTGAGCTCTGCCTCGAGCTCTGCCTGATAGCGGCAGTCTGCCTCGCGCTTCTGCCTGCCGTGGTTCATCTCCTGGCACAAACGGTCGACGCGGGTGAGGAAGGTCACGTAGCGCTCCTGAACGAGCGTGCACATGCCATCATCTATCGTGATGTACTGCGTGTGAGGATCAGGCTGGTTCTGGACCCCTCCGACATGCTGCACCTGCTGATATGTGGAAACGCTTCCTGTTGTCGTGCCAGAAAAGAAGAACGCGACAATGCTTCCGAGCGCGATAAGCAAGATAGCTGCGAACACTGCCACTGCAGGACGTCTGTCTTCCATGGTATTCCTCTTTTTTATTCAGTCAGCAATTCAGCTATATAAACGTTGTGCTGTGCATCGAACTCACATTAATCAAATCAAAGAAGAAATGTAAAGAAAAATATCGAGCTCAGCGCTCGATGATGTACGGTCCGACTGGCACGCCAGAGTCGCGCTCGTTAGGGACGCCTGCGTGGTCGCGGAACGGTGGACCCTTCACGATGCTACTGTCGCCGTGGATGACGCTTTCACCCTCATACGTCGGGCAGCAGCAGTACAGGTTATCATCACCTGCGGTCAAGACACCAGGATAGCGCGGGTCGCCATAACCTGTCTTGAAGCACGTACTGTCAAATGCCTTCTCAAAGTCATCCTTCTGGAACATCGCATCGCGCTCAGTAGGGCCCATCAGCACAGGCGTGCACGGGCTATCGCATTCTGCGCGGCCGCCCAATGCAGGCACGTTCAGTATCTGCCCTGTCTTTGCGGCCTTTCCGCCAGACAACAACAGGACAAGACCAACTACTGCGATGATAGCGACAATACCCAGAATCACGAGACTCAGGTTTCTGCCTTCTTCAGCCATTGAATATCACCTCTTATGAATATGTTCACGGTGAGCGAACTCATATATAAACTTTTCTGAGCATTATCGTCTGACACAGCAAGGCGTGACCCCATCGTAGCCGAAGAAGCAGTAATGTCCCTGCCGCTCGAAATCGCTAAGCTCGCTCATGAATTCCTCACCAGAGATTATCGGAGCTGATTCACGCGGGCAGATGCCTGTGCTCACCGCGCCTGTGGCTGTGAACGCGCCTGAAATGTACAACAATAAGATCATCGCGCCTATCGCGACCACTGCGAGTATGCACATGCACAAATTCCGCGTGTTCATTTGTCCTTGCGCATCCTCCTGAAAGTCTCTGCGATATCTATGATGTACTTGCCGTCAGCGAGCTTGAAAATCAAGGGTTCTCCCTTGAACAATTGGACAAGGTCAATCTCATACTTGCCTGGCCTGAGGACCCTGACAGACTCAAGGTCAAGGACAACAGGCTCGTCAGGCTCCGTGACACCGAGCACGTCAAGGACATCGCTCTCGATCTGCTTGCGCTCTTCCTCATTGACCACAGGCTGGGCCTCTGCAGCCTGCTTCAGCTTCTCCAGGCGTTCCTTCTTGATGAAGAAGAACAGCTTTGCGCCGCAAGGACATCCCTTAAGGATCGCCTCATTCCCATCATCATAGAAAGTGTTGCAGCGAACACACTGGTGGGGCATAAGTCACCTGCGCTTCTTCCGCTTCTCCGAGGTCAACAACTCTATCTTGTTCGGGTCCTTCTTTATCGCCTTGACCACGCTCGCAGGACCTATTATCGTCAATCCTTGCCTGTCGCCAAGCACTGCGCTGAACAGGTCATTCTTGAATTTCTGCAAGCCAGTCAGATGGCTCAATGAAGGATGTATGACCGCGAGCTCTATTCCCTTGAACTCCTTGTTTATCTCTTCCATGGTGGCCTTGATGAGCTCTGTCTCCTCCTCTTTCCTCAGGCGGCCTTGCAATAGCACTATCTTGTTCTCTTTCGCGATGTTCAGCAGTTTCCTTATCCTGCCCACTGCGCTCAATGTCTCGATTTCAGTGTAGGGCAAAAATTGTATTGTGACCATTATCTCGTCAACCTCCTTTCAGTAATGCTACTAGAGGAGGTTGACGATGATGCTGAAAATGTGCACATTTTCATCATCTCACCAGCTTGAACACTTGCTCGTACAACTCCTTGACATTCTTCCCATACTTGGCAGATACGCCGATGACATCGTACTGCGGGAACGCTGCCTGGATCTTCTTCATGCTCGCGCGCTTCAAATCCACCTTGTTGGCCACGATGAGCACAGGGATTTCTCTCGCCTGCAGGTTACCGATGATCGTCACATTGACCTGGCTGTAAGGGTCCTGGGTCGCATCAAGGACAACAAGGACCGCGTCCATCTCGTCAAGCCACTTGATCGATTCGATGACGCCTCTCGTGGCTTCCCTGGCACGCTTCTTCGCCTTGCTCTCTGACAGCCCTGCCTTGAGGAAGTCCTCATAGTCTATCTTTGTCGCGATGCCGGGCGTGTCAACCAGGTTGAACATCAGCTCCTTGCCGTTCTTGCTCTTGATGGTGACCTGCTCCTTGATCTGGATCTCCCTTGTCTCGTGCGCCAATGGGCTGACTGTGCCGAGCTCTTCGCCTACCCAGTCAATGCAGATCTTGTTGGCGAGAGTCGTCTTGCCAGAATTCGGCGGACCGTACAGGCCGAGCTTCAGGTCCTTGCGATTACCGAAAGCATCCTTGAAGAACTGGTTGAAAATCCTCTTTACGTAGCTGAACACCACAACCATTCCCTCTTGTCACTATTTGAATTCACTGGCGTGTCGGCAATCGCAGATTGCCGAGCATGCTCACCAACCCTGTTGGTGACAAGTCACTGTGTATATATACTTTTCGGAACTAAAAAAGAGAATAAATAAAAGAGAAAATAAGCGGCTTATCTTCCGCCGCGAGCCATCTTAGCACGGGAAACGTCGCCATGCTTGTCGACGAAGTACAGGTAGCCCTTTGCCTTCCTGACGCCGACGCGTGCGACCTTCTCAGGCCTTCCGCCAGAGCCCTTCTTGCGACCGCGCGCCATCCTGGCGCGGGAAATGTCTCCGTGCTTGTCAACGAAGTACAGATAACCTGCTGCCTTCCTGACACCTGCCTTTGCAACCTTTTCTGCCATTTTGGATTCCTCCTTTTGTTTTCGAGAGGACTGTGTGCCCCCTACACGACGACAAACTCGTCGATAAACCGCTTGGAATCACTTCACCTTTATAAACTTTTCGTCGGAGAACCAGGTATTTACCGTCGGACAACTATTTCTTTTTCAGCTTCCTGCCCTTCCTATCTATGTCCTTGACAAACCATTCTGGCTTGAGAAGCTTCTGGAGTCGCTTGGCTTCCTCCAACGCTTCCTTGTACACCTTCACTACGTCCTCCTTGCTCGGCATAGGAATCTTCTCAAGCTCCCTGGCGCCTGCAAGCGCCTTCTTGGTGATATTTGGATGGATGTGTTTATGCACCTGCTTTGAGTTGTTGGATTTCTTCGCTGGCATGATGCAGAGCGAACACGCCATCGATATAAATGTTTCCTTCCACTGGTCACCCTGGCACAATCTTTATAATCAGCTCGCTGGTGGGCGGTCTCGTGACCAAGGGGCTCATCGTATCGGGGGAGTTCGGCAATATTCTCGTCCGTGAAAAGCAAGGCAAGGCGCTCGAGCTCGGCGAATTATTGATCGCAGACACGCCCCAAGGCAAGATCCTGTTGCAGGTGTTTGACCTTGTCTATGGGTCTCAGCTTGGGCAGCAGCAGCTGGAATTGCTTTCCGGATTGAAGCTCGAGGAGAATGTCGGACTGCAGTTCTTTGACGAAGCGACGCGCAATTACATCCTCGCGCGCGTGAAAAACCTGGTCACTGTCACCGAAGGCAAGAGCAGGGCAGCAAAGACATTGCCGCAATGCTTCTCTGAAATCAGGGATGTCGTTGCTTCAGATGTCGCGTTCCTGAGCACCAAGCACGCCACGCCATTGTTCGTCGGCAAATTGCGCTCAGGCAGCAAGGTGATCGATGTGCCCATCTATCTCGATGGAGCAAAGGCATTGAGCCATCACGTGCTTATCGCAGGAACAACAGGCAGGGGGAAGTCTGTGCTGATGCACACGCTTCTCTGGCACACGCTGGCAGAGGAATACTGCGGACTGCTTGTCCTGGACCCTCACGATGAATATTATGGACGCAACAATCCAGGCATCAAAGACCATCCTGCCAGCCGCGAGCGCGCATCATATTATACTCCACGTTCCCCGCCTGCAGGAACGCGGTCATTGAAGATCAATATCGGACAGCTCGTGCCCCAGCATTTCCGCGGCGTGGCTGACTGGAGCGATGCGCAATGGCAGGCATTGCACGGCTATTATTCTGAATTCAAGGATTCCTGGATCGAGCACGCTGTCCGCGGGACGCCTATCGCGAACTTCCAGGAAGGAACCCTCAATGTGATCAAGCGGCAATTGATGCAGATGCTTTCGCTGAGCGTTGAGAACGATGCAGTGCAGTGCAATGGCATGTTTGACGCGCAAGCAGGACAGAGCACGATCAGCGACATGGTCAAGGAACTTGAGCAAGGCAAGACAGTCATCATCGACACCTCAGAGTTCTCAAGCGCGCAAGAGATCCTTGTCGGAAGCATAATCACCACAGAGGTCTTTGAACGCCGCAGGAAAGGGCTTGTTGACCTGAAGCAAGCGCCTGTCATCTCCATCGTGCTCGAAGAAGCTCCACGGGTGCTAGGCAGGGATATACTGGAGCGCGGACCTAACATTTTTTCCACGATAGCCAGGGAAGGAAGGAAATTCAAGATAGGGCTGACTGCGATAACGCAATTGCCTTCCTTGATTCCGCGCGACATACTCGCGAATATGAACACCAAGATAATCTTGGGCGTTGAGTTGAAGCCTGAAAGACAGGCGTTGATCGAGAGCGCTGCGCAGGACTTGAGCGCTGACGAACGGACGATCGCATCGCTGGACAAAGGTGAGGCGATAATCACAAGCAACTTCCTGCCGTTCGCTACGCCAGTGAAGGTCCCTGCTTTCGAAGAGACTGTGAAATCTTTTGCTCGTCCGGCTCGTTCATTCCCAGGTATATCATGAAATTCGCCCATCTAGCAGACGTGCATCTCGGCGGCTGGAGAGAACCAAGGCTGCGCGATGCAAATACCAAGAGCTTCTGCACTGCGATTGAGAAATGCATTTCTGAGAAGGTCGACTTTGTGCTAATCGCAGGCGATCTGTTCAACACTTCACTGCCTTCGATGGATTGTCTGAAGGTCTGCGTGCAGAAGCTAAAAGAGCTGAAGGACAACAATATCCCTGTGTACTTGATTCCTGGCTCACATGATTTTTCGCCAAGCGGCAAGACCATGATTGACATCCTTGAACACGCAGGACTCGCTGTCAATGTCGCGAAAGGAGAAGTGGTTGATGGCAAGCTCAAGCTGAAGTTCACTGTGGATGCGAAGACCGGCGTAAAGATAACTGGGATGTTCGGAAAGAAAGGAGGGCTTGAGAAGCACTATTATTATGAGCTGCTAAAGCAGCATTTAGAGGCAGAGCCTGGGCCAAAGATATTCATGTTCCATTCACCAATCGCAGAACTGAAGCCAGAAGAGCTCGCGGGCATGGACGCTATGCCATTGTCATTGTTGCCTGCAGGGTTTGATTATTATGCCGGCGGACACGTGCACGTAGTGCAGCACGAACGGTTGAAAGACTATCCGAACGTGGTTTATCCTGGACCGATGTTCCCTAACAATTTCGCAGAGCTTGAGAAACTGGAATCTGGTTCTTTTGTCATATGGGACAATGGAGTCGTGCGGCACGAGAGAATAAGGTTGCATCCGGTTGTCAAGATATTGATTGACGCGCACAACAAGACAGCGAAAGATGTAAGCGCGATGCTTGAACAAGAACTGGGCAAGCACGACTTCAAGAGCTCTATCGTGCTTTTGCGCGTCCAAGGGATTCTCGCGAATGGAAAGCCGAGCGACATAGACTTTGGCGCTTTCGTTGACTCGTGCGCTGGCGCTTATGTCGTGCTCAAGAACACCAACAAGCTCGAGAGCAAGGAATTCGAGCAGATCAAGGTAAGCACTGCAGGCGTGGAAGACATCGAGGACAAACTGATCACAGAACACGCAGGACAACTCAAGATAATGCCAGCTGCGCAGGAGATAACGCTTGCAAAAGAGCTGATGCGCGTGCTCACAGCCGAGAAGGATGAAGGCGAGAGAGTCTCTGATTTTGAGAAAAGGATCTCTGCAGACGTGGACAGATTACTGGGGCTGTGAGGGTGCCGGCTCTCCATTGCTTTCGTATTTTTTCACCAACGCTGCGATATCCTTGTAATTAGGTGCGTCTTCACCGATTTCTTCGCCTAGCGTAAAAAGAAACTGCACCATTGCAGGGCGTCCGCTTTTCAATGTAACCCGCTTTCCTAAGTATCTGATGAACGCGTCTGGAGCCATCGTCCTGCTGGAATTAACCATTTGATAGACATCATTTGTATGCAAATGACCCTGGAATGCTTCTAGCACAAGACTGCTGCGGAACCTATTGAAGTAAGGCTCCCGATTCAACAAGCCCACAAGCCCGTCAAAATCCTCTGCTGAAAACGGATGCGTATCTTCACCCATAAGAATCGCCTTCAAGCCAGCACAATATAAAGCTTATGACAGATTCAGAAACGCTTAACGTAAACACGCATCAAAGGCTTGCGCCGCTTGAAGAACAAGCCCAGGAGCCAGAGGATCACCGCCACGATTATGGCGACAGGGATGAGCAGGATGATGACGTTCAGGACAAAGAACATCACCACAAGCACTGCGAGCAAGACAAGAAAGAACGCGATCCAAGCCTTGAGACCCTTAAGCACGACCATATGCCCTCTTCTTGACAGGAACCGCGTGGCGGGCATGGATACGGTAGAAGATAAATGCGATGAGTATCACGCCTGCCAGGGTAAACATAACGAATGGGATGACGCTTTCCAAGCGCTCGACAAACCTTATCGCCGGCTCAATCTTTGTTCCAAGAGCATAACCAATCCAGACAATGAGCGGAGTCTGGATGACCGCACCAAGTATGTTCGCGATGGCAAACTTCCTGAATTTCATCCCTGATGAGCCTGCAACAAACGGAGTAAGGATTCGCACGCCAGGAATGAATCGCGCGACAAAAACAGTCCAAGGACCGTGATCCTCTACCGCTTTCCTGACACGCCGCATTATCCTGCCGCCTATGAAACGCTTAAGCAACGTATGGCCGTGCGTGGAGATTGAGAAATGGAAGATGTCGATGATGATCACGCAAACCAATGAAACGAGCACAGCGAGCCAGAAGTTAAGCAAGCCTGTGAATGATGCATAACCGATCGCAAGCAGCAATACCTCTTCCGGAAGCGGAATCAAGCCAGAAGTCCCCAGCGCCAGAATAATCGGAATCGCCAAGTAGGAAAGCTCTGCGAGATAAGGGATGTTCAGTTCAGCGACCATAGTCAGGGTGTCTTGCGAAGCATCGTGCGCGGGAATGGGATAGCATCCTTGATGTTGTCAAGCTTGCACAGCCAGGCGATTACACGTTCGACGCCCATGCCGAAACCAGCGTGGGGGATGCTGCCATATTTCCTGCTGTCAAAATACCAACCATAATGCTCTGCGTGCTCGCCAGCTGCCTTCAATGCCTTGCGCATCGCCTCCACGTCAAGGTCTCGTTGCGAGCCACCGATAATCTCGCCGTATCCTTCAGGAGCAAGCATATCCATACAGAGCGCAGTCTTCTTGTCCTTGGGGTCAGCAGGCTTGTAAAACGCCATTATCTCCTTTGGATAATTCGTGACTATTATTGGCGTGTCAAAGTGCTTCATCAATGCGTCTTCCTCAACTGTGCGCAAGTCCTTGCCCCACGGGATGTTGATTTTTTCCTTTTCTTTAAGGAATTTCAGGACTTCTGTGTAAGTCATCCGCTTGAAAGGCGCTTTTATCTTCTTGAGCTTGCTGATGTCCTGACCAAGATCCTTAAGGTCGTCAGCGTTCTTATCCATGACTTTCTTTATGATGTGACATATCAATTCTTCTGCCTGCTTTTGCAATGCAGGGAAATCCTGCCATGCAGTCTCGACTTCTGCCATCCAGAACTCTGCCAGGTGACGGCTTGTGCGTGAGCGTTCTGCGCGGAAACAAGGCGATATTGTGAAAAGCTTTTCCAGGCCGAAAATGCCAGCCTCTGCATACAACTGCCAGCTCTGAGTCAGATAAGCGATGTCATCAAAATACTTGACCTCGAACAATGTGGTTGCGCCTTCGCAAGCGACAGGAGTGAAGATAGGCGGGCTCCATTCGTAATAACTGTCCTTGCGGAAGAACTCACGGATGGCCTCGAGCACAGTGTCGCGCACCTTCATCACCGCGACCATCTTGCGGCTTCGCAGCCACAAGTGCCTGACATCGAGAAGGAACTCAGGGCTCAAATCTTTCGCTATCGGGAATGTGTCTGCCCGTTGCACCATCTCAAAATCATCAGCTTGGACTTCATATCCCCCTGGCGCACGATCATCTTTCTTGAGGTCGCCAGAAATAATGACGCTTGACTCTATCGAGACATCCTCTGCAGACTTGAAAGTCTTTGCAGGCACTGCTTCCTTCTTGATGACGCACTGGATTATGCCAGTGTGGTCCCTGAGGACGACAAATACCTTGTCGCCAAACTTGCGTTCTCGATAGGCCCAACCACGCATCTGGACTTTGCCTTTGCCTTTGGCGAGGGCTTCCTTGACTGTGCTTAGCTTCTCAGCCATAAGGTTTCTCGCAGGTGGCTTGTTTTATAAAAGGTTTGCTGACGAAAGGCACATCTACCAACTTGATCCGCGTCCCGAACCACCTTGGATGCGCCTCCTCCAAAATGCGAGGTATCATCTGGTAAGGCATCTGCAGTGAGCAGCGCTCGTCAGAGCCAAGCCCGACATCAACAACACCCTCTATCCTGGCATCGTGTATGAAGAGCTCGAGTCCATCTTCGAGATGCTGTGCTGTGACAAAAGGCCCGCATCCTCCACGCACAAAACCATCTGGCATCTTCCCCGGCAGCATTCGCCCGCCTGTCTTGAACAGCGTTGGAGCATCGATCTTGCCGTAGTCAGGAGCGATTACTCCCAAACTGGCCTTTTCATAGCCAAAAAATATCCCTTTGACTATCTGCTCTCGCGGGATGCCGAGCGCCTTTGCCTTTTCAGATGTGTTCGGAAAACACCTGTCGTGCTCAACTACCTTAAACCCGTGTTTCCTCTGCGCCTCTATCAGATATTCCTGCCCGGGCAGCAGGATCTCTGCCAATTGTGTTCTTGTCATGGTTTCCTCCTGAGAAAAATACTCACGGGCCTGGCCAGATTTGAACTGGCGACCTGTCGGTTAACAGCCGACCGCTCCACCGGGCTAAGCTACAGGCCCATCAGAAACGATGTTAATCGAGCAGCGAGGGGACTATGCAAGAAGTTATCAGTTATTATTCCCACGTGCTGATTTGCTCATAAGGTTGGAGAGAAGGCGAGGTGTATAAAAAGATTGCGGAACGCAAGCTTAAAGAAGCGAGCGCTTCTTTCTGTTCTATGAATACTGAAGCGCAGAAACGACGCCATGCTGCATACGACATAACCGACTGCATTAGTAATCTGGCGCAAGGCGTTCTTCTGATCGGCTCTGTGGCGTACGCACCTGATGCCGTATCTCCTGCATCTGATCTGGACATGGTTGGCGTTTTCGACTTTCCCAAGACTGATTTCCAAGAGCTGTATAGGAGATTAGGCAGGACGTACGAGCCGCTTGTCGCAGAATACGCACACGCGCGCAGAGCGAATACAGTAAGCATTGTCTGGAATGTCCCTGATTTCGAGATCGGTCTTCATCTCTGGGACACCACTGCTCTTGAAAAAGTCAGTTATCTGCGCGACCATAATGTTGTCTTCGCGCGCAATGATTCACTTCGTCATTTCAGAAGCACTGCCATAAGAGAAACACGATACAACCTCGAAGGCCAGCCCAAGATCTTTGAAAAGCCATTCCAAGAGGTTGAAGGCGGAAAACTCGTAAACTTCTATCCCTTCTGGGAAGACGAGTCTGGCTTCTATCCAGGCATACAATTCAATAACCTTCTTTTGAATCCAACAATCCTATACGAAGGCTCGTATGATGTGTCATTTGAGTTGATTCGGTTCCAACATAACCTTCAGGAAAAGTTCAGGCGCTATGGCGGGAACAGGGACAAACAAAGAATATCGCTTTATAACGCGCTCGACCCGAAGATAAAAGCAAAAGTGCCTGAAAGTCTTCGTATGGTTTTGACAGAAGTGTATTGAGCTATTCTTGCGCGACTTCAACAAGCACTGGCTTGACGACCTTCTGATAATCCTCTATGCTCATCGCGATAGATGTTCCGTGCTTGCCTGCGTTGAAGTTTATCATAGGGCTTCTCAATAGGGATTTGTCAAGATAGACTGGGATGCTGAACAGGATTCCGAACGGTGGAACACTGCCTACCTCGCAATGCGTCACCTTGAGGACTTCTTCTGGAGTTGCAAGCGTGAGACGGTCAGAGCCGATGGCTTTCTTGACTTTCTTGAAGTCCATCTTCTTGTCGCCTGCGAGGACCACCATCAGGAACTGCCCTTCAGAACGCAACAACATTGCTTTTGCTCCGCTTTCGAGCGTTGTGCCGCGGATTTTCGCTGCTTCCTCAGAAGTGTGGACCGGGGGATGATCCCAGCATTTGTATTGTATCTTGTTGTCGTCGAGAAGTTTCCTGATCGCTTCTGTCACGTTCATGGTGCCAGGCGCTCAGGGTCGCGCGGGAACAAGACTGCCTCGCGGATGTTGTCAAGGTGCAGCATTGTCTGTATCATCCGGTCAATGCCGATGCCGAAACCGCCATGAGACGGAATGCCGTACTTGAAGCAGTCAAGGTAGAACTCGAAATCATCAGGCTTCAGCCCTTTGCCCTTTATCTGCTGCTTCAGCACTTCGTGACGGTGCTCGCGCTGGCCGCCAGAAGCAAGCTCCAAGCCGCGGTACTCAAAGTCAAAGCCGCGCGAAAGACTGCCATCGGTCATTATGTAGAACGGCTTGAGCGCGAAAGGGAACTTTGTGATGAAATACGCAGAACTCTTGTATTTCTTCTCCACAAGCTCCCCAAGCTTTTTTTCATCTTCTGAACCGATGTCATCGCCCTGCTTCAGCTTGCTGCCGGCAGCATTGAGCAATTCAATGGCTTCCTTGTGCGTGACGCGCGGGAAAGGCAGTTTGGGGATGTCGAGCTTGACTCCGAGCATTTCGAGCTCGTGCCTGCAGTTCTTCTCGACCTCCTTGAGCACGTGCACGAACATGCGCTCCATTACCTTCAGCACGTCATCCTCTGTATCGATGTATGCCATCTCGAAATCAAAGTGAGTGAACTCAGTCTGGTGCCTTGTGGTGTGCGACTTCTCTGCACGGAAAGTCGGACCAATCTCAAACACCTTCTCAAATCCTGCAGCGAGCATCATCTGCTTGTACAGCTGCTGGCTCTGGCTCAGGAACGCCTTCTTGTCATAATACACCACTGGGAACAAGGTGGCACCGCCTTCTGCGCCAGCAGAGATTATCTTAGGAGTCTGCATCTCGATAAAACCCTCATTGATCAGGAACTCCCTGACTGCCATGTTTGTCCTGCTGCGCACCTTGAAAATCGCGAGCACTTTCGGGTTTCTCAAGTCAAGGATGCGATAGTCCAGGCGCTTGTCAAGCACAGTCTGGATCTTTCCAGAGAAATCAATCGGAAGATTAGGCTGCGATGGATTGATGATTTCAAGCTGCTTGAGCTGGAGTTCCTTGCCTCCTGCCTTCAGCTTGGACTGCTTGACAGTTCCGATAATCGCGACAATGCTCTCCTTTGTTATCGCGCCGATGTCCTTGAACTGCGAATGCTCAGGAGTCGCGACAATCTGGACACTGCCTGAGCGGTCACGCAGCTGGATGAAAGCTATCTTGCCCAAGCTCTTCGCGTCAGCGGCAAAGCCAGCCACAAGGACTTCATCTCCTTCTTTCCTGTGCTGGACTTCCTCTGCAGGAATCCGCTTTGCGAATGAGAGTGCCATGGATTTCTTCAGAATAAGGTCGTTATATAAAGTTTTGCACCCACTACCGCCTCTTCATCTTCAACTGCAGGGCAAGGTCTTCGAGCTTTTCAAGGCCGTATTTTATGCTGTCGAACTTGCGTCTCACTGGCGAGTTGCGGAAGTCAAAGAGCATCAGTTCCTGATAGACCTGCGTTACAAAGTCGCGTATCTCCAAGGCAGTCTTTGTTTCGCCCTTGATAGCGCTGTTTACTGCCTTCCTCACAAGCTCGCCGACAAGGTCACAGAGTCCTGGCAGGTAGCTGTCGACATCGACGCCGAGCTGTTTTGCAG
>Ga0247727_10007283_pt1 | contig 21186 bp, 21 predicted proteins | sample WisWelCaveWW1625_FD_202498 | JGI IMG/M metagenome (GOLD analysis project Ga0247727, IMG submission 202498) | Biofilm microbial communities from Wishing Well Cave, Virginia, United States - WW16-25 | ecosystem: Environmental > Aquatic > Deep subsurface > Groundwater > Cave microbial mat | place... | reverse complement strand
GCGCAAGCTCTACGAGGCGCTGCTCGCGTTCAAGATCGAGAATAACCTCTCCAAGGATCAGATTCTCGAGCTCTACGTCAACCAGATCTACCTCGGTCAGCGCGCCTACGGTTTTGCCGCGGCATCCCAGATTTACTTTGGCAAGTCGCTCGACAAGCTGACCCTGGCGGAGGTTGCGGTGCTTGCCGGTCTGCCCAAGGCGCCGTCCGCGTACAACCCTGTTGCAAATCCGCAACGCGCACGTCTGCGCCAGCATTACGTGCTGCGGCGCATGAAAGAACTCGGGCACATCGACGACCAGCAGCATGCCGAAGCAACCAAAACCCCGCTCCAGGTGCGTCGGGAAGTCGACAATTTCTCCGGGGTCCACGGCGAATTTATGGCCGAGATGGTGCGCCAGGCGGTGTTCGAGCAATACCCCGAGGAAGCCTATACAAAGGGCTTTCGCGTCTACACCACGATTCGCAAGGCCGACCAGGAGGTCGCTTACGAGGCAGTGCGGCGTGGACTCATGAGCTACGACCGCAGTCAGGGCTACCGGGGCCCGGAGGCCTTCGTCGAGTTGGCGGCGAACGCGACCGAGGACGACTACGAGGAAGCCCTGGCCGAGTATGCCGACGCCGATGACCTGAGGGCAGCCCTGGTGCTGGCAGCCGGCGCGAGGGAGATCAAGGCCGTGCTGAGGAGCGGCGAGGCGGTTACCGTTGCGGGCGAAGGCCTGCGTTTTGCGGCGCGGGCGCTGGAGGACAGGGCGGCCCCGCAACGGCGCATCCGGCGCGGCGCCGTGATCCGGCTGCACAAGGATGAGCGCAAGAACTGGCAGGTTGCACAGCTGCCGGATGCCGAGGCAGCCTTCGTTTCACTCGACCCGGTCAACGGCGCGATCCGGGCGCTGGTCGGCGGTTTCGACTTCCACCGCAACAAGTTCAACCACATCACCCAGGCCTGGCGCCAGCCGGGCTCGTCGTTCAAACCGTTCATCTATTCAGCTGCTCTGGAAAAGGGATTCACGCCCGCAACGGTGATCGCCGACGAGCCGATCGTGGTCGAGGCGGAGGTCACCGGCAGCCAGCGCTGGGAACCGAAAAACTACGACGGCAAGTTCGAAGGCCCGCTGCGGCTGCGCACCGCGCTCGCGAAATCGAAGAACATGGTGTCGATCCGGATCCTGCAGAGCATCGACCCGAAGTACGCGCAGGATTACGTCACGCGCTTCGGCTTCGACGCCGACAAGCATCCGCCCTACCTCACCATGGCGCTGGGCGCGGGCTCGGTGACCTTGCTGCAGATGGCGCGGGGCTACGCCGTGTTTGCCAACGGCGGCTACCTGATCCAGCCGCATTTCATCCAGAAAATCGTCGACGACCGGGGCAACGAGCTGGGTACCGCCAAGCCGCCGCAAGCCGGGGAAGAAGCCTTGCGCGTCATCGACCCGCGCAACGCATTCATCATGGACTCGATAATGCAGGACGTAACGCGCTACGGCACCGCGGCGAGCGTCGGCAAGCTCGGGCGGCGCGACCTCGCGGGCAAGACCGGCACCACCAACGATTTTGTGGACGGCTGGTTCTGTGGCTACCACCCCGAACTGGTCGGCATAGCATGGCTGGGATTCGACCAGCCCAGGACGCTCGGCAAGAATCAGACCGGTGGCCGCGTCGCGTTGCCGATCTGGATCGATTACATGAGCCAGGCGCTGAAGGGTGTCGCCGACGCGCAGCGCTACGTGCCCGAGGGGGTAATCTCTGCGCATATCGATGCAGATCCGGCGGCGCCGCCCGAGGCGCGTAGCGGATCCGAGTATTTCTACCGCGAATTCGCGCCTATCAAGGAAGACCCTGCGCCTACGCCGGCTGAGCGACGGCCTACGTACTAGCCCGCGCTCAACACCACCGGCGCGCCGCCCTGCTCGGAGGCGAGCCGGGAAATCGCAGCGAAAAGTTCCGTGCCGTCGCGCGTATCGCGCCAGGCGGTGCCGTCGTGCCGGAAATGAAACCCGCCCGATGCCGCGGCAACCCAGATTTCGCGCGCCGCGCCGTGCCGGTTGATCACCATTTTCGATCGGTCCTCGAACTCGATCTCGAGCAAGCCCGCGCCCTTCGCCTGCACGTCGGCATCCGGCGCGCTCGCCTCGAAAGCGCGCTCCAGCGCCGCCAGCGTCGCGCCTGCAAGGGTCTCGAACTCGCTCTCGGTCATGCCGCCTTATCCTGCTAACATCGCCATTTTAGCCGCCGTTTCAGCGTCTTGATGCGTTTCGATTTCTTAATCGTGCTGGTTTTCCTGCTGGCTGCCGGCTGCGGCCAGAAGGGGCAGCTGTACCTGCGCGACAATCCGCCGGCGGGGGTGAAACCGCCCAAGCCCGAAGCGTACCAGCCGCTGCCGTATCCAAAGGAAACCGGCGAGGACGAAAGCGCGGGCGGCGCCAAGAAATAGCCCCCGATGGATTTTGCCTACCGTGACGGCGTGCTCTGCGCCGAACAGGTTTCGCTCGAGGAAATCGCGCGGCGCTTCGGCACGCCCTGCTACGTCTATTCGCGCGCCGTCATCGAGGGCAACTTCAGACGCTTCGCCAACGCGCTGGCCGGCAGATCCGCGCTGGTCGCGTATTCGGTGAAGGCGAATTCGAATCTCGCGGTGCTCGCGCTGATGGCGCGGCTCGGCGCGGGCTTCGACATCGTCTCGGGCGGCGAGCTCACCCGCGTCCTCGCGGCCGGCGGCGATCCGCGCAAGGTCGTTTTCTCCGGCATCGGCAAGACCGAGGTGGAGATCGAACAGGCGCTGCGCGCCGGGATCCTCTGCCTCAACGTCGAATCCGAGGCGGAGCTCGAGCGCGTGTCTGTGATCGCGGCGCGGCTGGGCGTGCGGGCGCCGGTTGCCTTGCGGGTCAATCCCGACGTGGACGCGAACACGCACCCGTACATCTCGACCGGGTTGAAGGACAACAAGTTCGGCGTCGCTTACGCCGACGCCGAGCGCCTCTACCGCGAAGCCGCGCGGCGCCCGAGCCTGGAACTGGTCGGAATCGGATGCCATATCGGTTCGCAGCAGACGAGCGTCGCGCCATTCATCGATTGCGCCGCACGCATCCTCGCGCTTACCGAGCGACTGGAGCGCGCCGGCATCGGGCTCTCCCACATCGACCTGGGCGGCGGTTTCGGGATCCGCTACAAGGACGAATCTCCCGCCTCGATCGCGGAATTCCTGGACGGCGCGCTGGGGGTGCTCGTCGGTCGCAAGGAGACGCTTATCGTTGATCCGGGCCGGGCGATCGTCGGCGCGGCGGGCGTGCTGCTTGCGCGCGTCGAATATCTCAAACCGGGCGAAGCGAGAAATTTCGCCGTGGTGGATGCGGCCATGAATGACCTCATCCGGCCGGCGCTGTATGACGCCTGGCACGAGGTACGGCAAGTCCGCGAAACGGAATTGGCTGCCGTGGCTGCTGTTTACGATGTTGTCGGGCCGGTGTGCGAGAGCGCCGACTTCCTCGCGCGCGAGCGCAAACTGGCGCTACGCCCGGGCAGCCTGCTCGCGCTCATGTCGGTAGGGGCTTACGCTATGGTGATGAGTTCGAACTACAATTCGCGCCCGCGCCCCGCCGAAGTGATGGTTTCGGGCGCGAGCGTGTCGCTGGTCCGCGAGAGGGAAACAGTGCATCAGCTCTTTGCCGCCGAGCGGCTGTTGCCGTAGGCTGCACGCCTGCATGAGTTCCGGAAAACGTTACGCCATCGTTGCCGGCCTCGCCGTCGTCCTCGCGGCAGGGGCTCTGGTTGCGTACTTCAGCGGCGATTCCCGGGCCAGGGAAAAGGCCAGCAGCAAGAAGGGCGCGGGGGCGATTCCGGTCTCCGTCACGCCCGCGCTGCAGCAGAGCGTTCCGGTGCGGCTGCAGGCGATCGGCAATGTCGAGGCCTCCTCGACGGTCGCGGCCAAGGCCCGGGTGGACGGCCAGATCGTGGCGCTCAACTTCAAGGAAGGCCAGGAGGTGCGCCGCGGCGCGGTGCTCTTCCGCATCGATGCGCGGCCCTTCGAGGCCGCCCTCAAGCAGACCGAGGCCAACGCCTTGCGCGACACGGCGGCGCGCGACCAGGCGCGCTCGCAGGAGCGCCGCTACCAGGAACTGCTGGAGAAGAACTTCGTCTCCAAGGAAGCCTACGCGCAGATCGCCACCAACGCCCAAGTGGCCGAGGCGAACGCCAAGGCAAGCCAGGCGGCGCTCGAAAACGCTCGCCTCAGCCTGGAGTACTGCACCATCGTCTCGCCGATCGACGGCTTTGTCGGCAAGGTGCTGCTGCAGGTTGGCAACCTGGTCAAGGCAAATGACGTCGGCGCGCTGCTGATCATTAACCAGGTGCGGCCGATCTACGTCAGTTTCGCGGTGCCGGAGCAATCGCTGGCCGAGATCCGCAAGTACATGAGCGCGGGTCCGCTGACGGTGGAAGTGAGCGTATCCGGTGAAACCAAGCCGTTCGACACGGGGCGCCTGGTGTTCGTCGACAACGCGGTCGACCCAAGCACCGGCACCATCCGGCTGCGCGGCGAGTTTGACAATCGCCAGGCGACGCTCTGGCCCGGCCAGTTCGTCAACGTCAGCCTGCGCCTGTTCGAGCAGGGCGATGCGATCGTGGTGCCGTCGCGCGCGCTGCAGACCGGCCCGGGCGGCCAGTACGTGTACGTCGTCAAACCCGACTTGACCGCCGAGCTTCGCAAGGTGACCGTGGAACGCAGCGAGGGCGAGAACTCAGTGGTGAAGGGCATCGCCAGGGACGAGCGCGTGGTGACGCGCGGCGCGTTGCGCCTCGTGCCTGGCGCGCGCGTCGAGATCCGCAGCGCAGCGGAGACCGCTTCGTGAACATTTGCGAGCCGTTCGTACGCCGTCCTGTCATGACGGTGCTGATCATGGCGGGCATCCTGATCTTCGGCCTCGCCGCCTACCGGCTGCTGCCGGTGTCGACGTTGCCCAGCGTCGACTTCCCTACCATCCAGGTGAGCGCGCAACTGCCCGGGGCGAGCCCCGAGACCATGGCCTCCGCGGTCGCCACGCCGCTAGAAAAGCAGTTCTCGACCATCTCCGGGATCGACCAGATGACCTCGGTGAGCGGCCAGGGCATCACGCAGATCACGATCCAGTTCAGTCTCGATCGCGACATCGACGCCGCGGCGCAGGATGTCAATTCGGCGATCGCCTCGGCGGCCCGCCAGCTGCCGGCAACGATGCCGGCGCCGCCCTCGTTCCGCAAAGTCAATCCGGCGGATTTCCCGGTGTTCTACCTGGCGCTCACCTCCGACACCATGCCGCTGTCGACGGTGAACGAGTATGCCGAGACCAATCTCGTGCAGCGCATCTCAACCATCAGCGGCGTGGCGCAGGTACTGGTCTTTGGCCAGCAGAAGTACGCGGTGCGCGTGCAGCTGGACCCGAACGCGCTCGCCGCGCGCGGCGTCGGCATCAACGAGGTCGAGCAGGCAATCGCCGGCGCCAACGTCAACCTGCCGACCGGGACGCTCTACGGCAAGGACCGCATGTTCGCCGTGCAGGCGACCGGGCAGTTGTTTGATGCGGCTGCTTTCCGCCCCGTCATCGTCACCTTCCGCAACGGCTCGCCGATCCGCCTGGGCGAGCTCGGCCAGGTGATCGACAGCGTGCAGGACAACAAAGTGGCGGCCTGGTTCAAGGACAAGCGCGGCATCGTACTCGCGATCCAGCGCCAGCCCGGCGTCAACACGATCGAGGTCGTGAATTCAATCCGCAAGCTGCTGCCGACTTTCCGCGCCGAAGTGCCGGCCGGGATCAACATCGAGGTGCTGTTCGACCGCTCGGTCACGATCCGCGCCTCGGTCCAGGAAGTTCAATTCACCCTCTACCTTGCGCTCGCGCTGGTGGTGATGGTGATCTTCATCTTCCTGCGCAACATCCCGGCGACCATCATCCCGAGCGTCGCGCTGCCGATGTCCATCATCGGCACCTTTTCAGTGATGTACCTGCTGGGCTACAGCCTCAACAATATCTCGCTCATGGCGCTGACGCTGTGCGTCGGCTTCGTCGTGGATGACGCCATCGTCATGCTGGAGAACATCAGCCGCCACATGGAGATGGGCAAGAGCGCCTGGCAGGCGACGCTCGAGGGCTCCCGGGAAATCTCCTTCACCATCGTTTCGATGACCATCTCCCTCGCCGCCGTATTCATCCCGGTGCTCTTCATGGGTGGCATCCTCGGCCGCCTGCTGCACGAATTCGCGGTCACCATCATCGCCGCGGTGCTGATCTCGGGCGTGGTGTCGCTGACGCTCACGCCGATGATGTGCAGCCGCATACTCAAACCGCACGATCCGAACGCGCGGCACGGGCGCCTGTACATGCTGTTCGAGCGCTTCTTCGACGGCATGAAGCACGCCTACGACGTGACGTTGCGCTGGACGCTAGCGCATCAACGCACGGTGATGGTTCTGTTCCTGGCCATCTGCGTCGCGACCGGCGTGCTGTTCGCGCGCGCCCCCAAGGGATTCCTGCCGAGCGAGGATTCGGGACAGCTGTTCTGCTTCGTCGAAGGGCCGCAGGATGTTTCCTTCGAGGCGATGGCGGGCCTGCAGCGCCAGGTGGCGGAGATCATCCGCCAGGACCCGAACGTCGAGGCGGTGATGTCCTTCATCGGCGCCTCGGGTCTCAGCGCCTCGCTCAATGTCGGCCGCATCACCATCACGCTCAAGCCTTTCAAGGAGCGCAAACCCGCCGACCAGGTGGTGCGCAGCCTGCGGCCAAAATTGACCAACCTGGTCGGCGTCAAGGTGTTTCTGCAGAACGTGCCGACGATCCGCATCGGCGGCCAGCTCACCAAGAGTCCCTACCAGTTCGTGCTGCAAAGCGCCAACACCGAGCAGCTCTACCAGTGGGCGCCGCGGATCGAGCAGAAACTGCGCTCGCTGCCGGCGCTGGTCGACCTCTCGAGCGACCTGCAGATCGCGCGCCCGCAGGTGACGGTGGAAATCGACCGGCCGAAGGCTTCGTCGATGGGCGTTAGCGCGCAGCAGGTCGAGATGGCGCTCAACAACGCTTACGGCTCCCGCCAGGTCTCTACGATCTACACCGCGACCAACCAGTACTGGGTGATCCTCGAGCTCGACCCGAAGTTCCAGCGAGACCCCTCTGCGCTGCCGCTGCTCTACGTGCGTTCCTCCACCGGCGCGCTGGTGCCGATGAACGCGCTCGCCAAGCTCACCTACGGCGTCGGGCCTCTTTCGGTGACGCACCTCGGGCAGCTGCCCTCGGTGACCATCTCCTTCGACCTGCGGCCCGGGGTGGCGCTGTCGCAGGCGATCGACCAGGTGCGTGCCGCGATGCGCGAGCTGCAGGTGCCGGCCTCGCTCAACACCAGCTTCTCCGGTACAGCGCAGGCCTTCCAGAGCTCGCTGCAGGGCATGGAGATCCTGCTGTTGCTGTCGATTGTGGTGATCTACCTGGTGCTGGGCATCCTGTACGAGAGCTTCATCCACCCGCTCACCATCCTCTCGGGACTGCCCACCGCCGGCCTGGGCGCGCTGCTCACACTGATGGCGTTCGACGTCGAACTCAACATGTACGCCTTCGTCGGCATCATCATGCTGGTGGGGATCGTGAAGAAGAACGCGATCATGATGATCGACTTCGCGATCGAGGCGCAGAGGAAGGACGGCATGCGGCCCGAGGACGCCATCTACCAGGCGGGCCTGGTGCGCTTCCGGCCGATCATGATGACTACCATGGCGGCGCTGATGGGCAGCCTGCCGATCGCCATCGGCTTCGGCGCCGGCGGCGGCGCGCGCATGCCGCTCGGCCTGGCCGTGGTCGGCGGCCTGCTGCTGTCCCAGCTGCTCACGCTCTACCTCACGCCGGTGATCTATCTTTACTTTGAGCGGCTGCAGCAGTGGCTGGCCGAGCGCCGCAAAACGCGAGTCGAGACGCCGCTTGCCGGCGGGGCACCGGTACCAGCCGGCCCGCAGGCGCATACGCGCGTGCTCTAGCTGGATCAGGAATTCGAATCGGAGAATCGAAATATGGCCGCTAGCCACGAAACCCGCAACATGGCGTTGTTCTGTGATTTCGAGAACGTCGCCCTCGGCGTGCAGGAGGCGAAGTACGAAAAATTCGACATCAACCGCGTGCTCGAGCGCCTGCTGCTGAAGGGCTCGATCGTGGTCAAGAAGGCCTACTGCGACTGGCAGCGCTACAAGGAGTTCAAGGCCGGCATGCACGGGGCTTCGTTCGAGTTGATCGAGATCCCGCACCTGCGCCAGTCGGGCAAAAACTCGGCCGACATCCGCATGGTGGTGGACGCGCTCGACCTCTGCTACACCAAGGGCCACGTCGATACCTTCGTGATCATCAGCGGCGATTCGGACTTTTCGCCGCTGGTCTCCAAGCTGCGCGAGAATGCGAAGGTGGTGATCGGCGTCGGCGTGAAGAACTCGACCTCCGACCTGCTGATCGCCAACTGCGACGAGTTCATCTACTACGACGACCTAGTGCGCGAGGAGCAAACCAAGCGGCGCGCGTCCAAGAAGCGAAAGGAATCCGGCGCCGCCGGCAGCGACAAGCAGCACGAGGCCTTCGATCTGGTGATCGAGACGCTGCAGGCGCTCATCGCCGAGCGCGGCGAGGGCGAGCGCATCTGGGGCTCGATGATCAAGCAGGCGTTGAAGCGCCGCAATCCGGGGTTCAACGAGTCCTATTACGGCTTCAAGGCGTTCTCCGACCTGCTGGAGGAAGCCGAGCAGAGAAAGCTGGTGATGCTGGAGCGCGACGAGAAATCCGGCGGCTACCTGATCCGGCCGGCCGCGCGGGCATGAAAAACATTACTAGGGATTGAGCTGCTGGTAGACGGCGTTGGCGACCTTGATCAGGTCTTCCCTGCTGAGGTCCGCCGATGAAAGCGCGTAGCCGAGCTTGCGGTCGATCCAGTAAAACACTTTCACGTTCCCTTCGGACGCGTAACGGAACGCAGTCTCCCGGTTCTCCGCAGCTTCGGTCCGCACGTACAGGGTGATGCGGCGCCCTTTCTCGGTCTGGTACATGAAGTGCGCCACGGGTCCGCTGTCGCCAGGAAGCAGCCGTCCGCCGACCAGGCTGTAGCCGATCGTATCGAGCTTGGGGGCGCGCACCTGCGCCCCCAGGCGCTTGGAGAGCCAGGCCACCAGGTGCTGCTCCTGGTCGGCGCCCACCTCCACCGGATGGCGGACCTCCGGCGAGTAGACCGCATGCGCGACCGCGGCGCGCTTGACGAAGCCGGGCACCTCCGCCTGCGGCGGCACACTGGCGCGCCAGGCATGCAGTTGCCAGCCTGCAAGCACGCCGGCGCCGAGCCCTAGCACGACCCAGCCGGCAGCGATCGCGGCGGCGCGCCAGCGCGCGTGGTTCACGTTGCGCGCGCGCAGCCGCTCAGGCACCGGCTCGTCGAGCACCGGGTCGTAGAGCTGGTGCAGCGCCTGCGAAAGCGCTTTCAGCTCGGCGTCGTCCAGGGGCGCTTTATCCATTTTTCATTTCACGATCTTCAATTGCTTGCCGCCCGCCGGCAGTCCAGGCAGCATGCTGCGCAGCTTTTCCCGCGCGCGCGCCAGGCGCGACATCACGGTCCCGATCGGGATGCCGAGCGCGCCAGCCGCCTCGTCGTAACTCATCTCTTCCAGCGCCACCAGCAGCAGCACTTCGCGCTGGTCCGGCGGCAGGCGCCGGATCGCGGCATCCAGATCGCGCAGCACCAGCGTGTCGGTCTCGCGCGCCGGTTGCGCGAGCTCCGGCATCTCTTCGTCGAGCGGCGCGCTAGGGCGCAGCGCCCGCAGCTGATTGACGAAAACGTTGTGCATCACCGTAAACAGCCAAGCCCGCAGATCCGTGCCGCGCCGGTACAGATGAAACTTGGCCCAGGCGCGCTCGAGCGTGTCCTGCACCAGGTCGTCGGCCGCAACGCGGTCGCCGGCGAGCGCCCGGGCATAGCGCCGCAGGCGCGGGATCAGCTCGACGATGCTCTCAGCTTCCTTCACAGGTGCTAACAGTCTACCCGCACCACTATTCCGCGCTATTTCGGCTCTTCGGACAATGGCGGCAGCGAGCGGAGATAGGCGATCAGCGCGTCCACGTCCTGGGGGGTGAGCTGGCTGGTGGTATTGCGGATCACCTCGTCCATCGCGTCCGCGGGAGGATCGCCTTCCGGGTTTGCGCCGCTGCGCAGGAATTCCCTCAACTGTGCATCGTTCCACTTTTTCAGACGCGTCGGCGTCAGGTTGGGCACCCGGCCATCGGGCAGTTTCCCGCCGGCAAACCGGCGGTCCTTATTCGAGCCGCCGAGGAAATTGCGCGGCGTGTGGCACTCGCCGCAGTGCCCCAGCACGTTCACCAGATAGGCGCCCCGATTCACCTGCGCGGCTGCCTGGGGGTTGGCGATGAACGGCTGCGGAGAAAAAAACAGCCATTTCCAGAAGGTCACAAGGACGCGCCAGCCGAACGGAAAGCGCAGTTCGTGCGCCCGGTTCGGACGGTTCACCGACGGCAGACCGCGCAAGTAAGCCCAAAGATCGCGGATATCGGCGTCTGTCATTCCCGTAAACGAGGGATAGGGAAACGCCGGGTAGTAGTGCGCACCGTCGGGGCGCTCGCCCAGGCGCAGCGCGCGCCGAAAATCGGCCTCCGACCACTTGCCCAAGCCGTATTGCGAATGCGGCGTGATGTTGGGGCCGTAGAACTTGCCGAACGGCGTCTCGAGCACGCGTCCACCGGCGTAGGGCGCCGCGCCGGCCGCAGTGTCGGTGTGGCAGCCCATGCAGCCGGCGGCCTTGGCGAGGTACTGGCCCGTCTTCGCGTCGCCTTGCGCGAAGGCCGCGCTGAGACCGGCGAGAAGCGCGCAGCCGAACGCGAACGCCTGCCGGCTGAACAGAGGCAAACCTATTCGACGCGGAAGCGAAACTCGAAAGTGGCGAATGACTCGTGGCAGGAATTGCAGGCGCGGCCTACCGCCTGTGCCGCCGGCTTGACGGCATTCTGGTCGCCGCCGCCTTTCACTACGGCTGCGAGCTTCTGCACCTCTCCCTGCACACTGTCGATCGCCGCCTTGAACTTTGCCGGGTCTTTATAGACGTCTTCCTTCGCCCGCGTGTTGGGATTGCCCGCCGTGGGCGGCTGGAAATCATCCCAGGGCAATTGGTTCAAGACGGTCAGGTACTCGACGTTGCGCTGCACGATTTTCGCGTCGTAGGGGGCGCGGCCCAGGCTCATTCCCAGGACCGGGCCAAAGTACTTCGCCTGCAGGTTCATCGCGCCCTTGCGCTGCGCGATCAGCTGGTTCGGATTGGCCTGGGCGAGCGCCTCCACGGCGATCCCTCCACACAGCGCGAGAACCACCACTACGGCAAGCAGATGGTTGTTCATTGAGCCCTCCTGATTGACGTTTGTCGACCTGGCTGGCCAACAGTCTACCCGCACCGTTATTCCCCGGAAACACGATTGGAATACCCGGCCTTGGGCGCGTGTTCGCACCATAACCAGCATGCTAAGCTGGTGAAAGCACCCTGACACCCACGTAACCCACAGGCTAAATCGGAGGAAATATGAAACGAACCAGTCTCGCAGTTGTACTTGCCGCGTCTCTCGCCATGGCGAGCGGCGCTGCCCTTGCAGGTAGCTGCCCGAAAGAGATGAAAGCAATTGACGCCGCGCTGCCAACGGCGAAGCTCGATGCGGCGAAAATGAGCGAGGTGAGCAAGCTGCGCGCCGACGGCGAAGCCCTGCACAAGGAGGGCAAGCACGCCGACTCGATGGCCACGCTCGGCAAGGCGAAATCGATACTTGGCATCAAGTAGCCGCGTTCGCGCCCAGAAAAACGCCGCCCCCGGGCGGCGTTTTCATGCCTACTGATCCCTGAATGCCTCGATGCCAATCATCAGCCTGATTTCGTCGCTCAGGTTGGGGATGCCGAACTTCATGCCGAACTCCGAGCGCTTGATGGCGCCCGAGGCGTTGCCGCCGCACATGTAGCGTTTGCCCTGCGTGCGCGGGTCCGGACCGCACTTCCAGTTCTCTACCGTCAGGGTGACGGGCCGAGTGGCGCCAAGCAAGGTAAGCTGGCCCTCGATCGCAGCGGGCCACTCGCCGGTCCACCGGGCCGCCGCTCCCTTGAACGTCATGCGCGGAAACTCGGCCACATTGAAGAAGTCCGCCGTTTTGAGGTGCTCGTCGCGCGAGCGCGAGCGCGGACCCTTTTCATGGTCGCCGGTATTCACTGACCCGGTTTCGATCGCGAGCTCTACGGTCCCGGACTTGGCGGCCGTGTCCATGACGATCTTGCCCGACATCTTGTCGAATCGCCCCGTCATGTACATGAAGTCCAGGTGCTTGACCTGGAAATGAGGGTGTGAATGGAACGGGTCGATGGTGAAGGACTCAGGGGCGGCGAATGCCGCGAACGGCAGAGCGATTGCGACAAGAGCGACGGCAATGCGTTTCATTTTGGAGGTTCCTTTCGATGATGATGGGCGGGATTACTCTTGTGTGCGGCGGATCATGCCGCGAACTTCCAGGCAAGAACGCAGTACGCGGCGGCAACTGCGAGCGTGTAGAGCGAGACGACGATCGCCTGCAGCCAGGCGGGCGCATGTTCGGGAACCGGCAATCGCGCCGCAAGCGGTATCAGCGCGAGCAATGCGAGCGACCACCATGGCGTGTTGGCGAGCACCAGCGCGCCGGCAGCAATCAGAGCCGATATGACCGAAACGCTGAGCGCAAGGGTCGCGCCTCCTGCGGCTCGTTTGCCGTAAATCATCGCTACCAGCAGGAAACCGCCGCTGCCCGCGGCCAACGCGGTACCGAGGAGCCCGAAGAGTGCCGTAGCGCCAAGGATGGCGCCGATTCCCGTTCCCAGTCCCAGCGCCAGTCCGATCGCGCCCGTGCGCAGCGCGTCAGCGCGCAGCGCCATGGTGAAAGCGATCAGCCACAGGACGAAAACGGCGACCCCGCCACCCAGCGCGATCGCCTCGCCCATCGGCCGCTGCACCAGCACGCTCCAGAATACCCAGACCGAAGCCACGGCAAACAACGCACCCAGCAGCATGCCGGCGGCCCGATTGGGTTTGAATGCAAAATCCACGATTACGCCCAACGCTGGCGCGATGACTGCGAGCAACATGAACTTTCGCGTCGCGGTAGGGGGCCAGAGGCTGAGGCTTCCCATGAGATACGCGGCGGTGAGAAATGCGCCCGCCGCTGCGAGCCCGGCAAGGCGCACCCGGACAAGCGCCGCAGCAAGAACCAGCCCGACGGCTAACGGCGCCACCCCTCCCAGTACTGCAGGATCGTTCAGCAAGTCATTCAAGGAATTCCTCTTCCTGCCAGAGATTGAGGCTAATCGCTAACAGGGCGGTGCTGGTTTTGTTCCACGCGTTCGCGACGCAGCCGCCAGAGTCGTAAATCCGGGCCGCGCTACCTCAGCCCGGCGACATACTCGGCGACCGCCCGGATCTCGCGGTTGTTCAAGCGCACCGCCACGCCGCGCATCATGCCGTTCGGATCGTTCGCCCGCGTGCCCGCGCGGAACGCCCTCAACTGCGCCTCGACGTATTCTGGGAACTGCCCGGCAATGCGGGGATATTGCGCGGGAATGCCCGCGCCGGTGGGCCCATGGCACCCGGCGCAGGCTGGAACGCCGGAGGCCGTTATGCCGCCGCGGTATATTTTCTGTCCCAGCGCGACACGCTCCTTGCTCGTCGCGGTCGCGGGCTTGAGCTTCTGCGAGGCGTAGTAGGCCGAGACGTTCTGCATGTCGGACTCGGAGAGGCTGGCCACCATGCCCCCCATCACGGCATTCTCGCGCTCGGCTTTCTTGCCGGCTTGCGGCTTGAAATTCACCAGTTGCTTGTGCAGGTAGTCGTAGATCTGCCCCGCGAGCTTCGGGTTCGCCGCGAGCGGGCTGTTGCCGTCGGCGGCGTGGCACGCGGCGCAAACCTGGGCGGCGATCCCCTGGCCTTTGGCGGCGTCGGGCTTGGCCGGGATCTGGGCCGAAGCGGCGCCAGCGCATAGCAATGCGGCGGCGCTGGCGGCATACGCCCACTGTCGAATCATGCGGCGGCTCCCTGACCTTACTGCTGTGGAAAGCCGCGATTTTATTAGAATTTCCGCCTTTAGGCATACCATCGGGCCCTTGTCCGCATTCCTGCAAGCGCGTTTCCTCACCTCGGCCGCCAAGCCCCAGGATTTCCCGCCGGAGCGCGGGCCCGAAGTCGCCTTCGCCGGGCGCTCCAATGTCGGCAAGTCGAGCGCGATCAACGCGCTTGCCGGCCGCAGGCGGCTGGCCTTCTTCAGCAATACCCCGGGCCGCACCCAGACCATCAATTTTTTCGACCTGGGCGAGCGGGCGAGGCTGGCGGACCTTCCCGGTTACGGCTATGCCACGGCGCCCCGCTCCTTGCGGGCGGGCTGGGACGCCCTGATCGGCGGCTATCTGAGGGATCGCAAGACCCTTGCTGCCCTGGTGGTGTTGACCGACGCGCGCCATCCGCTCACCGGGAACGACCGCCGCTTTCTCGAGTGGCTCAGGCCAGTGGCAGCCCGGCGCCTGGTGCTGCTGTCAAAATCAGACAAGCTGACCCGCGCCGAGCGGGCCAGAACGCTCGCCAGCACCGGCGCGGCGCTCGACAAAGCCGCCCTGACCTCGGCGGTGATGCTGTTCTCCAGCAAGAGCGGCGAAGGGGTTGAGGAAACGCGTGCGCTGCTGGATGGCTGGCTGCGGAATAAAAAACCCCCGGAAAAGGGGAACTAAACCGGGGGCGGAAAACGCCCCGGCTTGGCGCCGGGGCAACCCGCTCAGGGAGGAGAAGCGGGAGACGACTTGCATCGCCTGAAGGTAAGATTAGCGCCTGCTGGAAAAGTTCCCGGCCTGAAAACCTGTCTAAGAATCAAATGAATATCTACGGCTCCTTCCCCGCGATCCGCATGCGGCGCATGCGGCGCAACGAGTTTTCGCGCCGGCTGATGCGCGAAACGGTGCTCACCGCCAACGATCTCATTTTCCCCGTATTCATCCAAGAGGGGAAAAACCGCGTCGATAAAGTGGCTTCGATGCCGGGCGTCGATCGCATCACCCTGGACCGTCTGCCGCAGGTGGCCGAACGCTGCATCAAGCTCGGCGTTCCGGTGATGGCGCTGTTTCCGGTCATCGATCAGAAATTGAAGACGCTGGATGGTCGCGAAGCATTCAATCCGAAAGGCCTGATTCCGCGTGCGGTTGGCGCGCTGAAGAAGCGCTTTCCAGAACTCGGCATCATGACCGACGTCGCGCTGGATCCGTATACCTCCCACGGCCAGGACGGTGTCATCGACAAGAGCGGCTACATCATCAACGACGTCACGCTTGCGATTCTCGAAAAACAGGCGCTGGCGCAAGCCCAAGCCGGCGTGGACATCGTCGCGCCCTCGGACATGATGGACGGCCGCATCGGCCGCATCCGCCAGGCGCTGGAGAAGAAGGGCCACATCCACACGAAAATCATGGCGTACTCGGCCAAGTATGCGTCGGGGTTCTACGGCCCTTTCCGCGATGCGGTGGGTTCGGCGAAGAATCTCGGCAAGAGCGACAAGAAGACCTACCAGATGGATCCGGCGAACTCCGACGAAGCGCTCTGGGAAGTCGGCCTGGACCTCGCCGAAGGCGCCGACATGGTGATGGTGAAGCCGGGCATGCCTTATCTGGACATCCTGCGGCGCGTGAAGGAGGAGTTCAAGGCGCCAACCTTCGTCTATCAGGTGTCGGGCGAATATTCGATGCTGCGCGCGGCGATCGCCAACGGCTGGCTGCCGGAGTCCTGCATCATGGAATCGCTCACCGCGTTCAAGCGCGCGGGCGCCGACGGCATCCTCAGCTACTTCGCGCTCGAAGCCGCCGCCAAGCTGAAGCGCTAGCCGAGAATCAGGGCGCGCCGGCGAGTTGCAGCGTCTTGAGGAAGCGCTCGGCGTTCTGGTAGCCGATTACGCGCAATCCTTTCAACTCGCGGCCCTGCGCGTCGAAAAAGACGATGCCGGGCGGGCCGAACAACTGGAAACGCTTGAGCAGCGCCTTGTGCTCGGCAGTGTTGGCGGTGACGTCGACCTGCAGCAGGAGCATGCCGTTCATCCTTGGTTTGACGCGCGCATCGCTGAAGGTAAGCGCCTCCATCTCCTTGCAGGACACGCACCAGTCGGCGTAGAAATCGAGCAGCACCGGCTTGCCGGGGGACTGCAGCTTCCGCTCCAGTTCGGCGACCGATTGGATGCGCACAAATTCGGCGCCGGCACCCGCAGGCCGCAGCACCGGCCACACCATCCACACCGCCACCGCGAGCAGCAATACGCCGAAGACGTGCTTCACGCGCACCATCCAGGGGCCGGACCTCGGCAGCAGCGCGCCCTCGGAAACGCCGACCACCAGCAGCGGCACGCCCATGCCGAGCGCCATCGTGAAGAGCGCCGCGCCGCCAAGCGCGACATCCCGCGTCTGGCTGATGTAGAGCAGCGCGCCGGCAAGCGGCGCCGCCACGCATGGGCTGACGATGACCGCCGACAAGGCACCCATCGCGGCGACCGAAGCGACACGGCCGCCCCGCAGCCTGCCGTGCGTGGCATGCAGCCGGTGGTGCAGAAAGCCGGGCAGTTGCAGCTCGTAGACCCCGAACATCGACAGCGCGAGGGCTACGAAGACCAGCGCGAACGCAGCCAACACCCAGATGTTCTGCAATGCCGATGCCAGCAGCGCGCCTGACCAGGCGGCCGCCACGCCCGCGACGGCGTATGCCGCTGCCATGCCGAGCACGTACGCCACCGACAGCAGCAAGGCGCGCAGCTTGCCGAGATCCTCTCCTTCGCCGGCGATGATGCCCGAGAGAATAGGAATCATCGGCAGCACGCAGGGGGTGAAGGCGAGCAACAGGCCAAATCCGAGAAAGCTCGCCAGCACGAGCAACGGGCCGCCCGATTCAAACAAGCGGGCGATTTCCAGATCGCTCGACTGGGTCGAAAGTTCCGGTGGCGCCCCGGAAAACGCAGCAAGTTGGATCGTCGCCTTGCTGTCCATGGGGATGTAGCAGACGCCGACGTCCGCGCAACCCTGCGAGGTGACGGTCAGCCGCAAGCTGCCTTCGGCGCTTGTCACGGGTATCCGGATCGCGACCTGTTTGCGGTAAGTCTCGACGTCGCCGAAAAATTCGTCCTTCTTGCGCGTGCCCGGCGGGAACTGCGGCGCGCCGAGCGTCGCCTTCGATGCCGGGTCCGCGGCGAAGCGAAACCGTTCGCGGTACATGTAGTAGCCCTCGGCAATCGCGAAGCTCACCTCCACGGTGTTCGCATCGAGGGCGCGCGTGGACATGCGAAAGGCCTTCTCCGGTTCGAGCAGGTCGTCCAATGGGGCGGCAGACGCGCCACCGACAAGGGAAAAAAACAGGATGAGAATCCGGATCATGGTGAAGGAGTCGTTTCCGCGGTGACCCAGTCCAGATAGGCCGGCAAGCCGCGCTCGATTGGGACCGCGATGATCTCGGGAAGTTCGTAGGGATGCCCGGCGCGGATCGCCGCTTCCAGGGCCGGGTAGCGGTCTGCCGGGGTCTTGATCAGCAGCGGATGCTCCTCGTCGTGCCGGACCGCGCCCTGCCAGCGGTACACCGAGCGGCAGGGCGCAAGGATATTCACGCAGGCGGCGACGCGTTTCTCGACCAGGGCATCGGCGAGCCGTTCGGCCGCCGCGCGGTCAGGCAGGTTGGTCAATACCAGCAGGGTGCTCATGCTTCAAGCCCGTCCTGAACCATCGGATTGATAGAATCCGCCTCCTCAGCGGCACCGCACGCATTGTAACGATATGCACACAGTCACCCTGCAGCCCAGCGGTCAGCAATTCCAGGCCGAGGACGGCGAGGCCGTGCTTGCAGCGGCGCTGCGCCAGGGCCTGGTGCTGCCTTACGGGTGCAAGAACGGCGCCTGCGGCAGCTGCAAGGGCAAAATCCTTTCCGGCACCGTGGACTACGGCGTCTACCAGCATAAGGTTCTCACCGACGAAGAGAAATCCCGGGGCAAGGCGCTCTTCTGCCAGGCGAAGCCGCTCTCGGACCTGGTGCTGGAGGCGCGCGCCATCGGCGCGGCGAAAGACATCCAGATCAAGAAGCTGCCCTGCCGAGTGCAGAAACTCGAGCGGCTTGCGGACGACGTGATGGTGCTGCAAATCAAGCTGCCGGCGAACGAGAAGCTGGTGTTTTTGGCCGGGCAGTTCATCGAATTCCTGCTGAAAGACGGTGGCAGGCGCAGTTTTTCAATGGCCAATCCGCCGCATGACGCCGAACTGATCGAGTTGCACGTGCGCCACGTCGCCGGCGGGAATTTCACCGACCATGTGTTCAACAAGATGAAGGAACGCGACATCCTGCGCTGCGAAGGGCCGCTCGGCACCTTCTTCCTGCGCGAGGATTCGGACAAGCCGGTGGTATTCGTCGCCTCGGGCACCGGTTTCGCGCCGATCAAGGCCGTGATCCAGCATATGTTGCACAAGGGAATCGCGCGCCCGATGACGCTGTACTGGGGCGGACGGCGGCCGAAGGATCTCTACATGAACGCGCTGGCGGAGCATTGGGCCGCCGCGCATCCCGGCTTCAAGTATGTCCCGGTGATCTCCGATGGCCTGCCGGAGGACCACTGGAGCGGGCGCAGCGGCTTCGTCCACCGCGCGGTAATGCAGGACTTTCCGGACCTCTCTGGCCACCAGGTCTACGCCTGCGGGGTACCGATCATGGTGGATTCGGCGAGAAAGGACCTGATCGCCTCATGCAAGCTGCCGGAGGATGAGTTCTACGCCGACAGCTTCACCACCCAGGCCGACCTCGCCGGCGCCACCTGATGCAGGCGATCCTGTACCTGCTCACGGCCGCCGCGATCCTGGCGACGCTGGGCTGGTACATGATCGTGGTCCCGGGGGAGTCTTTTCGGGGCGGGTTCGCGCCGCTCGAGGCGAAGGAGACCACACTTCGCGCGGCCCTGAAGCGCCACGTAGAAGCGATCGCCTCGACCGAGCACAACGCGGTGACCCCCGCGCTCTACGAGCAGGCGGCCGCGTATATCGAGCAAAGCCTGACCCGGGCGGATTACTCGGTGCGCTCGCAGTCGTTTTCGTGGGGCGGCGGGGTGGCGCGCAACCTCGAGGTCGTGATTGCGGGGGCGAAGCGCGACGCCATCGTGATCGGCGCGCATTACGATTCGGTGGACGGCTCGCCCGGCGCGAACGACAACGGCAGCGGTGTCGCCGCGGCGCTCGAACTCGCGCTCGCGTTCCGCGCCTGGCGTCCGAAGCACACCATCCGCATCGCCTTCTTCGCGAACGAGGAGCCACCGTACTTCCACAGCGACGCCATGGGAAGCAAAGTCTACGCCGACGATCTCGCCGCCGCGGGCGAACCGGTGCGTGCCATGTTCTCCCTCGAGACCATCGGCTACTACTCCGACCGGCCCGGCAGCCAGCACTATCCGTTTCCGCTCGGCCTGTTCTATCCGGAGCGCGGGGATTTTCTCGCCTTCGTCGCCAATCTGCCTTCGCGGCCACTGCTGCACGCGGCGATCAGCGCGTTTCGCGAGCAGGCGCGCTTTCCTTCCGAAGGGGTCGCTGCGCCCGCGATCATTCCGGGCGTCGACTGGTCGGACCAGTGGTCTTTCTGGCGCCACGGCGTGCCGGCGTTGATGATTACCGACACCGCACCCTACCGCTACCCTCACTACCATCAGAAAAGCGACACGCCTGACAAGGTCGATTACGACCGCATGGCTCGCGTGGTCAACGCTCTGGAGCGCATGTTCCGTGCGCTGGACGAGCGGCTCTAGGTTGCCGCTCCTAGGCCGCGCCTTCGCCCAGGTACGCCTCGCGGACCTTGGGGTTGGCAAGCAGTTGCGCCGCTGCATCCGCAAGTGTGATGTTGCCCGACTCCATCACGTAGCCGCGCGAGGCGATTTCGAGCGCGAGGCGCGCATTTTGCTCGACCAGAAGGATGGTGACGCCCTGCTTCGCGATCTCGCGCACGATTTCCAGGATCTTCGCCACCAGGCGCGGCGCGAGGCCCATCGAAGGCTCGTCGAGCAGCAGCAGCTTCGGGCGCGCCATCAGCGCGCGCCCAATCGCGAGCATCTGCTGCTCGCCGCCCGACAGCGTCCCGGCGGTCTGCTTGCGGCGCTCGTTCAGTCGCGGAAAGGTCTCGTACTGGCGTTCCATGTCGCGCGCAACGCCCGCGTCGCTGCGCGTGAACGCGCCCATGGCGAGATTCTCCTGCACGCTGAGCTGCGCAAAGATGCCGCGTCCTTCCGGCACCATTACCAGACCCCGGCGCGGCAGTTCGTGGACCGCGCTGCCCGCGACATCCGCGCCCGCATAGCGCACGCTGCCCGCGCGCGCCACCAGCAGGCCGCAGATCGCGCGCAGCGTGGTGCTCTTGCCTGCGCCGTTGGCGCCGATCAGGCAGACCAGTTCGCCTTCGCGCACCTCGAGGTCGATCCCCTTTACCGCGCGGATGCCGCCGTAGTTGACCTCCAGGCCCCTGACCTCAAGCAGCACTGGAGACTCCGAGATAGGCCTCGATGACCTGCGGGTCACGTTGCACGTCGGCCGGTGGGCCCTCGGCGATCTTCTCGCCGTAATCCAGCACCAGCACCCGGTCGCAGACGTTCATTACCAGCCGCATGTCGTGCTCGATGAGGAGGATCGTCACGCCATCCCGGCGGATGCCTTCCAGGAGCATGCGCAGCGCCTGCGTTTCCGAGGCGTTCATGCCTGCCGCCGGCTCGTCCAGCGCGAGCAGCGCCGGTTCGGTGGCGAGCGCGCGCGCGATCTCGAGGCGGCGCTGGTCGCCGTAGGGCAGGCTGCCCGCGGCATCGTTGGCGCGCGCCCGGATGCCGACGTAGTCGAGCAACTCCACGGACCGCCGTTCTATATCGCGTTCTTCTTGAAGGGCTTTTTTTAATCGCAACACCGCCCCTACGACACCCGTCCTCGTGCGCACGTGCCGGCCGATCATCACGTTCTCGAGCGCGGAGAGGTTGGCGAACAACCGTATGTTCTGGAAGGTGCGCGCAATGCCCGCCCTGGCGATCTGATCGGGCTTCAAATTGGTTATATTTTTTTTATCTAAAATAAAAAACCCGTCGTCCGGTGCGTAAAGGCCGGTAAGCACGTTGAAAAG